>Ga0105242_10002143_pt1 | contig 15585 bp, 9 predicted proteins | sample KBSM24metaG_FD_81521 | JGI IMG/M metagenome (GOLD analysis project Ga0105242, IMG submission 81521) | Miscanthus rhizosphere microbial communities from Kellogg Biological Station, Michigan, USA - KBS M2-4 metaG | ecosystem: Host-associated > Plants > Roots > Rhizosphere > Soil | place: Michigan... | reverse complement strand
GCGAGCAAAGGCATCGGTCGCGTGATGGCGCAGTTGTTTGCGCGCGAAGGCGCGAAGGTGGTCTGCGCCGCGCGCTCGGAGGCGCTGGTCAACGAAACCGTGGCCCTGATTCGCGCGGCCGGCGGCGACGCGATCGCCGTCACCGGCGACGCGAGCGTTGAAGACGGCGCGAAAGCGATCGTCGCTGCCGGCGCGAAGGCGTTCGGCCGTGTCGACACGCTGGTGAACAACGCCGGCGACGGCGGCCCGACCAAGCCGATCCAGGACTACACCACCGACGACTGGTTCTACACCGTCAACTCGTGCCTGACGAGCGCCTACATGTGCTCGCGCTTCGTCGTGCCCGAGATGATCGCCGCGGGCCGGGGCTCGATCGTCAACATCGCGTCGATGGCGGGGCGCCGCGGGTTGATGTACCGCGTCGGCTACTGCTCCGCCAAGGCCGGCCAGATCGGCATGACCTACGGGCTCGCGCTCGAGCTCGGCAAGCACAACATCACCGTCAACGCGATCGCGCCCGGCGCCGTGGCCGGCGACCGCATCGATCGGGTGATTCAGGGACAGGCCGACGTGCGCGGCGTCGACGTCGAGCGGATGCGCAAGTCGTTCGTCGAACGGTCGCCGCTGCAGCGCATGTCGACCGCCGAGGACATCGCGTCGCTCGCCGCGTTCCTGTGCAGTGAAGGCGCCCGCAACATCTCGGGCCAGTGCATTCCCGTCACCGCGGGAGAACCCGCATCCTAGAACACGAATCGGGTAATCGGGTGATTGGGTAATCGGGGAATTGATTGGTGTATTGTCTCCGGCTGGGGGCCAGCAACCAATCCTTCTATCGTCCAAATCCATTACCCGATTACCCGATTACCAGATTACCCAATCACCCGATTTATTTATGAAGGCAATCCTCTGTAAGGCATTTGGTCCGCCGGAATCGCTGGTCTTCGAGGAGGTCGCGTCGCCGGTGCCGGGACCGGGCGAGGCGGTCGTCTCCGTCAAGGCCGCGAGCGTCAACTTCCCCGACGTGCTGATCATCGAGAACAAGTACCAGTTGAAGCCGCCGCTGCCCTTCTCGCCTGGCAGCGAGCTGGCCGGCATCGTCACGGCGGTCGGCGACGGCGTCACGACCCTCAAGCCGGGCGACCGCGTGATGGCGATCACCGGATACGGCGCGTTCGCCGAAGAAGTGAAAGCCGAGGCGCGCCGGGTGCTGACGATGCCACCCGGGATGGACTTCGCCACCGCGGCCGCGTTCGGCCTGACCTACGCGACCTCGGAGCATGCGCTGGTCGATCGCGGCGCGCTGAAGGCGGGCGAGACGCTGCTGGTGCTGGGCGCCGCGGGCGGCGTCGGCCTGGCCGCGATCGAGATCGGCAAGATCCTCGGCGCCCGGGTGATTGCCTGCGCGTCGACCGACGACAAGCTCGCCGTCTGCCGCGAGCACGGCGCCGACGAGACGATCAACTACGCGACGGAAGATCTGCGCGAGCGCATCAAGGCGCTGACCGACGGCCGGGGCCCCGACGTGGTCTACGATCCGGTCGGCGGCTCGTACACCGAGCTCGCGCTGCGCTCCATCGCCTGGCGCGGCCGGCTGCTCGTCGTCGGCTTCGCCGCCGGCGACATCCCGAAAATCCCGCTCAACCTCACCCTGCTCAAAGGCTGCTCCATCGTCGGCGTCTTCTGGGGCGACTGGGCGCGCCGGGAGCCGACCCATTTCGCCGAAGCGATGGCGCGACTCGATCGCTGGTACGCGGACGGCAAGCTCAAGCCGCACATCTCCGCGACGTTCCCGCTCGAACGCGCGGCCGACGCGCTCACGCTGATGGCGTCGCGCAAGGTGACCGGCAAAGTCGTGCTGACGACCGGAAAGTAGCTGCAAAAGGAATCACTCATGGGACTGCTGCCCTTCGTTCTCGCCGCCGCCGTCGTCAGCGGGCCGATCGCCGGCGGCGATCGGGGACAACCGTTTTCGGCGATGGCCGCGGCCGAGGTCACGCGCGCGGCGTATACGGAGGCCGAGTACTTCTTCGGCGGTACGGCGACGTCGTTCAAGCCCACCGGACCACTCGGCGTCGACGGGCTCTGGAAGATCGCACCTGACACGACCGCCGAGTACAAAGTGCGCATGCTCGTCCGCCGCCCCGCCGACGCGAGCAGGTTCAACGGCATCGTCGTCGTCGAGTGGCTGAACGTGACGGCGAACCTCGAAGGCGCCGCCGACTTCATGCAGATGCAGGAAGAGCTGATCCGATCGGGCTACGCCTGGGTTGGTGTCGGCGCGCAGGCGGCGGGCGTCAACTCGCCGCGCTCCGGACTCAAGGACTGGGACAAGGCACGCTACGGATCGCTGGTGCATCCAGGCGACGCCTACTCGTACGACATCTTCTCGCAGGCTGCCGACGCGCTGCGGCATCCCAAGGCGATCGACCCGCTGGGCGGTCTGGCGGTTCGGACGATGCTCGCGACCGGGCGATCGCAGTCGGCGTTCCGGCTGGTCACCTACATCAACGCGGTCCATCCGACGACGCATCTGTTCGACGGCTACCTCGTGCACAGCCGCGGCGCGAACGCGTCCGGTTTCAAAGCCGAGGGGCTCGCGAGGGATACCGAGAACCCGGTGCCCGCCGGCGCGCATCTGCGCACCGACGTCGACGTGCCTGTCCTGGACTTGCAGACCGAAGGCGACATGGTCGCGCTGCGCGCCCACCTCACGCACCAGGCGCCGTTCGCGCGCTACCGCCGCTGGGAGATCGCCGGCGCCGCGCACGCGGAAACGCCGCGCTGGGTCGCCGAGATCCCGCCGGCGCTCGACATGGGCCCGGCCTGCAAGGATCCGGTGAACAGCGCACCGCATCATGCGGTCGTGAAGGCGGCGCTGAACGCGTTGACGCGGTGGGTACGCGACGGCGTCGCGCCGCCGCAGTCGCCGGCCATCGAACTGGGGCCCGATCCGGCTGCCGCGGATCCGATCGCGCGCGATGCGTTGGGCAACGCGAAGGGCGGCATCCGTCTTCCCGAACTGGAAGCGCCGACGGCGACACTGGATGGCGGCGCGAACACCGGCGCCCAGGAAGCCGCGGCCGGCGCGCCACGCAATTTCTGCTTCCTCTTCGGGCGGACCAAGCCGCTCGACGCCGCGACGCTGAAGGCGCGCTACCCGACGCATGACGTCTTCGTAAAGGCCTTCGGCGCCGCGGTCGACGCGCTGGTGACCCAGGGCTACCTGCTGAAACCGGAAGCCGACGCCGCACACAAGGCCGCGGCCGATTCGAACGTCGGACGCTGACGAGGGCAAACGGGAAGGCCGGCGCGTAAACATCCCGAAAGGGCCGCGCGGCTCCGCATCGGGCCTCGTATAATACGCGTGCCCAGGAGGAGCTCCACATGTCCCGTCGCCTTGCCCTTGCCCTTGCTTTCGCCGTCACGCTCGTTCCGGTGCTCGCGCAGGTCGCGACGCCCGCGGCGTCGGCCGGGACCGCGTGCGCCAACCTCGCCGCCCTGACGATCCCGAGCGTCACGATCAAGTCGGCCACCGCCGTCGCCGCGGGCCCGTTCACGGCGCCGGGCGCCGGCACGCCGATCACGCTGCCGGCGTTCTGCCGGGTCGAGGCGACCGCGCGGCCGACGAGCGACTCCGAGATCAAGTTCGAGGTCTGGATTCCGCCCGCCGAGGCATGGAACGGCAAATTCGAAGGCGTGGGCAACGGCGGCTATTCGGGCGCCATCGGCTATGCCGCGATGGCGATCGGCTTGCGGCGCGGCTACGCCGTCGCCAGCACCGACACCGGACACAGCGGCGACGACATGAAGTTCGGACAGGGGCATCCGGAAAAAGTGATCGACTGGGCCTACCGCTCGGTGCACGTCATGACCGAGACGTCGAAGCTGATCGTCCGCATCGCGCAGGGCCGTTTTGCCGAGCACTCCTACTTCGTCGGCTGCTCGTCGGGCGGTCATCAGGCGCTCACCGAGGCGCAGCGGTACCCGGAGGACTACGACGGGATCATCGCCGGCGATCCGGCGAACAACCGGATCCGGCAGACGTTCGCGTTCCTCCATTCCTGGATCGCCACGCACGACAAGGAAGGCAAGCCGATCATTCCGCAGACCAAGCTGCCGCTGCTGACGAAGGCCGCGGTCGAAGCGTGCGATGGGATCGACGGCCTCAAGGACGGCCTCATCGACGATCCCCGCCGCTGCCATTTCGATCCGGCCAGGCTGCTGTGCAAAGGCGCCGACGAGCCGACCTGCCTGACCGCCGCGCAGGTGGACTCGGCGAAAAAGACGTATGACGGCGTGAAGAACCCGCGCACCGGAGAGCAGATCTTCACCGGCTGGCCGCGTGGCAGTGAAGGCTTCGGCGAGGCGCCGGGACAGAGCTGGCGCGCCTACATCATGGACCCGCTGGAGCCGATGCGGGTCGGCTTCTTCAAGTACTTCCTCTTTCACGATCCGAACTGGGACTACCACTCGATCGACTGGGAACGCGATCTCGCCTATGCCGAGCAGAAGATGCCGTTCATGGCCGCGGTCGACAAGGACATGACGCCGTTCAAGAAGCGCGGCGGCAAGCTGCTGATGTACACCGGCTGGTCGGATCCAGTCGTGCCGCCGCAGGACACCGTCGCCTACTACGACGCGGTGGTGAAGACGATGGGCGGCCTCGAGAAGACCCGGGAGTTCTACCGCTTCTTCCTCGCGCCCGGCATGGGCCACTGCTCGGGCGGCCCCGGCCCGAACCAGTTCGATCACCTCACCGCGCTCGAGCAGTGGATCGAGAAGGGGGTCGCGCCTGAAAAGATGATCGCCACGCACAGCACGGCCGGAAAAGTGGACCGGACGCGGCCGCTGTGCGTCTACCCGCTGGTCGCGCGCTGGAAAGGCACCGGCAGCTCCGACGAAGCGGCGAACTTCGCCTGCGTCGCCGCGCCCGCGACGACGCCGGCCACGAAGTCGACGACCGGGACCGGAGGACAGCGTTGATGCGTTGGATGATCGCGCTGACGATCGCGGTCTGCACGGTTGTTCCGTTCGCCGCGCAGAGCCCCTCAACGCCGCCAACCGCGTGCGACGCGCTCGGCGCGCTGAAGCTGCAGGACGTGACCATCACCGCCGCAGTACCGGTCGAGGCCGGCACCTTCCGTGCGCCCGGCGCCAGCGCCACCGCGCCGGGCATGAACACGCCGGCGTTCTGCCGGGTCGCGGCGACGCTGACGCCGACGCCGGAGTCGCACATCAAGATCGAAGTCTGGATGCCGCCCACCGCGGCGTGGAACGGCAAGTTCCTCGGCACCGGCAACGGCGGCGCCGCCGGCATCATCAGTTATCCGGCGCTCGCCGCCGGCCTGCAGAAGGGCTACGCCACGACCAACACCGACATGGGGACCTCGACCACCGGGCTCGACTTCTCGTTCGGCGTCGGCCATCGCGAGATGGTCGTCGACTGGGGCTACCGCGCCACGCACCTGATGACCGTCGTCGCCAAGCAGATCGCGAAGAACTACTACAGCCGCGACGCGCAGCAGGCCTACTTCATGGGCTGCTCGACCGGCGGCCACCAGGCGATCACCGAAGCGCGCCGCTACCCCGGCGACTACAACGGCATCGTCGCCGGCGATCCGGCGAACAACCGCGTGCGCCTGCACATGAACGGCTACTGGGCCTACGAGGCGACGCACGACGATCCGGCGAGCTACATCCCGCCGGGCAAGCTGCCGATGATCAACAAGGCGGTGCTCGCCGCGTGCGACAAGAATGACGGCCTCGCCGACGGCATCATCGACGACCCACGCAAGTGCGCGTTCGATCCGGCGAGCCTCACCTGCCCTTCGGCAGGCTCAGGGCAGGCAAACGACGGGCCCGATTGCCTCACCGCGCCACAGGTCACGGCGATGAAAAAGATCTATCAGGGGCCGAAGAACCCGCGCACCGGCGAGCTGATCTTCCCGGGGATGTACGTCGGCAGCGAGATCAACCCGCTCGGCCTCGACCGCACGCTCGCCAACGCCCCCGACTCCGGCCGGCCGCGTCCCCCCGCGGGGCTCGCCTACTGGACCAACTGGAAAGGCCCCGGCTACGACTGGGACAAGGACGCATCGATGGTGATCAGCGAGCTGTCGCCGGTGCTCGACGATGCCGATCCCGATCTGAGCGCGTTCAAGGCGCGCGGCGGCAGGCTGCTGATCTACACCGGCTGGGCCGATCCGCTGATTCCCGCCGCCGATACGCTCAACTACTACGAAGGCGTGCAGAAGAAGATGGGCGGCGCGCAGGCGACGGCGCAGTTCGCACGGCTGTTCATGGTCCCTGGCATGGGCCACTGTGCCGGCGGCAACGCGCCGACCCGTTTCGATGCGCTGGCCGCGCTCGAACCCTGGGTCGAGAAAGGGACCGCGCCCGAGAAGATGATTGCCGCGCAGGTCGTCCAGGGCGAGACGAAACGCACGCGGCCGATCTGCGTCTACCCGCAGGTCGCGAAATGGAACGGCGCCGGCAACCCGGACGAGGCAGCAAGCTTCAGCTGTCAACTGCCGTAGGACGTCCCTGGTTGGCATGATCAGCCGGCGAGATTTCGGCATCCCAGCGTGGCTCGTGAACGCCGTCGTCTTCTCGACGCTGGCGGTGGTGGCCCTCGGCGCAGCGACTCGTCTCGATCCGGTGCCGCTGGGTCTCTCCGCGGAGTACTTCGCGAACCCGGCCGAAGACGGCAGCCCTGCCGGCACGACGATCGACACGAATCCGTCGACCAGCCACCTGATCGCGGCATGGAACGGATCGCCGCCGGAGGCATTCAGCGAGCGCTGGTCCGGCGCGTTGTGCCCGTTGCGCTCGGGCACGTACGTGGTCAGCAGCGAAGCGGACACCCCGCCCGACATCCTCATCGACGGACAACCGATCCGGGGGCCGGTGCGCCTCGAGGCCGGCGCGCACCAGCTGCTCATGCGCTACCGGCACCGCGGCGGCCCGATCCGCTTCAAACTCCTCTGGGCTCGCGATCACGAGTCGCTCGCGCCGGTGCCGTCCTGGGCGCTGCGACCGCGCAGGATCAAGAGCGTTCCGCGGCTGGCCGCGCGGGCCGCTTTGGACCGCGCACTCGAGCTGAGCGAATGGGTCTGGGTGGGATTGCTCGTCCTGGCTGCGGCGTCGCTGGCGCGGGCGGGTCTCAATCCGGTGGGCCGGTCGCTCGAGCGAATCGGCGTCTGGCCCAGGCTCAAGTGGATCCTCCTCGCATCCCTCGTTCTGAACGTCGCCGGAATCTGGTGGGGATTGCCGGGCAGCTGGGTGGCGATCGAGCTCAAGCCCCAGTACATCCTCGAGGCGCTGTCGCAGCATTTCTCGCACGGGTGGTACGACGCGTATCCGCCGGTGCATTTCTACCTGCTGACGGCCGCATGGAGTCCGCTCCTCCTTCTTTCCGCGCTGGACCGCCTCACCTTCGACAGCGCCGCGGCCTACACCGCGCTGGTCGTCATCTCGCGGGTCGTGAGCCTGGCGATGGCCGCCGGCATCGTGGCGGCGGCGTGCGCCTGCGCGACGCGAGCGTTCGGACCGCGCGTGGGATTGACGACGGCCGCGATCGTCGCCGTGACCGCCCCGTTTCTCTACTACGCCAAGACCGCCAACGTCGACGTCCCGTACCTGTTCTGGTGGGCGCTGTCGATGGTGTTCTACCTCGAGCTCCTCGAGTCGGGACGCATGCGCGACTACCTCCTCTTCGCGGTGGCGGCGACGCTCTCGGTCTGCACCAAGGATCAGGCGTACGGCCTCTACCTGCTCGCGCCGCTGGTCATCGTCTCGCAGATTTGGCGGGAGAACCGCCGGACGGGCATGCCGCGCGCGCTGCTCCGAGCCGTGGTCGATCGCCGCATCTGGGCGGCCGCGGCCGCCTCGCTGGCGCTCTTCGCGATCTGCCACAACGTGCTCTTCAACTCCGGCGGCTTCATGGACCACGTGCGGTTCATCACCGGACCGGGCAGCCAGGCATATCGGGTCTATCCGCCGACGCTCGCCGGACACCTGGAACTGCTGCGCACGACGATCCGGCTGATCGAGGTCTCGATGGGCTGGCCGCTCTTCGTCGCCGGTCTCGCCGGGCTGGCGCTCGCGATCGCAGCTCCGGCGTGGCGGCGAACGGCGATCTGGCTCGTGGTGCCGGTCGTGTCGTACTACTTCGGGTTCATCAACGTCGTCCTCTACAACTACGACCGCTTCGTGCTGCCGATGTGCTTCGTGCTCGCGATCTTCGGCGGGATCGCCGTCGATCGCCTGCTGTCGAGTGCGCGCGCGCGGAGATGGGGCGTGGCTGCGGTCACCGCGGCGTTCGCGTACACCGCGCTCTACGCCGGCACCGTGGATTTCCTGATGATCGAGGACTCGCGCTACACCGCCGAGCGCTGGATGCGCGCGCACGTCGGCCGCGAGGATCTGATTGGGGTCAGCGGGCTGCACGAATACCTGCCGAGGCTGGACGACTTCCATCTCGAGGAGATCGCCACGATCGCGGAGCTCCGGCAGGAGCATCCCGAATACGTGGTGCTCAACGCCGACTACGCGCGCGCGGTGCCGGTGGAGACACCATGGGGGCAGATGATCGCGGCCCTCCAGCACCACACCGCCGGCTATCGCCGCGTCGGCCTGTTCCGCCACCGGGCGCCGTGGCCGTGGCTGCCGTCAGGGCACCCGGATCTGGTCGGAGCGCGGGATGAAACCGTGGTGTTCAGCACGCTGCGGAACATCAACCCGACGATCGAGATTTTTCAGCGCGAGTAAGGAGTCACTGCGAGCCCTGCCGGCGCTGCTGCGCCTGCTCGAGGAAATCGAGCTGGGCTTTCAGCAGATGGTGCCTGACCTGCACGGCGTCGCCGAGCTCGAGGTACGGTTCGGCCGCCGGATCGTACGGCGTCCACGCCGGCAGCCCCTTGCCGTTGGGATCGCCGGTCGCGGCGAAGTTCACCCAGTAGCTCGACATCTGGTCGGCGAGACGCCGGTCCGCGTCGGTCGCCCACGGGCGGGCGGCGACGTTGTTGAACGCATAGACGATCTCCGACGCGTGGTAGGCGCCGAGCTTCGGGTCCGGCCCGGGCGGCACGCGCGTGAACTGGTAGAGGAACGCCTTGCGCCCGCCCGCCGTGACCATGCGCGCCCACGTCCGCATTTCGAGCGAGAAGGTCTGATCGCGGCCGAGGGCCAGCATCGCGCCGGCGATGTCCGCCGCGCTCCTTACGGGGTACGCCGCGTTGAGCTCCGCGCCGAGCCCGGGGAATTGCGCCGCCATCCGCAGGTGGAAGTCTTCCAGCGTCTTCGGAAACTGCGCCGGACTCGAGAGCGTCGTCCATTCGTCCGCGTTCGATCCGATGAGGACCGCCACGTCGTTCTGCTTCTTCTGCGCGAAGATGCTCCGCACATCCGCGGGCAGCACCCACGCGTCGACGTTGGCGCCGGGCCGGAACGCCTGCACCCCGAGAATCGTCTCCGCCGGCACTGCTCGGAGCGCCTTGAGCGAGTCGGCGCCGACGGCCTTCGCGAGTGCGACCCCGTTCTGTTCCGCGTCGGCAAGGCGAGGGCTTCGGGCGAACTGCGCGCCGCTCTCGCCGATCGCGCGATGGAACAGGCCGGCCGCAAGCGGCGTCGCCTGGACGACATTCACACTCCAGGAGCCGGCCGACTCGCCGAAGATCGTGACGTTGGCGGGGTTCCCGCCGAACGCGGCGATGTTCTTCTGCACCCACTTGAGCGCCGCGATGTGGTCGAGGATGGCGTAGTTGCCGGACGAGTGCTGCGCGGACTCGGCCGTCAGCTCGGGATGCGCGAGAAAGCCGAACGGGCCGAGCCGGTAGTTGGTCGTCACGACGACGACCCCTTTCTTCGCGAGTGCGGCGCCGTCGTAGGTGGGCGTCGCGCCGGAGCCGCGCGTCCACGCGCCGCCATGAATCCAGACCATCACCGGCCGCTTGTCGCCGGCGCCGGCGGCCGACCAGACGTTCAGGTACAGGCAGTCCTCACTGGTCGGCGCGAGCGCCGTCGCATAGGGCGAGGTGGCGGGATATGGCTGCTGTATGCACGGCGGCCCGAACGTGTCGGCTTTTTTTACGCCGGTCCAAGCGATCACCGCCGCGGGAGGCTTCCACCGCAGGTCGCCCATCGGTGGAGCGGCGAACGGAATCCCCTTGTAGGCACGAACGCCGTCGGAGGACGTTCCCGCGATCTGACCACCGTCGACGGCGATCGACTCGGGCGCCGCGGTCAGCGTGGCGCAGGCGAGCGCAATTCCGACGCAGCCGATGACATGACGCAACATCGAGAGCCTCCATCGTGGCGAGGAACCACTCGCGGGTCGACCGGGGACTGGGGACTGGGGACTGGGGACTACCATCGAATGACTCCGCGGGCACCGTCGCTGGCGGCAAGCGCCGACAGCGCGTCGTTGACCTTGTCGAGGGTGTAGGTTCGCGACACGAGCTCGCCGAGCTTCAAGCGCCCGTCCTGGTAGAGCGACACGAGCCGCGGGATGTCACGCGAGGGCTGGCCCGATCCGTACACCGATCCGAGCAGCCGTTTCTCCTGCATCACGAACGGAAACATCGCGATCGTTCCCTGGGCGTCCATGCGCGACAGCCCGGTGAGGACGACGGCGCCGCCCTTCCTGGTGGCGGCGAGCGCCAGCGCCAGCGTCGCCGGACTGCCGACCGTGTCGAACACGAAATCGGCGCCGCGGCCGCCGGTCAGCGCGCGGACGGACGCCGCGACGTCCGGCGGCGCATCGGACGTGCCGCCGATGGTGTCGGTAGCGCCGAACTGCCGCGCAATCTCGAGAGGTTTGGGCCGCAGATCGATCGCGATGATCCGATCGCAGCCCGAGATCGCCGCGCCCTGCACGACATTCAGGCCGACGCCGCCGGCGCCGATCACCGCCACGCGCGATCCCTTCGGCACCTGTCCTGCGTTGGTCACGGCGCCGACGCCGGTGATCACGGCGCAGCCGATCGTCGCCAGCGCGTCGAACGGTATATCGCGCGCCACCGGGATTGCGCCCGCTTCGGGCACGATGACGAAGTCCGAAAAACAGGCGGTGCCGAGGAACGGCGCGACGTCCTGCCCGCGTGCGTGCAGCCGGGAGGCGCCGGACGGCAGCTTGTTGCGGAACGTCACCTTCTCCACGCGGTCGCACAACGCCGCGCGGCCTTCCAGACACGGCGCGCAGACGCCGCACGCCGGCGCCCAGCAGAGCACGACGTGGTCGTCGACCTTCACGGTCGTGACCGACGGCCCGACCTCGCGCACGATGCCCGCGCCCTCGTGGCCGAGCACCAGCGGCGTCTTCGCGGGCCAGTCGCCGCGCGCCGGGTGCAGGTCGCTGTGACAGACGCCCGCGGCCTTCAGTTCGATGAGGACTTCGCCCGGGCCCGGCGTGTCGAGCTCGGCCGGCTCGACGGACAGCGGTTGGCCCTGCTCCCACAGGATCGCGGCATGAATGTGCATGGATTCGTTCAGCGCTCGCCTATAGTGCCACAGCGCTGCGAGATTTCAGATTTCAGATTCCAGAATGGAAGTCTGCCACCGAGACACAAAGACACAGAGAGTTTCGACCACAGAGGCAACCGAGTCACGGAGACGGAGCGCACGCTGCAGATCCCAACGCGCCGCGCCGGCCGGCGGAGCCGGCCGAACAGGCACTCGCTTCGCGGCGCGCGGCGCGTTCGGGCTCCGTGTCTCGGTGTCTCTGTGGCCCGTCAATCAGACAGGTGCGCGATGACCTACGTCACGTTCGACGCCAGGCGACGCATGCCTTTCAGCCAGCGGTCGTGGTCGGCGGCTCTTCGACGCACGAACTCCGCCACTTCCCCGTGCGGCAGGATGAGAAAGCGCTCGGCCTCGAGGCCTTTCACGACGTCCTCCGCCACCTGTTCCGGCTCGAGCGCGGAGTCCAGCAGGAAGGATCGCTTCGTCCCCTCGGCTTCCGCGCGACGCAGCATGTCGGTCCGCACGCCCTGCGGACAGAGCGCGGAGACCTTGATGCCGCGATCGCCGTAGGTCATCGAGAGCCACTCGGCGAACGCCAGCGACGCGTGCTTGGTGACCGCGTAGGTCGCCGACTGCGGATGCGTCAGCAGGCCGGCCGCGGACACGGTCTGCAGCAGGTAGCCGCCGCCGCGCTCGAGCATGTGCGGCACCACCGCCCGTGCCGCATAGACGTGCGCCATCACGTTGACGTCCCAGCAGCGCGCCCATTCGGCGTCAGGGGTGTGCTCGTCGCCGTTGACCGCGATGCCCGCGTTCGAGCAGAACAGATCGATCCCACCGTGCGCCGCGATCGTCTGCGTTACCAGGCGGACGACGTCAGCTTCGCGAGAGACGTCCGCGGTGATCGCGGTCCCGCCGATCTCCGCCGCCACCGCCGCCGCCGTCGCGGCGTTCATGTCGGCGACGACGATCGCCTTCGCCTTCTCCGCGGCAAACCGCCGGCACAGCGCGCGGCCGATTCCGTTGCCGCCGCCGGTAACGACGATGACTTTTCCTGTCAGGTTCATCGGGCGTCAGGGTTCTTAGTTCTAAGTTCCAAGTTCTGAGTTTTTCATCCAGCTCTGGAGCCGCTCGACGTCCTTCTTCACCGTTCGCGACGCTGCGAACAGGACCACTGCGAGCAGCGCCGCGAGGATCGGGACGATGTACATCGCCTGGTGAAGGCCGGCGGCGCGGAACGGCTCGAGCGCCTTCAGATCGAAGCCCTTCGACTCGCCCACCAGGCTGCGGAACTCCGCCATCATGATCTCGCCGAACGGCAGCGGCGCGACCGCGCCGGCAACGCTCGCCTTCTGGAACGTGAAGTAGTCGCTCGCGAGTCCCGTGCCGACCGGGCCCATCGACGCGCCCAGCACGTACATCGCGAAGAAGTACAGCGCCATCGCCGTCCCCCGCAGCGACGGCTCGACGACGTCGTGGATCGTCGAGTAGACGGTCGAGTAATACGCGAACATCACGCCGACGCCCAGGCCCATCAGCAGCGCAAAGCCGAGCACGTCCCCGGCGGGCCGCCCAAGACCGAGGAACATCAGCGGCGTGCAGATCGCAATCGCGGCGGTCCCGACAATCAGCCGGCCGTCGACCCGCCTGGCGTAGAGACGGTCGGCCAGCCACCCGCCGATCGTGAGGCCGCCGATCCCGGAGAACCCGTAGACGCACGCCGCGACCCAGCCGGCGTTGACGAAGCTCATATGGTGAAATCGCGCCAGGAACGGCGACACGAACGCGCCGAGCGCGTACATGTTGAAGTTGTGCAGCGCTCCCGACACGATGATCCACAGCATCGTCGGAATCGAGAGCACGAGCCGGTACGGATTGCCGGGCCGGCGCCGCTCGCCGACGGCATGCCCCTCGAGCGTCCCGCGCGCCGGTTCGTGCATGCTCCACGCCGCGATCGCGCACAGGATGCCCGGCACGGCGGCGATGTAGAAGGCGTTGCGCCAGCCCCAGTTCTGCAGGATCCAGCCGCCGGCGCCGTTGGCGAGCCCGAGGCCGAGCGGAAGCCCCAGCATCCAGATCGCTACCGCCCGGGCACGCATCGTCGGCCCGACGATGTCGCCGATCAGCGAGGTCGATGCGGGTGAGCAAGTCGCCTCGCCCACGCCGACGCCGAGGCGGGCGACGATCAGCTGCGAGAAGCTGCGCGCCATACCCGACATCGCGGTCAGCAGGCTCCAGACGAACACGCCGGCCGCGAGGATTTTTCGCCGGGCCATCTTGTCCGACAACCGGCCTAGCGGCAGCCCGACGACGGCGTAAAGGAGGGTGAAGACGGTGCCGAGCAGCCCGAGCGCGGTGTCGCTGAGCGCCCACTCGCGGCGAATGCCCTCCCCGACCCCGCCGAGCAGCTGGCGGTCGAAGAAGTTCATCAGGTTGATGGCGAACAGGACTGCGAGCGCGTACCCGGAACCAGACATCGCCGTCTCCTATCCGTTTACGCGCACACGCTCGGCTAAAGCCTTCGCGCTCCCACCGACAGCCCTACCCGCCCCACTGGCCCCACCTGACCTACTACAGCGGATAGCGTCCGGCCTCGATCACCGCGTCCGCGATGCGCCGGCGTGCGGCAATCGCGTCGATCCCGGCGTAGGGCACGAGACGGAGGACGCCCGCGGCCAGCCCCTCGTCGCCGCGTCGCGCGCCGAGCGCGGCGACCACCTGCCGCGACGCAGCCGCGACCTTGTCCGCCGCGTCGTTGGTGTAGACCGCCGCAATGTCGGCGGCGAGGCCGGCGCGGGCGTCGCCGCTCGCTGCCATTTTCTGCGCGCGCGCGATCGCGCTCTCGGTCGCGTAGGTCTCGATGATGACGTCGGCGATCTGCGCGAGCACTTCCTGCTCGTCCTTCAGCGTCTCGCCGTATGCCGCCGACGCGCTGCCCAACAGCGCAATGGACAGGCGCTTGAGGCGGCTCACATATTCACGCTCGCCGCTCAACGGGGTCTGGGAGCTGGGGGCTGGGGGCTGGGACGCCGCCGCCAGCGCCGCACGCGCGCCGTCCGCGTTGAACAGCTGCGGCTGCTGCTTGAGCAGGCGCGTCGGCACGAGCATCCGGTTGATCTCGTTGGTGCCCTCGTAAATGCGGGTGATGCGGGCGTCGCGATACATCCGCTCCAGCGGAAACTCGCGCGAGTAGCCGTTGCCGCCGAACACCTGCACGCCTTCGTCCACCGCCCACGCCAGCGCTTCGCTGGTCCACACCTTGTTGATCGAGCACTCGACCGAGAAGCCTTCGATCGTTTTCAGGACCAGCGGTCCGTCGGCGCGGTCGCCGGCGTCGATCGCGCGATCGACGTCGCCGAGCGTGCGGTAGGACATCGCATCGCCGACGAAGCCGCGGATCGCCATCCCGGCGAGCTTCTGCTTGATCAGGCCGAACTCGGCGATCGCCTTGCCGAACTGCCGCCGCTCCTTCGCGTACTTGACCGCGTGACCGAGCGCCGCTTTCACCCCCGACATGTTGCGGGCGCCAAGCTTGACGCGGCCGAAGTTCAGGACGTTGAACGCCACCTTGTGCCCCTGTCCGATGGTCCCGAGCACGTTCTCGATCGGCACCTTGACGCTGTCGAGCATCAGCGCCGTCGTCGACGATCCGTCGAGCCCGAGCTTGATCTCGTCGCGGCCGCTGACGACGCCCATGCCGCGCTCGACGAGGAAGGCGGTGAACTGATCGCCGTTGACCTTCGCGAAGATCGTGAACAGGTCGGCGAACCCGCCGTTCGTGATCCACATCTTCTGGCCGTTGAGCAGATAGTGCCGGCCGTCCTCCGTCAGCGTGGCGGTGGTGCGTGCCGCCAGCGCGTCGGATCCGGACTGCGTCTCGGTGAGCGCGTAGGCGCTAATCAGCTCGCCGCTCGCCAGCCGCGGGAGATAGCGTGTTTTGAGCGCTTCGCTGCCGAAGTAGACGAGCGGCAGCGTGCCGATCGACGTGTGCGCGCCAAGCGATCCGCCAAACGACGGGTTGATCGCGATCTGCTCGCCGACGTACGCGGCGCTGATGAGATCGAGCCCCAGGCCGCCGTGCGCTTCCGGAATCTCGAGGCGGAGCAGATCGAGATCGCTCGCCTT
>Ga0105242_10002142_pt1 | contig 15585 bp, 15 predicted proteins | sample KBSM24metaG_FD_81521 | JGI IMG/M metagenome (GOLD analysis project Ga0105242, IMG submission 81521) | Miscanthus rhizosphere microbial communities from Kellogg Biological Station, Michigan, USA - KBS M2-4 metaG | ecosystem: Host-associated > Plants > Roots > Rhizosphere > Soil | place... | reverse complement strand
CGACGACGGCGCCGATCGTGGCGGTGTTCCGGCGCGGGCCGACCAGCTGGTCACACGTGGGCCGCTGGGATCTCGAGGCAAGACGGTACGAGCCGGGCGCGTGGCTCGCGGGGCGGATCTTCCCCCGGCGGTCCGATCTCTCCCCCGACGGCCGCTTCCTCTGCTACTTCGCGCACAAGCCCAGCGCCACCTGGGAGCACGGCGAGGCGTACGTGGCCCTGTCGAAGCTCCCGTGGCTCACCGCGCTTCACGCCTTCGGCACCTGCGGCACCTGGACGCGAGGCTACTACTTCACCGAGGCCGACGACAGCGAGAGCCCCGAGGCGGCGAAGCTCCCGGTCCCCTACGGATTGCGCTCCATCTCGGTGGTTCAATTTGCCAACGAACGGCAACGTGGCTGGGAGGAAGCGGCGGACTCTCCGCCACGCGACCCCCGGGACGCCTGGGATGAGCGGCGGAACTCCCGTATCCAGAAGCGCCAGCCCGGCGGGGACCGGGTCCTTTGTGTGGAAAGCCTCGGATGGGCGGGAGGCGAGTTCGGTGTCGATCAGGCGGTGGACGGTCTGCGTGCCGGCTACTGGCTGGAAGTGAATGGAGAGATCAAGCTCTTGAGCGACCTACAATGGGCGGACTGGGATCGAGACGGGCATCTGCTGGTCGCCACGCGGAGCGGAAAGCTCCAGGTCTGGAATCTCGAGGCCGATGGCTCCGAGGTCGTGTTCGAGGAAGACCTGTCTCTCTCCGAGCCGAACCCCACCCCCGCGCCGGCATGGGCCCAGCAATGGTAGAGCGTTAGGCACCCGCGGCCCATGCCGAACGTTCCGAAGAGTGTGCAGCCGTTCTGGGACGAGTTTCAGGCTTCGATCGCGTATGACGCTTCGCCGCGGTTTTACGAGGCGTTCCACTTCGACGACAACGAGCCGACCGCCAACGCCCTCGCCGCTCTCGTTCTGTCCGGCCAGAAACGCGCCACCGCGGGTCTTCTCTGGACCAACGAGGTCACCGGCAAGCCTCTCCCGATCGTGGGCTCCCTCAGCGTGGTCACCGATTGGCAAGGCGTTCCCCTGTGCATCATCGAATCCACCCACATCGAGATCGTCCCCTTCGACAGCGTCAGCGACCACTTTGCCGCCGTGGAAGGCGAAGGCGACAAGACGCTCCTCTACTGGCGCGACGCGCACTGGCGATTCTTCTCCCGAGAGTGCCGGCGCATCGGCAGGGTGCCTGATATGGGGATGCCGGTAGTGTGTGAGCAATTCAAGGTGGTCTACCCGCGGGCGAGCGATTGAGCGGCAAGGAGGAAAAGATGCAGAAACCCGTCGTGGCCCGGATGTGGCAAGGGCGGACGCGAGAAGCGATCGCCGAGGCCTACGCCGCATACCACCATGAAGAAGGGGTGAAGAAGCTCCGGGCGACCAAGGGCAACCTGGGCGTCCAGGTGTTCCGGGAGGTCCGCGACGGAATCGCGAGCTTCATCACGATCTCGTACTGGGGATCTCGCGACGAGATACGGGCCTATGCCGGCGCGGATATCGAGAAGCCTCACCACCTGGCCAGGGACGCCGAGTACCTTCTCGAGCTTCCATCGACGGTCAGGCACTTCGAGGTTCTCGTCAACGAGTGGAGCGGAGAAGGGCCCGCGTGAGCGGGGAGACCAAGCGGCGCGTCGGCCTCATCTCGGACACGCATGGTCTGCTTCGACCGGAGGCGGTCGCGTTCCTGCGCGGCAGCGATTTCATCGTGCACGGAGGCGACATCGGGCGCGAGGACATTCTCGAGGAGCTCGCCACCCTCGCTCCCGTCACGGCCGTGCGCGGCAATAACGACACGGGGCCCTGGGCGCGAGCGGTGCGAGAGACCGAGGCGCTCCGGGTGGGCGAGGTGGCCATCTATATCGTGCACGATCTCGGCGAGCTGGACCTGGATCCGGCGGCGGCCGGGTTCCAGGTGGTGGTGTCCGGGCATTCGCACCGGCCGTCCGTGGTCGAGCGCGATGGAGTGCTCTACGTCAATCCGGGGAGCGCGGGCCCCCGCCGCTTCAAGCTCCCGATCGCCGTGGGCGAGCTCCTGATCGTCGAGAAGTCGGTCCGCGCGCGAGTGGTGGAGCTGGACCTGGCCCCGCCGTTCCTCCGATGAAAGGAGACACCCGCGTGCGTCAGCCGCTCGTCGGACTGACCCCAGCCGCTCAGCGGCGCGCGGGATCGCCCGCGCCGCCCGGCATCTGGATCATGGGTACGGCGTTGCCGCCGAACGTGTACTGCGGCAGCCGGCCGTCCCACCGGGCGAGATATTGCTGCTGGATCAGCACCGGGCTCAGCGAGCCCGACACCTTCGCGTTGTAGGCGGCCTCGGCCTCGCCCTTGATGCGGAGCGCGTCGGCCACTCCCTTGGCTTCGGCCAGCGCCGCATCGCCCTTGCCCTTGGCGGTGGCGGCGACGATCTCCGCCTGGCGCTGGGCCTGGATCAGCTCGTAGCGCTTCTGCTCCGCCTTCTGCTCCTCGATCTGCTTGGCCTCGATCGCCTTCTCGTAGGCGGGGTCGAAGCGGATGTTCACCAGCGAGACCTCCTTCAGCTCGATGCCGTACTTGGCCAGGCCCTGAGCGAGGCCGGTCTGGATATCGGTCTTGATGGCGGCCCGGCGGAGGAGGATCTCGGCGGCATTGTGGGTGGCGGTCTGCGCCTTGAGCACTTCCTGGGCTGCGGGATCGATAATGACGTTGGAGAACGCGAGCCCGATGGTGCGGTACACCTCGGGCGCGCGGTCCGGGATGAGCCGGTAGTTGAGCACCATCTCCACGTGCACCGCCTGGAGATCCTTGGAGGCGGCGTCATACCTCGCGGTGTGCTTGAGCACCCGCGTGTCCATGGTGACCACGTCGTAGAGCGGGTTCCAGAGCACGTTGAGCCCCTCGCGCAGCGGCACCGGCTCCACCTGGCCGAAGAGCACCTTCACGCCCACCTCGCCGGCGGGGATGATGCGGAAGATCGAGAAGATGAAGATGAGGGCGGGAATGGCGATGGCCAGCCCCAGTACCGCGGTGGGCACGAGCGCCAGCGGTCCCGAGCCGAAGCGCTGGCCCTGGCGCCGCAGCACGACATAGGCGCCCACGCCGGCCAGGAACACCAGCGCCGCGAACACGAGCTTCCCCATCGGCGATCCTCCTCACCGAGTGACATACCGCGGGACCGCCGCCGGGAGGAAGGCTTTTCTGGCCTCAGGTCCCGTCTGACGCGGCGCGGCACTCACGCCACGCGCAGCGCTCCGCCTTCGATATGGCGAACAGTTGTCGCCCCCGCGGCCATCGCGTATATTTGCGCCACCACACGGCAATGCGCGCGTGTCCGGCCGTCGCCGCCCGGCGCATGTCCAACGAGGAGGTCGCATGCGTCAGCCCACACTGCTCGCAACTATCGCGGGGGCCACCCTGGCTCTCACCGTCGGATTGACCCTCACTCCCGCCATTGGCCAGGCCCCGAAGTCGGGCGGCACGCTGAACGTCATGCTGCGGGAAGACCTGGCCCAGGGCTTCGCCACCCACGAGTCGTCCACGGTGGCCACCAGCACCCCGTCGCTGCCCTGCTTCAGCAACCTCGTCCTCTTCGACCAGTCCAAGAAGAACGAAAGCCTGGACTCGGTGGTGGGCGAGCTGGCCGAGAAGTGGTCGTGGCAGGACAACTACAAGAACCTCGTCTTCTTCCTGAGAAAAGACGTCAAGTGGCACGACGGCAAGCCTTTCACCTCGAAGGACGTCAAGTACACCTTCGACATGGTGCGCGAAGCTCCCGACGCCACCGCGAAGCTGCGGATCAATCCGAGAAAAGACTGGTACGCCAACGTCGAGCACATCGAGGCGCCGGATCCCCACACGGTGGTCTTCCGGCTCAAGCGGCCGCAGCCCTCGCTGCTCCTCATGCTCGCCTCCGGCTACTCGCCGGTCTACGCGGCGCACGTGCCCGCCGCTTCCTATCGCACCGGCTGTGTGGGCACCGGGCCCTTCAAGGTCAAGGAGTGGCGGAAGGGGGAGTTCGTCGAGTACGTGAAGAACCCGGACTTCTTCGTGAAGGGCCGGCCCTATCTCGACGGGCTCAAGTACATCGTCATCGTCGAGCGCGGCACCCGGACGGCGGCGCTCCAGTCCGGGCAGCTCGACGTGGCCTTCCCCGGCGAGACCGGCCGCACCGCCATGGAGCAGCTCAAGAAGGCCGTCCCCACCATGGTGTTCCAGCCGGTGGCGCAGAACGTGAGCGACAACATCATCATGAACACCAAGAAGCCGCCCTTCGACAATCCGAAGGTGCGGCTGGCGGTGAGCTACGCCATCGACCGCCGCGGCCTCATCCAGGCCGCCCATCAGGGCGGGGCGGTGCTCGGGGCGGCCATGGTGCCGAAGCCCTTCGGCTTCTGGGGCATGGCCGAGAAGGACCTCACCGCGCTGCCCGGGTACGGCAAGGCGGACGAGATGAAGGACCAGGCCCGCAAGCTCCTTCGCGAATCCGGCATCACGCCTCAGAACCCGCTCAAGGTCGAGATGGGCGTGCGCGCCATCGCCATCTACCTCGACATGGCGTCCTTCGTCGTCAATGAGCTTAAGCAGGTGGGCATCGAGGGCACGCTCAAGCAGGTGGAGACGGCGCAGTGGCATCCCATGGCCACCCGGGGTGACTACACCATCGGCGCCAACCTCACCGGCCTGGGCACCGACGATCCCGACGCCAACTTCTACGAGAACTACGCCTGCGGCTCGCCGCGCAACTACAGCCAGTACTGCAACGAGGAGATGATGAAGGCGTTCGAGCGGCAGAGCCAGGAGCTGGACATCAAGAAGCGCATGGCCCTGGTGATCGACATCCAGAAGCGCCTGGAGCAGGACGCCCCGCGGCCCATCCTGGCCCAGCGGCTGGACTACTTCGCCCACTGGGCGCACGTGAAGGGGCTGGTCGCGCACAACAACGTCTACAACTACCCGCGCTTCACCGACGTGTGGCGCGACAAGTAAGGGCGCCGGGACCCACGCCGTGAAGAGTTACGTCGCGCAGCGCCTGGGGATCGCCGTCCTCACCCTCCTGGGGATGTCGGTCGTCATCTTCGTCCTGCTCCGTCTCGCCCCCGGCGACATCGTGGACATCCTCTTCTCCACCGGGGGCTACGTGAACAACGAGGAGCGCCAGGCGATCATGAAGGAGCTGGGGATCGACAAGCCCCTGGTCACCCAGTACTTCGAGTGGCTGCGCAACTTCATGGTGGGGGATCTCGGCAAATCGTACCGCTACGACCAGCCGGCGTGGGACATCATCCGGCCGCTCCTCCCGGTGACGCTGGAGCTGGCGGCCCTGTCCATCATCGTGGCGGTGTGCCTGGGCGTGCCCACCGGGGTCATCAGCGCGGTGCGCCAGGACACCGGGCTGGACTACGCGCTCCGCGTCTTCTCGCTGGCCGGGCTCAGCATGCCCGCCTTCTGGCTGGGCATGGTCATCATCCTCGCCCTCGTCACCTGGCTGCAGTGGATCCCGCCCGTCACCTACGTGGGGCCGCGGGAGAACTTCTGGCTGCACGCGGTGCAGTTCGGGCTGCCCGCCCTCGCGGTGGGCTACCGCTCCTCCGCGCTCATCATGCGCATCACCCGCTCCGCCCTCCTCGAGGTGATGCGCGAGGACTATATCCGCACCGCCCTGGCGAAGGGGCAGAGCGAGCGGGTGGTGATCTGGCGCCACGCGCTCAAGAACGCCATCCTGCCCGTGGTCACCGTCATCGGCATCGAGTTCGCGTTCCTCATCGGCGGGCTGGTGGTGACGGAGAACGTGTTCAACCTTCCCGGGGTGGCGCGCTTCCTCGTGCAGGCCATTCTCTGGCGGGACTACCCCATCGTGCAGAACCTGGTGATGTTCATCGCGGTGGTGGTGATCCTCTCCAACCTCTTCGTGGACATGCTGTACGGCTTCCTCGACCCGCGGGTGCGCTATGGCAGTTAATCCCGTCGCGCTGGGGGCGCCCACCGAGGCGCGCACGGGACGCCCGCGTCCGGGCGCCCTCACCATCCTGGGGCGCTTCATCCGCAAGAAGCCGCTGGGCGCCGCGGGCGGCCTCATCATCCTGATCATCACGCTCACCGCCGTCTTCGCGGAGCTGGTCGCCACCTACGATCCCATCGCCACCGACGCCTCCCAGACCCTGGCCTCCCCCTCCGCCGACCACTGGCTGGGCTCGGACCACCTCGGCCGCGACGTGTACTCGCGCGTGGTGCACGGCGCGCGGGTGTCCTTGATCGTGGGGCTGGCCTCCACCCTCATGGGCTCCTTCTTCGGCGGCATCATCGGGCTCCTGTCCGGCTATGCCGGCGGCAAGACGGATCTCATCACCCAGCGCGTGCTCGACATCTTCCAGGGGCTGCCGCTCCTCGTCCTCGCCATGGTGATGTCGGCGGCGCTGGGACCGTCCATCCAGAACGTGGTGATCGCCATCTCGATTCCCATCATCCCGCGCGCCGCGCGCGTGATCCGGTCGAGCGTGCTGTCGATCCGGGAAATGCAGTACATCGAGGCGGCCCGCGCGGTGGGCGTGCGCCACCTCCGCATCGCCTTCCGCCACATTCTCCCCAACACCATGGGCCCCTTCATCGTGCTCATGACCGCCCAGCTCGGCAGCGCCATCCTCGTGGAGGCCACGCTGTCGTTCCTCGGCCTGGGGGTGCCGGAGCCGTATCCCTCGTGGGGCCGCATGCTCTCGGTGTCCGCGGCGGAGTACGCGCAGAAGGCCCCGCACCTCGTGATCTTTCCCGGACTCGCCATCAGCCTCGCGGTATTCGGCTCGAACCTGCTGGGCGACGCCCTGCGCGACACGCTCGATCCGCGTCTCCGCGGCGCCTGAGCGACACCACAGAAAGGACCCCCATGGCCGCCGACGAGCTGTGCTGGATGCCCGCTGCCCGCCTGGTGGCGGCGATCAAGCGCAAGAAGGTGTCCCCGGTGGAAGTGATGCGCGCGGTGCTGGACCGCATCGAGCGCGTGAACCCGCGCCTCAACGCCTTCGTGACCCTCACCGCGGACCAGGCGCTGCGCGACGCACGCGCGGCGGAGCGGGCGCTGGGGAAGCGAGGCGCCAAGCTCGGAGCGCTCCACGGCGTCCCCTTCTCCACCAAGGATCTCGTGATCACCAAGGGGATCCGCACCACCTTCGGGACCCGGCTCTACGCGGACAACGTGCCCACCGAGGACGCGCCCATGGTGGCGCGGATGAAGGCGGCGGGCGCCATCCAGCTCGGGAAGACGAATACGCCGACCTTCGGCTGGATCGGGGCCACCCACAACCTCGTCTTCGGGATCACGCGGAACCCCTGGCATCTCGACCGCACGCCGGGCGGCTCCAGCGGCGGCGCCAGCGCGGCGGTGGCGGCGGGGCTGGGGCCGCTGGCCATCGGCACCGACGGCGGCGGCTCCATCCGCATCCCCGCGGCCTGCACGGGCATCTTCGGCCACAAGGCATCCTACGGGCGCATTCCGCTCTATCCCCAGAGCGGGGCGTGGAGCCTCTCGCATATCGGCCCCATGACGCGGACGGTGGAAGACGCCGCCCTCATGATGAACGCGTGCGCCGGCCCCGACGAGCGCGACCAGTTCTCGCTGCCCGCCACCGGCACCGACTACGTGAAGGCGCTGCGCGGCAGCCTCAAGGGCCTGCGGGTGGCGTGGACCGCCGATCTCGGCAATGCGCGGGTGGTGGACCCGGAGGTGGAGGTGGTGTGCGCGAAGGCGGCCAAGCGCTTCCGGGAGCTGGGGGCCCGGGTGGACGAGGCGCGGCCGAACTGGCCCTCGCCCAAGGACGCGTGGGAGGCCATCTTCTGCGGCGGCATCGCCACGCGGATGGCCCCGTACCTGGCCGAGCGGCGCGCCGACATCGATCCCGGTCTCCTGCCCATCATCGAGCGGACTCTCAAGTGGCCCTCCACCCGCTACGTGCAGGCATGGTTCGACCGGCTCGCCTGGTACGACCACGTGCGGAAGCTGTTCGAGACCTACGACCTCCTGCTCACCCCCACCATCGCCACTCCGCCCTTCAAGGTGGGGCTCGACAATCCCACCGAGATCGCGGGGCGGCCGGTGGAGCCCTACGACTGGATCCCGTACACCTATCCCTTCAACCTGACCGGCAATCCCGCGGCCTCGGTGCCGTGCGGCTTCACCAAGGACGGGCTGCCGGTGGGACTGCAGATCGTGGGACGGCGCTACGACGACGTGAGCGTCCTCCGCGCCGCCGCCGGCTACGAGAAGATCGCGCCCTGGGCCGACCAGAAGCCGCCGCTGGACTGAGGCGGAGGAGACGGCATGAAGATCGACGACGTGAAGCGAATCCTCGTGGTGGGCGCGGGCCAGATGGGCGCCCAGATCGCCATGCAGTCCGCGCTGCACGGCTACGCCATCACCCTCAACGACCTCACCATGGACGTGCTCCAGAAGGGGATGGCGGGCAACCGCAAGCAGCTCGAGCGCCGCGTGCAGAAGGGCCAGATGACCCGCGACCAGATGGAGGAAGCGATCGCCCGGGTCCGCCTCGAGGCGGATCTCGAGAAGGCCGCGCGCGACGCCGACTTCGTCATCGAGGCCATCGTGGAGCGGCTGGAGCCGAAGAAGGAGTGCTTCGCCAAGCTCGACCGCTTCTGCCCTCCCCACGCCATCCTGGCCACGAACTCGTCCACCCTGATGAACTCGCAGATCGCGCCCTCCACCAAGCGCCCCGACAAGTGCGTCAACATGCATTACTTCTTCCCGCCGCTGGTGATGAAGCTGGTCGAGGTGGTGAAGGGGCAGGCCACCAGCGAGGAGACGGTGGAGATCACCGCCGAGGTGGCCAGCCGGAGCGGCCGCGAAGCGGTCATTCTCCGGAAAGAGCTGCCGGGCTTCCTCGTCAATCGCATCCTGCGCGCGCTGGTGCGGGAGGCCTACTACTGCCTCGAGCAGGGCGTGGCCAATCACGCCGACATCGACCGCGCGGTGGAGCTGGGGCTCAACCATCCCCTGGGTCCCTTCCGCCTGGGCGATCTCTCCGGGCTCGACATCGGCTACAACGCGCGGCTGGAGACCTTCGAGGTCACCAAGGATCCGAACGACCGCCCGCCCCGGGAGCTGGAGAAGCGCGTGAAGCGCGGCGACCTCGGCCGCAAGACCGGGCGCGGCTTCTACGACTACTCCACGGATCCGCCCAAGCCGATCCTCGACTGATACGCGTATCCGTTCCGGCGCGTCTCTCGCGCGGGACATTGACGCCGCCGTCGCCGCCGCCCACGCTTCCGCTCATGGCGGGCGCGTTCGGCGGCGAGCGGGGCCTCACCCTCATCGAGCTGCTGGTGGCCATGGCCATGGCCGGCCTGGTCATGACGGCCACGGTGACCTTGCTCCTCGCCGGCCAGGCCGCCCATGCGGTGGGCTCGGCGCGCGCCGAGGCCACCCAGTCGGCCCGCGTCGCGCTGGAGCGCATGGGCAGCGAGCTGCGCCACGCCGGCTACGATCCCCAGGGCGCGCGCTTCGAGCCCATCCTGGTGGCGGAGCCCGCGCGCGTCACCCTGCAGCGTGACCTCAACGAGAACGGCGTCATCGATACCACCCGGGAGCGAATCACGTATCTGCTTCGCGGCACGGTGCTCCGGCGCGAGGCGGGCGGGGGAGCCCAGCCCCTCGCCGAGGGCGTGTCCGGGCTCCAGCTCACCTACTACGATCGCGCCGACGCGCCGACCACCGATCCGGCGCGGGTGGCCTCGGTGGGCATCCGGGTCGAAGTGGCCCGCGCCACCGCGTTTCCCCTGGCCCCGATCGTCATGGAGACGCGTGTCCGGTTCCGCAACGAGAAGCGCCCCGAGCCGCCGCGCTGAGGAGGCCCCGTATTGACTGCCGCCGGTGGCTTGGCTAGGGTTGAGACGCCTTGGGTCCCACAACCCGAACCCGCCTGTCGTGGCTCGCCATGGTCCTTCTCCTCACAGGCTGCGCCGGCGCCAAGACCACGGTCACCCCGGAGCCCGCGCCTCCCGCGCCGCCGGCGGCTCCGGCCGCGGCTCCGTCGACACCAATGAAGGCGCGGATCTCCATCCTTCGCATGGAGGTCAAGTCCGCGACCGCGCCCGCCGCCGTCGGCGACGGACTGGCGGAAATGCTCGGGGCGGCGCTGGCCCAGACCAATCGCTATGTCATCACGCCGCGGGACGCGGACCTCCTCGTGGTGGGCGTGGTCACCGAGTTCGCGCCGGCCGGCTCGGCGCCGGGGACGCCGGCCCAGGTTGCCATCGAGCTGGGGTTGCTCGACGCCAAGACCTCGCAGGTCTTCGGATCGGGGACCGTGCGCGGGCGCGCCGGCGATACCGCGGGCCTCGGCCCCGGTCTCCAGCCCCCGCTGGGCGCCGCGCTCGGCCGGTACGCGGGGACCTCGCTCGAGAAGGCCATCCGCGCCGCCATTCAGGACGCCGCGCGGCTTATCACCGGCGGCACTCCCACCGCGTACTTCCGTCACTCGGCGACGGCGGCTCGGCCCGGGGCGACGGAGCCGGTCGCGCCGCCACCCGCCGCCCCGGCGCCCACCAGCCCTCCCCCCGCCGCGCCGGAGCGCCCGGCGCCGGCCCCGCCCGTCGCTCGCCCGGCGCCGGTTCCGGCCCCCCCGCCCGCGCCGGCGCCCAAGCCGTCGGCGCCCGCGCCGGTGATCGGCACCCGTTACGTGAAGGCGCCGACCGCCAATCTCCGCGACGCCTCCGGCACCATGGGCAAGGTCATGGTCACCATTCGACAGGGCACCCGGCTCGACGTGCTCGAGAGCAAGACCGGCTGGCATCGCGTGCGGATTCCCGACGGCAAGGAAGGCTGGATCGCCGACTCGGTGACGGCCCCGACGCCCTGAGGCGGATTACCTAGACGAGCGGCTTACCCCGCATGGCCTCGATCTTCGGCCTGACGATGGTGTCGCGGCACTGCGGGCAGATCGAGTGAGTGAACTGGGCCTTGGTGTGCCCGGCGATGTACTGCTCGACCTGCTGCCAGTAGTTCTTCTCGTCCCGGATCTTCTTGCACCAGGCGCACATCGGAAGAAGTCCCTGGAGCTGCTGGACCTGGGCGAGCGCCTCCTCGAGCGCGATCACCCGAGCGCCCAGCGCCGTTCGAAGCTCGAGGATCCTGACCCCCACCTGGACGCGGGCCCTCAGCTCGGCCGGATTGAAGGGCTTCGTGACGTAGTCGTCGGCGCCGGCCTCGAGCCCGGCGACGATGTCCTCGGGCCGGCCCTGTCCGGTCACCAGGATCAGATAGGGCGGGGAGGCATCGGCCCGGTCCCGGACCTTGCGGCAGACTTCCGGCCCCGTCAGGCCCGGCATCATCCAGTCGACCATGGCGAGAGACGGGCGCTCGGCGCCCTCGAGCCGCTCCCAGGCGGCGAGGCCATTGTCGACCTCGCTGATCTCGTGGCCCGCCGGCTCGAGGGCGGCCCGGGCCAGACGTCGGTACATCAGCTGGTCGTCGGCGATCAAGATCTTCATCGGTACGTCGCGACCATAGTCACCTCGGACGCCAGCGCGGGCTCGATCAATTCGTGGCGGCCGCTGGGCGGGACGGTTGGGGAAGCACGCTCGGAGACCCCTGAGCGCCAGGGGGAACGGGGTTCTCGCCAGCGTATCTCATTGGTCGGAGAACCCCATACGAATATCTGCTGTCCCGGGCTCATACCCGTCTGGGGGATCTCGCGGGCCCTGGGTTCGTTTTCCCCTCGAAGCGCCCCGGCACGCCTCATTTGCCCAAGCGGCAGGGTTACCAAACTCCGTGGAACCCAACCTGTCGTCCAGGTGACACAGGATATTTCTCTTTTAAATCCCTAGTTTTTCCTTGACACCCTCCCGGCCAGTCCGTAGGATGCCCCTGCAAGTGGGGCAATTTCCCATGAAGTGGAGTCAGTGCCCAATTAAACGGCGTCAGGGCCTTGGCCGGGAGAATGAGTGTTTCGCGGACATTTCAGGCACACGATCGACCCGAAGGGGCGCCTCAGCATCCCGGCGAAGTTTCGTGAAGCGCTGGACGGCGACCTGGGCGAAAAGCTGGTGATCGTGCCCATCGAGCATTCCCTCGAGGTGTATCCGCTTTCCGCGTGGCGCGAGATCGAGGCGAAGGTCGCCACGCTCCCCAAGTTCGACGAGGACGCGCGCAAGCTGAAGTACGCGTACCTCTCGCGCGCGCAGGACGTCACGCTCGACGCGCAGGGCCGCATCCAGCTCTCGCCCGACTACCGCGAGAGGGTGGGGCTCGACAAGGACGTGCTCGTGATCGGCATGCTCGAGCACTTCGAGGTGTGGAACCCCGAGCGCTGGAAGCATCTCGGCGAGCAGCGCGAGCCGCTCGGCGAGCTCTTCACGCGCGTGGCGCAGAAGGGCGTGTGAGCGCGATGGATCCCGCCGCCGTCCACGTGCCCGTCCTCGCCGACGAGGTGACGCACCTCCTGCGTGCGCGCCGCGCGGGCTGGATGGTGGACGGCACCGTCGGGCTCGGCGGCCACGCCGAGCGTCTGCTGGAGGCGAGCGCGCCGGGCGCGCGGCTCCTCGGCCTCGACGGCGACGCGGAGGCGCTGAGCCGGGCGGGCGCGCGGCTGGCGCGCTTCGGCGACCGCGCGGTGCTGCGTCACGGCAGCTTCCGCCGTCTCGCCTCGCATGCCGCCGGCGCCGGCGTGACGGAAGCGGAGTCGGTGCTGCTCGATCTGGGGCTGTCCTCGTATCAGCTGGCGGCGTCGCGGCGCGGCTTCACCTTCCAGGGTGACGAGCCGCTCGACATGCGCTTCGACAACACGCAGGGCCCGACGGCGGCGGAGCTGGTGAACGGGCTGCCGGAGGCGGAGCTGGCGCGCATCCTGTTCGAGCATGGCGAGGAGCCGCACGCGCGGCGCATCGCCCGCCGCATCGTGGAGGCGCGGGCGTCCGCCCCCCTCCGCACCACCGGCGAGCTGGTGGCGGCGGTGAAGCGCGGCGTGCCGCGCGCGGCGTGGTCGCGCCGCCTCCACGTCGCCACTCGCACCTTTCAGGCCCTGCGCATGGCTGTGAACGACGAGGTCCAGGCCCTGCGGGACGCCCTCCCGCAGGCCGCCGCGCTGCTCGGCCGCGGAGGCCGACTGGGCGTGATCTCATTTCACTCGGGGGAAGATCGCATCGTGAAGCGCACGTTTCGCACGCTCGAGACGGACGGGTTCGGCGAGTTGCAGCCGTCGCCGGTGGTGCCGCAGCGCGAGGAAACGACGGTGAACCCGCGGGCCCGCAGCGCGAAGCTGCGCGTGCTCCAGCGGCTGGAGGCAGCATGAGCATGGCGGCCGCGCGCGAAGGGACGGGTCGCGGAAGTCGGGTGTTCGCCATGTCGCTGGGCTCCGCCGGGCAGGACATGGCGGCCCGCTTTCACCGGGAGCGCGATCGCGGGCGCCTGCGCCGGATGGGAGTGGCGGTGGCGCTGGGCGCGGTGCTCATGGCCGGGCTGCTGGGCGTGGTGGGACTGCGGGCGCAGCAGGTGCGCCTGTCGTATCGCCTCGACGCCCTCCGCACCACGCGCGCGGAGACGGAGGAGCTGAACCGGCGGATGAAGGTCGAGCTGGCCACGCTCCGCTCGCTCGCCCGCATCGAGGACAAGGCGCGGCACGAGCTCGGCATGGTGGCCCCCGGGAAGGATCAGGTGCAGCTCGCGCGCGAGTTCGTGTCCGCCGGCGGCGGCGTGAGCCGCGCGGTGCCTTCGCGCACGGCGGCCGCCGATCGCGGGACCCCGGGAGACCGGACCCTCCGCCGATGATCCCCCCGCTTTCCGACCCACCCGTCATGCGGCCATGAGCCTGGCCCGGACGGGGAGCCTGAGGATCCGGACTCTCATCGTCGCCGGCATCTTCGCCGGCGCCTTCCTCGGGCTGCTCGGCCGGCTCGGCTACCTTCAGGTGGTCAAGCACGACGAGTACCTCCGCCTCGCCGAGAACCAGCACGCCAAGACCGTCGCCCTCCGCCCCAAGCGCGGCGCCATCCTCGACCGCAACGGCCAGGTGCTGGCGGTGTCCTCCGGCGCGGAGTCGCTCTACGCCCTGCCGCACAGGGTGGACGACGCGACCCGGCTGGCGCGCCGTCTGGCGCCCCTGCTCGGCGAGCCGGCGGGAGAGATCGCCCGGCGGCTCGACTCCGCCAAGCGCTTCGTGTACGTGAAGCGCCGCCTGGCGCCCCCCGTCGCGCAGGCGGTGCGCGACCTCAAGGAGCCCGCGCTGGGCTTCCTCGAGGAAAGCCTGCGCCTCTACCCGAATCGCGAGCTCGCCGCGCACGTGGTGGGCTTCGAGGGCGGGGAGGGCAAGGGGCTGGGCGGCATCGAGCAGGCGTGGGACGCGCACCTGGCGGGCCAGGAGGGGCGGGCCCTGGTGGAGCGCGACGCGCTGGGCCGCGAGGTCACCGGGGCCCCCGTGGTGCTGAAGGCCGCGCTTCCCGGGCAGGGCGTCATGCTCACGCTGGACGCCACGCTGCAGTACATCGCGGAGAAGGAGATCGACGCCGTGTGGCGCCGCACGCGCTCGCGCGCCGCCATGGCGGTGGCGCTGGACCCGCGCACCGGCGAGGTGCTCGCCATCGCCATCCGGCCCACCTTCAATCCCAACGCCTTCAGCGCGGCCAGCGACGACGAGCGGCGCAACCGCGCGGTGACCGATCCCTTCGAGCCGGGCTCGACGTTCAAGGTGATCCTCGCCGCCGCCGCCCTCGAGGAAGGGGTGGTGCGTCCCGGCGATCGCATCTACGGCGAGAACGGCGCCATCACCATCGCCAGCGCCACCATCCACGACTGGAAGAAGTACGGCTGGCTCACCTTCTCCGAGGTGCTCCAGAACTCCTCCAACGTGGGCTCCATCAAGGTGGGGCTCTCGCTGGGCAAGGAGCGCTACTACAAGTACATCAGCGGCTTCGGCTTCGGGACATCCACCGGGCTGGGCCTGCCCGGCGAGAGCCGCGGGCAGCTCCGCGCGCCGGACCGGTGGTCCGGTCTCTCGCTCGCCACCATGTCGATCGGGCAGGAGATCTCGGTGACCGCGCTGCAGATCGTCTCCGCCTTCGGCGCGGTGGCCAATGGCGGGCGGCTGATGCAGCCGCAGATCGTCCGGGCGGTGCTGGACGGGCAGGGGCGCGAAATCCGGGGCTTCGAGCCCAAGGTCGTGCGCCAGGTGATCTCGCCCGAGACGGCGCGCACGCTCACCGGCATCATGACCCGCGTGGTCTCGGACGGCACCGGCCACAACGCCGCCATCGCCGGCTTCGAGGTGGCGGGCAAGACGGGCACCGCGCAGAAGCTCGATCCCGCCACCCGCCGCTACTCGCGCGCCCCCGGCGTGCTGTCCTTCGTGGGCTTTGCCCCCGCCGACGATCCGCGCATCGCGCTCATCGTCATGCTCGACGAGCCGAAGAACGAGCAGTGGGGCAGCGAGGCCGCCGCGCCCATCTTCGCCAGCATCGGCCGGGAGGCGCTCCGCTACCTGCACGCGCCGCCGAAGGACACCGCGCCCGTCCAGATCGTGCGCCCGGAGCCCGGGGCCGCCCCCGTCGAGCCGTCGCCGGCGACCCTGTCGGCGCGCGG
>Ga0105242_10002140_pt1 | contig 15594 bp, 19 predicted proteins | sample KBSM24metaG_FD_81521 | JGI IMG/M metagenome (GOLD analysis project Ga0105242, IMG submission 81521) | Miscanthus rhizosphere microbial communities from Kellogg Biological Station, Michigan, USA - KBS M2-4 metaG | ecosystem: Host-associated > Plants > Roots > Rhizosphere > Soil | place... | reverse complement strand
CGCTCCGAGCAGTAGAGCACCTCCTCCCAGCAGCGCGCCCATTTCTTTCTCCAAGTAAATGGTAGGCCACACGTCATGCAGGTTTTGACTGGGAGCTCACTCTTTTTCAAAACGACTGACCTTCATCCAGTTTTGCGAGTAACAACTCGCCGCGTCGCCATAACGCCTGCTGTTTGGATTCATCCATGTGGTCGAGGTTTTTATAAATCATGGCCATGCGCTGGTTGCCGCGAAGGCGGTCGCCGTGGCGCATCAGGAAGTGCCAATAGAGCGAGTTGAACGGGCAGGCATCGCCTGTCGTGCTTTCGCTTACTTTGTATGCGCAGCCACGGCAATAATCAGACATACGCTTGATGTACTGCCCGCTTGCGCAGTAGGGTTTCGAGCCTAGATATCCGCCGTCTGCGTGCATAACCATGCCGAGTGTATTGGGCAGCTCCACCCAATCGAAAGCGTCCATGTAGATCGCCAGATACCACTCACATATCTGACTCGGTGCGATACCTGCCAGCAGGGCGAAATTGCCAGTCACCATGAGACGTTGAATGTGGTGAGCGTAGGCATGCTGAAGGCTCTGGTTGATGGCTTGGCGCATGCAATTCATCTGCGTGTCGCCCGTCCAGTAGAACTCTGGGAGCGACCGCGAATTACCGAATGCGTTGCCGTCGGCATAGTCAGGCATCTTCAGCCAGTAGACGCCTCGGACATACTCCCGCCAGCCGATCAGTTGTCGAATAAAACCTTCGGCAGCGTTCAGCGCAATGCTGCCCGACAGGTACGCCGATTCAACATCGCTGCACAGCTGACGAAGATCCAGCAGTCCAATATTCAGCGCGGCGCTTATTCGGGCATGAAACAGGAACGGCTCGTTACAGGCCATCGCGTCTTGGTAGTCGCCGAAGGCTGCCAGGCCCCAGTCGAGGAAGTAATCCCAGAGGGCCTGAGCTTCGGCATGGGTTACCGGGTAGTCGAATGTGTCGAGCGTGCCGTAGTGGCTTGCGAAATTTTTGGCAACTAACGCAAGAACATCTCGGGTAATTGCGTCAGGAGTAAAACGTGCGGGTGATGGAGGCCTTACGCCCTTGGGTAAAGCCTTTCTGTTTTCTGCATCAAAGTTCCATGCACCTCCGACCGGGCTACCGTCCCCATTGAGTAATAGCCGGCTCTTGCGGCGCATCTCGCGATAGAAGAACTCCATGCGCAGCTGCTTTTTGCCATTCGCCCAGGTAAAGAACTCGGCACGGGAGCAGAGAAAGCGAGAATCCGAATGCCATTTTATCGCTAAACCACAGTCCTTTATCGATTGCTCCAAGCGCCAGTCGCCGCACTCGGTGATGTGGATTTCATCCGGTCGCAAAAGTGCGCGCCACCGCTCTAACTCGCGAGGCACCGATCCAGTATTTTCTGGGTCATCGAGCTTTACGTACTGCACCTTGACTCCCCGTTGCTGCAACGCCTCGGCGAAGTGGCGCATAGCGCTGAAGATAAGGGTGATCTTTTGCGGATGATGAGGAACATGGCTGGCTTCTTCCATCACCTCGACCATGAGCACGGTATCGCATTCGATATCAACGGCCTGTAGTGAGGCGAGATCGAACGACAGCTGATCACCTAGGATCAGGCGAAGGCTGCTAGCTTTATTCATCATTACCTCTTGCAGGCGACGTCTTGCTGCCAGTGGCGCGTTTGGTATCAGGCACTACGCAGCCCTCATCGCGACACCGAACGCTGCCATCAGGATGGGGCAGCCATGCTAGATGCGGACGCAAGCGACAAAATAGGCGATAGCCAAGGTTTAGAAGTGGCCTAGTCGAACGCCATGATAACGGCTCCGCCCAGATACCAAGGCCCGCTGCTCGCCAGCTCCAAAGCGTAGCGTCTAAGCCAGTGACCCAGGTTCCATCTCCCAACCTGGCGTGCAGTATCGACTGCATTTCAACGAGCGTGAACCCAAGAGATTTTGCGTCGAAGGTAGGATCGCTGATGTCCACAAACAGGAGACGATCCGGTGCTGCTCGCGCATTTAGGATCTTGATCTCCCGGGCGCAAAGAGGGCACTCGCCGTCGAAATAAAGCGTCAGTGGCCACCGATCATTCTTGTACAGCTACTGATACCTTGTATAAGTTTTCAGACAAGATATGCTCAAAAAACTTCGATGACAACCGGGCCTAATCCTCGAAACGAAATCAGGTTCCAAGCGGTGCCTGATCGGGGATTTCAGGTTTGTTTCTGGGACTGGAGCTGAGACGTGTGGCCACGGCAGCTTGCCGACCTGATTGTGACGTTCGTCGTCTCACTGCTTTTCGTTCGTCTGATAGCTAAACGTGTTGCTGATCACGCCGATAAACCTTTTAACACCCAACAGGCGGTTTTCCATGTTCAATAAAAAAATCAAGAATCAGCTTGAGGCTCAAACAGCTGAGTTGTCGGAGTTGCGCCAACTGCGTGATGGCCTACACCGTGAAATGCTGACGCTGAGTATCGATACAAATTTTGCAATTACCGCCTGCAACGACAATTTTGCACAGGCTTTGGGGTACACCCAGAATCAGCTTATAGGTCGTGCCATGGCCGACATTGTTCCGCAGTACGTTTCCAAACTTCCCTGTTTTCACAATTTTCGGGCGGCTGTCGCCGCCGGTAAGTCGATATCTGATGAATACAGGTACCTGCATGCTGACGGCTCATTAGTGTGGATTCATGCTCATTGGCAACCCGTAGCTGATGCGACTGGCCGGTTGAGTCATATCGCAGGCTATGCGACGAACATTACGTCCAGAGTGGAAAAGGCATCGGAAAACGCATCGTTCATTGACGCGCTACTGCGCTCGACGGCGGTCATTGAGTTCGATCTATCCGGGCATGTAATCACGGCGAATGAGCAGTTTTTAAAAGCGATGGGTTACAGCCTGGGACAAGCGCAAGGAAGTCATCATCGTATTTTCTGTCGGCCAGAGGAGGCTTCTTCCCAGCAATACAGGGATTTTTGGTTGACGTTGAACAAGGGTGAGTTTGTCGCTGGCCGATTCCAACGTGTTGATAGTCGGGGTCAGACGGTATGGCTGGAGGCGAGCTATAACCCGGTCTACGACACCGAAGGAACACTGCGCAAGGTAGTTAAGTTTGCAACGGTTATTACCGAACAGGTTGCCCGTGAACACCAAGTCAGTGATGCTGCACAAACGGCATTTGAAATCTCCCAGCAGACTGACGTTACTGCTCAACGTGGTGCGATAGTGGTTAACGACACTATGCACACCATGCGCAAAGTCGCTGGGGATATGCAGGCTGCCTCGGGTGGCGTCGAAGCGCTTGGAAAGCAGTCGCTGTTAATCAGTTCGATCATTCAGACCATCAGTAGTATTGCTCAGCAAACGAACCTTTTGGCATTGAACGCTGCGATTGAGGCTGCACGCGCAGGTGAGCAAGGCCGAGGTTTTGCAGTCGTCGCGGATGAGGTTCGACAATTGGCCGGGCGCACCAGCACGGCGACTGAGGAAATCGCATCAGTTGTTTTGGAAAATCAGAAGCTGGTGGATCAAACTATAGCGGAGATGGCGAACAGTAAGTCCCAAGCTGAGCAAGGTCTTGAGCTAGCCACGCAGGCAGGGCAAGTTATTGTTGAAATTCAGGACGGAGCCAAGAAAGTTGTTGAAGCGGTTGGTAAGTTTGCGACTCAGGTGGCTTAGCACGCTCAATCGTACTGTGTTGGAGTTCGCCCCTAGGGAGTTGTCGAGTGTGTGCAAAGTGAGGGGGAACAACACATGCTTGGCGAGATCGACGGTTCGGGCTTGTTAGGGTTGTCGTTGAGCTTTGGCCTTCGTTACCAGTCATAGTCACATCCGGCAAACCAACCACGCTTGGCTAGTTGTTCAGTTACGTCAATGACGCCCGAGTCACCAAAAAAACCGGTGGTGTTTGGGTAGTGAATACCTGCCAGCGACACCATCGACACCTCGGTCTTGCGGCCGAAGTACGATAGAAAATGCCAGCCGCCAGCTGTACTCCCCACGTGTGGAAAATTGATCGCAGCTTTATCTGTTATGTAGTGCTCGCGTGAGGCGCGTTTGAGATCAAAATCAAATAGTGGCTGAATCATGGAAGCTTTCTGAGTTGGGCTAGACCTTGCTTGATGTGGCCGGCGTTCTCGCCGATGGTCTCAAGGGCGCCACGCACGTTGTTTGCCTTGTCCCGGCGCCACCGCCTCCACCACAGAAGAAGTCGACAACGATCTCATTGTCCTGAGGGTTGAAGCCGAGTCCGTATTGGGTTTTGAAATCGAAGGGGGGGCTTCTGCTGTGCGGACATAGGGGATTCTCGCCGGTTGGCGTGATTCGTTGAAGTGGGTGATATGCTTTGCTGCTTATCAAACAAGGACGTGGGTAATGGCCGGTAAAAAGCTTGAAGCGTTCCGCGAGTGGTTCACGCCGCGTAAGCGGTTATGGGCAGGGCTCGCTTTGCTTGTCACTGGGGTATTCGGGCCGCTTTTGTATCCAAGCATAAATGGCTATTGGAGTATCTTTATTGCTCCTGGGATCATGTTTATCTGCAATGCAAGGAATCCCGAAGCTCGCGATAAGCGCTGATAGCCTCGCCGTCTGGTGCTGTTCGGCGATAGGGGTATTACGGGGGACCGGCATGGAGCTGGATTAAGGCGTGTTGCTTGTTCCGCAGTTGCGGCGGTCTTCCCGGTAGCGCTGCGCGTCGCTTATGAACCGACCGCAAGCGGCTTCTGGATGTAAAACTCAGCTGCGTCGGGGTATTGGTCCAGCGCTTCGCTCAGCGTCACATACTGGCAGTCAACACCTACTCTCGCGCTCTGGCATCCACGTAGGCCTTGGGCCACGGGATGTCGGTGTCGCGGTGATCGCAAGCGCCGTCGCGCGTAAACACCTGGGCCTTTGCCAGTTCGGTGACGTACCCAGAGCCACCAAAGCCCCAGAACGATAAGCCGTCGCCGACGTAGGCGTGACTGTGGCTGTCTTGCAGGTAGAACTGGTCGTCCATGGATTATCTCCAGTTAGGCGCCGGCCTCCGGATGCAGCGAGAAAGATTCTTATTGAAGGTCGCGGCGATAAACTCAGCGCATTCTTAACAGGGAGCATCGCTGCAATGGAACTGAAGTCGCCGAGCAAAAACATATGGATAGTGGGCGGCGCCGGGGTGATCGCTGGCGCCGCCATCATCGCCACCAACTCAGAAGGTTTTGTGCATACCTTGGGTGTTGGCATTCTTGCAGGGGGGGCTGCCGCTTTCGCTGCAGGTGGCCGGTTTGTTGGTGATACCTTTACGGCCCCATCAATGTTTCCGTAATCGAGCAGGCTGACAGTAAACCACCATAGCTTGATCGGAATTGATCAACGGCGGAAACGAAATTTTGACCAACCATGTTTGTATTTAAATGACCCCGTGTCTCCTCGAAGGACATAGAGGGACGTCCGGTAAAATGCTGTAAATCGAGAGAAGCCGAAGCTTCTTATCTTTTTGTAGACCCAAACCCATCCGTGGTGATTGGTAGTTTTGGTGGGTCTCAACACCATTGACGCGTTCCTTGTAGGGTTAATTTGGCGCAGATGATAGCGATGTGCCCCAACGCAAAGGCTGTCAATTAATAACGGAGCGGAACTTCTTGTCGCGACGGGGTCTTTGGCCAAATTCGTTTGAATACAGCGTCTTGCCAACCTTATCCAACTGAGTTGGTTTTTACCCTTGATCCCGCCTTGTATGCGGTTTTTTTTCGCCTGGAGAAAAGACAATGGCACGAATTTCAGCTATCCAAGCGGGCAGTCGTGACGCGTTGGCCTTCCTCGATATGCTCACTTGGTCCGAAGGGACCAGCACATCGCCGGCCACCGCCCTGGATGGCTACGACGTCATCGTGACGGGCATCGACGGGAAGCCTGAGGTCTTCACGGATTTCAGTGATCACCCCCTTCGCAAAGGGACGACGCTCGAAGGTCATCAACAGTAAGGGGCTGACATCTAATGCCTCGGGCCGGTATCAGCAGATGCTCAAAGATTGGCCGTATTGCCGAACGCTGCTGACCCTGTCGGACTTCAGCCCGATCAGCCAGGACCTGCTGGCTCTGCAGCACATCCGCGAATGCCGCGCACTACCGGACGTGCATGCAGGCCGGGTCGGAACCGCAATCGAAAAGTGCCGGAATATTTGGGTAAGCCTGCCTGGTGCAGGGTATGGCCTGTGTGAATACCGGCTTGATGATCTGATCCAGCAGTACCGCTTGGCGGGGGAGCACTGTCATGACGGCATTACGGAAAGTGTCCCAGCGCAAACGCAACATACCCTTCGTCATCCGTTTCCCGTGCTTGTTGATCAGTAAGTATTTGGAGTGGGGGCGCACGTCCCTTTTTGTTATCTCCCTAACCAATTTCCCGAGGCTGTTTTCTCCGGCTTCTGTTCGCATCAGAGTTCTGAGTTTCTGCCTGGTCAGATAGGCCAGATCAGCTTTGGTTGATCGCTATCAAAAACTGACCTTCGACACTTTGTGACCCGCGCATTGGAGTAGGGATTTCCCTAACCGCTTTTCCAGTATTCCTACATTTGAATAGGGATGATCTGATGGTTGCATTAGTGTCAATAAGCCACTATTTGGCTAGGGGCTCATAACCTGTCCACCAGAGGCGACAGGTTATGAGCGGGAGACAGGCAGTGAGCAAACAGACTCCATCCATTCTGCAGCTTTTGCCCGGTTTCGCGTGAGGAGTGCCAGCCTGCTGAACTACAACGATCTTTATATGACATCAATTCTTCGAGCTGACTGATTCCGCTTGTGAATTTCAGGTTCCGAAGTCACGAGAAATCGAGCCGGTAGGTGCGTTGGCGGCATTGTTCGACTTTTACGGATGTTGGCTGCCGAAGTAGCGTCCATGTTGTACCGACCTTCCTCAGAGAGATAAAAATGAACATCAGGAATATGAATCTGGCTCCAAGGTCTGCCGCCTTCTTCTCACTCATTGTCCTAGTGGTTTTTGCTCTGGGCATTGTCGCCGTGATGCAAATGGGCAAGCTTCGAGAGTCGGAGCAAGATGTCGAAACTAATTGGATGGCGAGCATCCGTGAGATTGGCAAGATGCAGGTGGGCGTCTTGCGTCTGCGTCTGGAAAGTATCCGTATCACCGTGACCACTGACGAACAACAGCGCCAAACCCGCATCGCTTCGTTGAGCGGCTACCGCAGTACGCTGAAGGACACCATCAGCCATTACGAGCCCCTGGTTACCGGGCCGGCAGAGAATGAGCTCTACCGGGCAGTCGAAGGCGATGTGCAGCAGTATTTCAAGCTGTTGGATGAGCTGGAACCTTTGTTGCGAAGTGGTGATGACGCCGCAGCTGTTGCCCTGATCAACACCCGCATCAGTCCGATGACCAATACCCTGCAAGACAACCTGAACAAGCTTGCGGACTTCAACGATGAGGGCGCCAAGCGTTCAGGTCTGGATGCTGCCGCGACGTACAGCAATGGTGTGACGCTGGTGATTGGCTTGCTGGTGGCGACCGTCATACTTACCGTGGTGCTGGCTGCAATGCTGACCCGCAGCATTACGACGCCCATTAGCGATGCGTTGGCCGTGGCCGAGCGCATCGCCGGCAGCGACCTGTCCAAGGAGGTCGTGATCATTGGCCGTGATGAAGCCGGTCGCCTGCTGGCCGCTTTGGCGAAGATGCAGGGCAACCTTCGGGAAACCATCGCTCGTATCGCCGATTCCTCCACCCAATTGGCGTCAGCGTCTGAAGAAATGACTGCTGTAACCGAAGAGGCCAGTCGCGGGTTGGTGCGACAGAACGATGAGGTCAATCAGGCCGCGACGGCAGTGACCGAAATGAGCGCTGCGGTGGACGAGGTGGCACGTAATGCCGACGCCGCCGCCCAATCTTCCCGCGAGTCCATGGAATTCACGCGCTCGGGTATCGAGAATGTGGCGCAGACTCTCAAAGCCATCGAAAGTCTGGCCAGCAACGTGGCCAGCACGGGTGACCAGGTCAAGGCCTTGTCAGGCAAAGCTCAGGACATCAGTAAGGTGGTCGAAGTGATTCGCGCGATTGCCGAGCAGACCAACTTGCTGGCGCTTAACGCTGCTATTGAAGCTGCCCGCGCGGGCGAGCAAGGTCGCGGCTTTGCGGTGGTGGCTGATGAAGTGCGTGCCCTGGCCCACCGCACCCAGCAGTCGACCCAGGAAATCGAACAGATGATCAGCGCGATTCAGGCGGACTCGACCCAGGCAGTGGGCGCCATGAACGTCAGTGCCCAGATGGCCAGCAGCTCAATCTCTGTGGCGCAGAATGCCGACCTGTCGCTCAAGCAAATCGCTGAGGCCATAGCCCAGATCAATGATCGCAACCTGCTGATCGCCACCGCCTCCGAAGAGCAGGCTCAGGTGGCCCGCGAGGCGGACCAGAACCTGACCAGCATCCGAGAACTGTCGATACAGAGCTCGGCAGGTGCCAATCAGACCGCCAGCGCCTGCAGTGAGATGGCCAACCTGGCTATTGAACTCAATCATCTGGTGGCGCGCTTCAAGGTATGACATGCGTCGTTGTCCTGGCCTGTACTTGCCATATCAGTCGCACCCTCATCGGAGGTGATTACGTTTGCGAGTGTTCGAATCCCTGGTTTCCCGCCAAGATTCAAATGAAAGCCCCGTACTGCGAGGCTTTTGCGTTTCTGGGGGCTGGTACCGCCGCCCTCTGAAAATATGATCGTTTCCGCATCATTTCAGGCAGTTTCCGCAACTCGTGGCGAGTTACGGTTAGCCGGATGGCTTTACGATCTGCGCGCCACGTCGGTAAACCGTCTCGGTTACTCGGTCGGGCCTTGCTGGTAGTGGCAGAAGAGGGCATGTCCGCCGATGCCCGGACAGGTATATGCCGAGCCAGCCGATGGAGGGGCACGCGTCTTACCCCAGATAGGCGCCGCCCTGACCACCGGATGCAGCGAGTCGGAAGAAGGCGAAACTAAAACCGACAATACCGTCTACCTTTCAAGGGGTAATCCCTTTTGGAGAAAACGGTCATGTTTAAATCTCGCTCGCTTGTAGCCGCTGTTACCTGCCTTGCTTTGGCTGTTGGCTCTGTGGCGGCTGTGGCCGACCCTGGTAATGGGAAGGGCCAAGGCAATGGAAAAGGCAACTCCCAAGGTGGTCAAGGCCATGGCAACCAGGGTAACAAGGGGAAAGGTTCGAGCGGGGATGATTGGGCGCGCGGGCCTAGCATTGACCGGGGCGGTGTATTGGGTGTGGTTGGTGGCTATCGTGACTATTGGCGCCCAGGTCCGTCACTGCCGCCCGGAATACAAAAGAACCTGGCTAGGGGAAAACCTCTTCCTCCAGGCATCGCCAAGAAGCTGGATGGCCGGTTGCTGGGCAGGTTGCCCCATTACGACGGCTACGAGTGGCAACAAGCGGGCACTGATTTGATATTGTTAGCAATTGCCTCCGGCATAATTTACGAGGTGCTCAACGGAGCATTCGATTAAGGCGATAACGCTTCAATGATCTCGTCGCCCTGCTCAGTAATGCCTGCCCACTCAACCCTGAGTGTTAACCCGATAGTCGCGGACACCAGGGCGTGTTGCTCAAACCGGCAGGCGGAATTGCTTACGCAGGGCCTTGTCGAAGAATCCTGCGGGGGCAAAGCGGCGCAGCAGACTGATTTGTCGCGCTGTCTTGCCGGCCGTGTAGCGATGCTGAGGCTGGAAATCGGTCGCCGCTTTGACTATGACCGCTGCCACGACTTCAGGAAGATCGGCTTTTGGCATCACCTCGCCGAGTAGTGCCTGGAACCCTGATCGAGCCTGGTCGTACTCTTTCAACGGCGCGTCCGGTTCAATGCTGTTTTGATCGAAAACGGTACGCACGAATGCCGGCTCGATGACCGAAACGCGAATATCGAAGGCACGAACCTCGTGATCAAGGGATTCCGAATAGCCCTCTAGAGTGTGCTTGACCGCCGAATAATGAGCGGAGTAGGGCGCGGGTATTAATCCCAAAATAGATCCGATATTGATGATGCGCCCTTGGCCACGTTGTCGCATCGAAGGCAATACCGCGTTGGTCATACGGATTACGCCGAACAGATTGACATCGAACAATGCCTGCACCTGTGGGATCGAGAACTCTTCGGCGCCGCCCAGCAGGCCAATGCCGGCATTATTGACCAACAGATCGATCCGCCCGGTCTGGGCGAGCACGCTGGAGACGAGAGCACTGACAGAGTTGTCGTCTGTCACATCGCAGGTGAGCATGGATACCTGTGTTGGACTGGCACCAGCCTTGCGACTCGTGCCAAATACCCTATACCCAGCACGCAGCAGAGCCTCGGCAGTCGCTTGGCCAATCCCGGATGATGCACCGGTCACTATCGCGGTTCTTTCGGAAGAGGTTTTCATTGGGTGCTCCAGTGTGTCCGTGAGTTGCTTTCGGCTATAGCAAGGTGTGAGTTCAACGTTATTGCTCCAGCATTGATGGGCGCCAGACTACTGTTGGCGGTGTTGCTCGCACACGTCTGACGGCAAAAGACATGAGCCCTCGCCCTGAGCTTCAGTTATCGAGTACTCGTTGTAGTCATATGAGCTTAATGATCACCTTACCTTTGGCTCTGCCCCGTTCCACATAACTCAAGGCCTCAGCCGTTGACTCGAAAGGGAAGGTCCGGTCGATGACAGGTGTGATAACGCCAGACTCGACAAGCGCAGTGATTTTCTTCAACTGAGCGCCGCTCGCACGCATGAACACGAACGCATAACTGACGTTCTGTTTGCGGGCTTTTCTGCGTATGCCGCTGCTCAACAGGCGCATTACCCAACCCAGCCCCCAGAACAGCTTCTGTTCTTTTGCGAACTCCGCCGTCGGTGGCCCAGAGATAGAAATAAGCTGGCCGCCAGGCTTGAGAATACTGAGTGATTTTTCCAGCTCGACCGGGCCGAGGCTGTTCAATACGACATCGTAGTCGCGCAAGACGTTTTCGAATTTTTGCTGCGTGTAGTCGATGACGACGTCTGCTCCCAACGCCTTAACCCAAGCCACGTTACTTGTACTGGTCGTCGTCGCAACAAAGGCCCCCAGATGTTTTGCAAGCTGGATGGCCACTGTGCCGACTCCACCTGAACCTGCGTGGATAAAGACTTTTTGCCCCTTCTTCAACCGGGCTGTTTCAACCAGCACCTGCCAGGCGGTCAGTGCAACCAAGGGAAGAGAAGCCGCTTCTTGCAGGGTGATATTGTTGGGTTTCAGCGCAAGGGCACTTTCCTCCACCGCAATCATCTCGGCAAAGGTGCCAATGCGCGATTCGGGTGGGCGTGCATAGACTTCGTCACCCGGCTTGAAGTGCTGCACGCCCGACCCCACGCGAACCACGACGCCGGCTAGGTCATTACCCAGGATCAAAGGGAATGAATACGGCAGGATCAGCTTGAATTCGCCTTTGGCAATCTTCGAATCCAGCATATTGACGCTACTGGCATGTACTTTGACCAGCACGTCGTAGATGCCTGGTTCAGGTACCGGTACCTCGCCAATATGTCCATGGTTCTCGCCGTAGCGGTCGATCAGGAAGGCTTTCATGCTTCAGTTCTCTGGCTTCAATGGGCTGGCAGCATGCGCACCCCAACGTAATGTTAGAACCTTTGCAGCAAGCGCCTTTACCTCAACGTATGCGTATCAGCGCTTGCAGCGTGGCAATCACGCCTGGGCTTGATAGCGCTCGGCGACTACCGATTGGCGAATCTCTGAAAGCAAACCTTGGCGAGCAGACTGCAGAGCATCCCAACGCGCGGCGTCTTGTAACGGCGGAATGGTCACCGGCTCGCGACGATCAAAACCCACCAGCGCAGCATCGACCAGGTCGCTCACGTTCATGACTTCGCTCAGGGTATTGATATCGATACCTGCACGTTCCCAGATTTCCGTACGGGTGGCCGCGGGGAGTACAGCTTGCACGTAGACGCCTTTGGGCGAGAGTTCAAGGCTCAACCCTTGCGATAGAAACAGGACAAACGCCTTGGTCGCACCGTAGACGCTCATCCCGAATTCCGGCGCCAGCCCCACGACCGAGCCAATATTGATAATCGCACCATTACCGGCGTGTGCCAGGCGTGGGGCGATGGCGCTGGCGAGGCGTACCAATGCGGTGGTGTTGAGCGCGACCAGGTTGGCAATGCTGTCGGTGGATTGCTCGATGAAGCTGCCCGATTGCGCGGCTCCGGCATTATTCACAAGGATGCCGATACGGGCGTCATCACGTAGGCGAGCTTCGACGGTGATCAGATCATTGGTTTGAGTCAGGTCAGCCTGGATCACGTCAATGGAAACACCGTGTTGCTCGCGCAGCCGGGAGGACAGTGCGTCTAACCGGCTTTTGTCGCGGGCAACCAGTACCAGGTTGTGGCCACGTTGGGCAAAACGCTCGGCGTAGGTTGCGCCAATGCCTGTCGAGGCGCCGGTAATCAGTACGGTTTCAGGGATGCTCATAAATGAATGCTCTTGAGTGGACGTGGATAAGCGATGCAGTTTTCAGGGCTGTTCAGCCCTGCGCGCAGCCCCAGAGACATGCGGCGGTGTTTTTATGATGTCGATCATAATCAATGCTGTCAACGGTTTTGATTGCGATCGACATCAGAGTATAGTCAGGCCATTGTTCAGGAGTCCCAGGGGCGCGAAATGAAGATCACCAAGACGCAATCGCTCGCCAATCGAGCCCATATTGTGGAGACGGCGTCAGAGCTGTTTCGTGAGCGTGGCTATGATGGTGTGGGTGTGGCAGAACTCATGGCGACTGCCGGTTTTACCCAGGGAGGCTTTTACAAGCACTTTGGCTCTAAGGCCGATTTGATGGCTGAAGCCGCAGAAAGCAGTCTTGCAAAATCTCTCACGAGTACCTGCGATCTCGACCTTCCCGGGTTTGTAAATCTTTACGTGTCTAGGGATCACAGGGACGGCAGGGGAGTGGGTTGTACGATGGCAGCGCTATGTGGTGACGCTGCTCGTCAATCAAATGAGCTGAAGGCGACCTTTGCGGACGGATTAGAGAGCACGCTGGCAGCACTTGAGGAAAAGTACCTGAAGGGGCTGGATACGATGGGGCAAGACGTTCGGGCAAAAATGATCAACTTGCTGGCACATGCCATCGGTGCCGTCATGTTGTCACGGGCGTGTCCGGATGATTCGTCTCTCGCCGATGAAATACTGGAAACGTGCCGCGCTGAGATCATTGCATCATTGCCATTGAGTGAGAAAAACAGCCTGTAAGTGGCTGGGACACGGTCCCAGCGAGTTGCCGGCGTCAGTAACGCTGCGGCAATGCCCCCCCTCATTGCGTGGAGGTTGCCCTGCCTCGAGCGATGGGTGCGGAGGTTTTTCGACGAGTGACGTGTCTAGATCAAGGGTTCTGAGGTTTTTGGGGTTGTCACCTCCGACGTTGGCGTCTACCCTGAAAATGTATGAATTGTTACTAACAATTTCGGAAGCGCCCGTTTTTGAGGCGCGATACTTCAGGACGAGGAACGAAACATGTTTTCACATGAAGGTGCCGCAATAGAGCTGTTGTTGTTCATTATCGGTCTGTCGGGACTGCTCTTGGTCGTCTGGTTTATTCACCATCAATATGAACGAAGGGGCGGGAAAGGCGTAAAAAAACAACATGACCGTAATGCCGGGCGTTCGACGTAGCCTGGCTGTCTATCTCCCATCCAAGCCAGCCGTTTTCGGCGGGTTCCTGGCGGCCACGCCCTGTAGGGATGAGATTCTCCAGCACTGTTCGTGCCGGCCCAGGCTGCCGAGCATTGCCCCCCAGAGGATAGGGCACCACTTGAAGAAGAGATGTCTGATGTCGACGCCGCCAACTCGCTGGCGAGCGAGCATCCTGACAACTGATTCAAGCGCTTGAGCCCAGCGAACCCGGCCCGGCGCCGGGTTTTCTGCCGCCCCTCTGCACTTTTTCGAGTTTTCTGGATCTATCGTTGTGCCAGCGACACTCATACTGCGTGTGGCCAGAACAACTAGATCGGGTGCCGATGCCGCGTACTTTGCCTGTTTTTACCGCCTTTTGGACGCGCCGGCCGTTGCTGCTGGCGGTCGTGTTGATGGGGTGTGCCAGCGCTTGCACTCAGCAGCAGGGACGCGATATCGCCAAGCAATTCAGTAACGGCAAGCCCGATGAATTCTTCCAGACCAGCGTCGATCGTATGGCCACCCTGGGCATGCGCGACAACCTGCAAAGCTTGTATCTATTGATGAACAAACTTTATCTGCGTAACCCCAACCAGTGGCGTCAATCGGGGTACCCGGACGCGGTGAGCGCGGCGCGGGAAATTCGCAAGGCCATCGAGAATCGTCAACCATTGCCCGCCCTGGGGGATCGTCGTGACCTGTCGGCATTGAGCTATTCCTTGAGCCCTGAGTTTCGCGGCGACCGGGTGGGGGCGTTTATCTACGCGATTGGCAGCATGCTCGTCACCGCACACGGTGGGCGCACGCAGTTCTACATTTCCGACTCGATCAATCCGCAGTTCGTCAATAACGCTGCGCGCAACATCGAGAAGGCAACCTGGTTGCTCAGCCAACGCCAGGATGCCAATGGCGTGCTGCTGTTGTTTTCTAACGAGATCTCGGAGGAGGGCAGCAACCTCAGTTTTGCGGTGGAGTTCGGCAAGATCGTCGCGCGCCTCGACCTGCTGACCCAAATGCTCGATGAGCGCTACCGACGTATTGGCCTTAACTATGCGCAAAGCCTGTTATTGATGAATTTCCTGCCGGTGCAATGAAATCCCCCGACCTTGCGCTCTGCGCCAGATAGTGCGGTGCTTCCGTTTCCTCTGTAGGAAATGGCCTATCTTGCATCTCGCAACTTGAAACGCTTCCCGGTCGGCAATAGCCTCGGATTTTTCTTAAATATGAGGCCCTACCTTGGGTAAGCGAAAAACGGTTTGGCCCACTGATCGCGAGATTCGCCTGCGGTTTATGCTCTTTGCGGTGATCGACGCCGCGCGTGTCCATGGGGTTGCTGCCGAGCTGCTGTTGAACGCGCACACGGTGCTGCGAGATTCGCCGACGGAGATGCAATTGCGTGACGTGCTCAGCGACATCCTGGCCACCGATGAAATGCAGGGTTTCAGATTCCCGGCGGGGTCAGAGGCTGACGATTTTATGCGCGCACTGGAGCCGTCTGCCGATTAGTCGCCGGGCTCAGCTTGGGTCGGCAATGTCTTGAGTCGCCTCGTCGCTGCCCGAGTTGCACGTCGGCGTCGAGGCAAGGGATGGGTGGGACGTCCTGCCCAAATAGCTCGAAAACCTGGAGAGGGTGGAAATCCTGATCATCTTCACGCGGCGGTCAGTATCACCCTGGAATTGCAGCACCGCCCGGTGTGACGCCTCGCCAGAATTTGTTCGCGTCAGTTAGATCGTTTATTTCCTTCAGGAATGGGGCTATTGCCCGATCGAATATCTATTGCGATGTAATTGATTTGATAGCAGCCACCTTGGAAGTTGCAGCGTTGTAATCGACGTTATCGCAACAAGGAGGGCTGCATTATCCGATTGAAACCCGCTCAAACGTCATTTTCCGCTGCTGGATCACCTTCT
>Ga0105242_10002139_pt1 | contig 15595 bp, 12 predicted proteins | sample KBSM24metaG_FD_81521 | JGI IMG/M metagenome (GOLD analysis project Ga0105242, IMG submission 81521) | Miscanthus rhizosphere microbial communities from Kellogg Biological Station, Michigan, USA - KBS M2-4 metaG | ecosystem: Host-associated > Plants > Roots > Rhizosphere > Soil | place... | reverse complement strand
CGGTGCCGGACGTCTTCTCAGATACAGTTCGCTCGGCGATGCCCTTGCCGCGGGCGATCACGTACACCAGCGCCGTCAGGAACGGAACGAAGACGAGCGCGATGATCCAGACGAGGATGTGCAGCCAGACCACGAATCCGAGGGAGAGCGTGCTCACGGAGAACAACCAGATCACCGGCATCAGCGCGGGGAAAAACAATAGACGTCATCCGTATCTCTTGATACGGACCAAGGAGGGCGGGCGTCTCGCCCGCCTTCGGTGGCGGGCGGGACGCCCGCCCCCCTTCATGTCTCCCGCAGCGGCTCCGCGTTCTGGCGCAGCACCTTCTTGTCGAACTTTCCGACCGACGTTTTCGGCACTTCGTCGATGAAGCGGATCTCGTCGGGGAGCCACCAGCGCATGAACTTCGCGGAGAGGTGGGTGAGGATCTCGTCGGCGGAGATGGTGTCGCGATGCTCGGCGCGCGCGACGACGTAGCCGACCGGGCGCTCCTGCCACTTCGGATGCGGGACTCCGATCACGGCCGCCTCCAGCACTTTCGGATGCGACATGATCGCGTTCTCCAGCTCGACCGACGACACCCACTCGCCGCCCGACTTGATCACGTCCTTGGCGCGGTCGACGATGTTGATGTAGCCGTCCGGCGTGATCGAGGCCACGTCGCCGGTCCTGAACCAGCCGTCCGCGGTCGTGCGCGCCGATCCGGTCTCGTTGAGATAGGCGGAGGTGACCCACGGGCCGCGCACTTCGATCTCGCCGAAGGCCACGCCGTCCCACGGCAGCTCCGCGCCGGTCTCGAGATCGGCGATGCGCCACTCCACGCACGGTGACGGCGGTCCTTGCGTCGACCGCGCGTCCATGGCCTGCTCGCCGTGCCAGCTCCGCGGGCGGGCGATGCTGCCCATCGGCGACGTCTCGGTCATGCCCCAGGCCTGCAACAGCGTCATGCCGCGCTTCTCGTACGCCTCGATCAGCGAGCGCGGCACCGCGGAGCCGCCGCAGATGATCTGGCGGACGTGGGGGAGGGTGCGCCCGGCGAGTTTCTGCAGCACGCCGACCCAGATCGTCGGCACGCCGGCGAGGCAGGTGGCGCGCTCGGTCTCCGCGAGCTCGAGGATCGCATCGGCATCGCCCATCCAGCGGTCCGGAAAGACGAAGTTGGCGCCGGCCATGCCGGCGGCGTACGGCAGTCCCCACGCGTTCGCGTGGAACATCGGGACCATCGGCAGGATGGTGTCGTGCTCGTCGACGCCCATCGTCGTCGACTGCAGCGCGGCCATGGTGTGCAGGAACGTCGAGCGATGCGAGTAGACGACGCCTTTGGGATGCCCGGTCGTTCCCGACGTGTAGCACATCGCCATCGCCGTGCGCTCATCGAGCCGCGGCCACTCGTAGCTCGGCTCTTCGGCGGCGAGCAGAGACTCGTAGTCTTCTTCGTTCATCACGATCACGCGGCGCACGCTGGGAACGCGGTCGACGAACTTCTCGAGCAGCGGCAGGAGCGTTTCGTCGACGACGATCACCGAGTCGCCGGCGTCATTGGCGATGAATGCGAGCTGGTCGGGCGAGAGCCGCAGGTTGAGCGTGTGCAGCACCGCACCCATGCACGGAATCGCGTAGTAGAGCTCGAGGTGGCGGTAGTTGTTCCAGGCCAGCGTGGCCACGCGGTCGCCTTCCTTCACGCCGAGCCGCGCCAGCGCCGACGCGAGCTGCTTCACCCGCGCGGCCATCTCGCCGTACGTGTAGCGATGCACACCGTCCGCGCGCTTGGTCACCACCTGCTTGCGCGCAAACAACCGCTCGACGCGCCACAGGATGTGGTGGATGGTGAGAGGGTAGTCTTGCATCAGGCCGTGCATGGCGCCTCCGGCGCAGATGGCGGATGGCAGATGGCAGACGGCGGAAGACACCGTGGGTGGTGGCCTCTTCTGCCGTCTGCCATCTGCCATCCGCCATCTGATTTTCTTGACAGCATAACCTCCTCACGCGTAATCTCCCGCGCCAACATGACGCGCGCGACCACCTTCCTGATGGGCCGAATGATCATGCGTCGCCCGGGCGCGAGCGCGTAGCTTCACGCGCGTCTGCTGACCCGGGTTCCTCCCGCGCTTTTCCCGCACACGTAACGCACCGAACCTTTGCGGAGGAAAATCATGGCCTATCGATTCGATACCCGTGCCATTCATGCCGGTCAACCCGACGACGCGACGACCGGCGCCGTCACCACGCCGATCTACCAGACCTCCACGTTTCGCCAGAGCGAGCCGGGAGTGAACAACGGATTCTGCTACGCGCGCACCGGACATCCGACGCGCAGCGCGCTCGAGGAGAACCTCGCCGCGCTCGAGGGCGCGCGCCACGGACTGGCGTTCGCGAGCGGCATGTCCGCCATCCACGCCGTGCTCTCGCTGCTGCGGCAGGGCGATCACGTCGTCTCCACGCAGGACCTCTACGGCGGCGCGTGGCGCATCTTCACGAAAGTCTTCGCCCGCTTCGGCATCGACTTCACGTTCGTCGACACCACGTCACCGGCGAACATCGAGGCGGCCATCCGCCCGAACACGAAACTGCTCTGGCTCGAGACGCCGTCGAACCCGCTGCTGCATGTCACCGACATTGCCAAATGTATTGCCATCGTTCACGGCAAACGAATTACCACCGTCGTTGACAACACATTTGCCACGCCGGTTCTGCAGCAGCCGCTGCTCCTCGGCGCGGACCTGGTCGTGCACTCCACGACGAAGTACATCAACGGCCACAGCGACGTGATCGGCGGGGCCGTGATCACCAACGACGACGGCCTCCACGAAGAACTGAAGTTCCTGCAGAACGCCATCGGCGCCGTTCCCGGCCCGCAGGACTGTTTCCTCATCCTGCGCGGCATCAAGACCCTCGGCCTGCGCATCGAGCGTCACTGTTCGAACGCGGAACTGGTCACCAAGTACCTCATCGCGCATGACCGCGTCCGCCGCGTTTACTACCCGGGGCTCGTCGACCAGCCGAATCACGCCATCGCCCGGCGGCAGATGAGCCGTTTCGGCGCGGTTGTGTCGTTCGAGCTCGATGCAAGCGCCGAGGAGACGCGCGCGTTCACGCGGCGCCTGCGGCTCTGGACGCTCGCCGAAAGCCTCGGCAGCGTGAAGAGTCTCTTCTGCCATCCCGCCACGATGACCCACGCGTCGGTCGAGCCCGAAGTGCGCCGCAGCGTCGGCATCAGCGACAGCCTCATTCGACTCTCGGTCGGCCTGGAAGACGTCCGCGACCTCATCGACGATCTCGAACAGGCGCTCGCGCGGACGGCGCGGGCAGACAGTGCCGAGCGCGAGGAGTGTGTCGCATGAGACGCCTCCGCATCGGACTCCTCGGATGCGGCACGGTCGGCGGCGGCTTCGTGCAACTCGTCGCCGCCGAACGCGATCGCATCCGCGCGCGCTTCGGACTCGATCTCGACATCGTGCGCATCCTCGTGCGCGACCTCGAGAAGGAGCGCGCCGGCGTCCATCGCGCGCTGCTCACGACGTCCGCGCTCGACGTCATCGACGCCGGCTGCGATCTCGTCGTCGAGGCGATCGGCGGCGTGCATACCGCCGGCACGCTGGTGCGGCGTGCGATCGAGCGCGGATGCGACATCGTCACCGCGAACAAGGCGCTGCTCGCGGCCGCCGGGCGGGAGTTGTTCCACGCGGCCGCGGCGCGCGGCGTCACGATCGGCTTCGAGGCCAGTGTCTGCGGCGGCGTGCCGGTCGTCGGCGCGCTGCGGCGCGGACTGGCCGGCGACACCATCGAGAGCATCACCGGAATCCTCAACGGCACCTGCAACTACGTCCTCACGCGCATGGAGCGGGGATTCCCGTTCGCGGACGCGGTCGTACACGCGCAGGAGCGCGGTTTCGCGGAAGCTGACCCGTCGCTCGATCTGAGCGGCGAAGACGCCGCGCAGAAGCTGCGTATTCTCGCCGAGGTCGCGTTTGACGCGCCGGTGCGCCGCGAACGCGTACGCGGCATCGGCGAGCAAACGCGCGGCAAGTTGATCGCCGAGGCGAGGCGGGTGGCCGGAGGCGTGGAGCTGATCGTCGAGCCGCGCGAGGACGCGCGCTTCGCGCACGTCGTCGACGAGCAGAACGCGGTCATCATCCGCGGGCGGGCGGTGGGCGACGTCTGGCTCAGCGGCAGAGGAGCCGGCTCAATGCCCACCGCCGCCGCTCTGTTAGCGGACGTTTTGGAGTGCGGCGACGCAAGTCGCCGCTCTCTAGCCGCGACACCAGTCGCGGCAGCTGGCGCTGCCGCTTAAAGAGCGGTGGCTCGCGCCACCGCACTTCATACTTAACATAATCCATCTTATGAGACTCTGTGGAAATGCCATAATCCACCGCCGCGATGAGCATCCTCACGCGCTACATCCTCAAGGAGATGGTCACCCCGACCTTCCTCGGGTTCATCTTCTACACGTCGATCATCCTCATGCAGAGGCTCTTCGACATGGCCGGGATGATCATCCGCCGCTCGCTCTCGGGCGCCGTCGTCGCGAAGCTCCTGATCTTCTCGCTGCCGCACATCGTGGTCCTCACCGTTCCGATGTCGCTGCTGTTCGCGATCCTCATCGCCGTCGGACGCCTCTCCGCCGACTCCGAGATCGTCGCCATGCGCGCGCTCGGCATCTCCACGCGCACGATCTACCGCCCGGTCTTTCTCTTCAGCCTGGCGATCTTCGCGGTCAACCTCTACCTCATCAACTCCGTCATGCCGCGCGGCAACCGGCAGTTCGTCGCGCTGCGCGCCGAGATCATGACCTCGTCGGCGGAGAAAGCGATCAAGCCGCGCATCTTCTACGACCAGTACCCGAACCTCATGATCTACGTGAACGATGTCGATCCGGCCACCGGCCAGTGGAAAGGCGTCTTCGTCGCCGACAGCCGCACGGATGAGTCGCGAGACATCGTGCAGCCGCAGCAGGCCGCGAACACGATCACCGCTCCTCCGAAGGACGACGCCACGGTCGCCGCGCTCGCGCAGCATGGATCGGGACAGCGGATCATCGTGGCCCGCAGCGGCAATCTCTCCGTCACCAAGCCGTCGAAAGAGATCTGGATGAACCTCTACGGCGCGGAAACGCACCTCTGGGACCCGCGCCGGCCCGATCGTTACGACCACACGCGCAACGAGACCCAGCGTATTCTCCTGCCGGCGAACGGCGGCGACTTCGCGATCTCCCAGATCGCCCGCTCGCTGCGCGAGATGACTCTCGGCGAGCTGCTGCGCCAGGAGCGCGAGCTGCGCATGAGCAAGAGCAGCGAGGATCGCATCACGCGGAACATGGCCCGCGTGGAGATCCACAAGAAGTTCGCGATTCCGTTCGCGTGCATCGCCTTCGGCGTCCTCGGCCTGCCGCTCGGCATCACGAACCGCCGCGGCGGCAAAAGCTCAGGCTTTTCTTTAAGTGTGTTGATCATCCTGTTCTACTACGTGATGATCAACAACGGCGAGCAGCTCGCCGCCAGCGGCAAGATTCCGCCGTGGCTCGGAATGTGGGGCGCGAACATCCTCCTGCTCGCCCTCGGCATCTACCTGCTCAGCCGCGCGAACCGCGACGTCACGGTCACGCGTGCCGAGGGCGGTTTCGTGCGGCGCGCCATCCGCGCGATCGGAGCGAAGCTGGTGCGGCGTCCGGCGAGCGCCGAGGCGGTCGAAGAAGAGCCGGGCCTCCTCAGCCGCCTCGACATCACGTTTCCGAACATCATCGACCGCTACATCCTGCGCGAGTTCCTGAAGGTCCTCGCGCTCGTGCTCATCTCCGTCATCGCCCTGTTCATCATCGTCGACTACAACGAGATCGCCAGCGACGTCCGCAAGAACGCGATCGGGATCGAGACGCTCCTGTCGTACTACCGTTTCCAGATCTTCTACGTCCTGAACTGGACGCTGCCGATCTCGGTGCTCGTGTCGACGCTGGTGACGTTCGGCATCCTCTCGAAGAACAACGAGGTCACGGCGATCAAGTCCGGCGGCGTATCGCTCTACCGCATCGCGGTCCCGATCCTCGCCGTCGCGGCGGTGATCAGCATCTTCGCCTACTTCGTTCTCGACTTCGTGCTCCCCTACGCGAACGAACGCGCCGCGGAGATCAAGAACAAGATCGAAGGGAAGCCGGCGGTGACGAAGGCGTCCGAACAGAAGCTCTGGTACCTCGGCAAGGGCCGCTACATCATCAACTTTCTCTCCTACGACCGGAACAAGCGCGAGCTGTCGCAGGTGCAGGTGTTCGAGTTTCACCCGACGGAGTTCCGGATGACGCGCCGCGTCTACGCGCGCCTGGCGCGCTGGAACGGCTCGGCGTGGGCCTTCGAAGACGGCTGGATGCGCTCGTTCACGGATGAGGGGAAGTCGACGTTCACGCCGATCACCACGCCGCTGCCGCTGTTCTATCCGGAGACGCCGGAGGACTTCGCATCGGACGTGAAGCCCCCGGACCAGATGACGTACGCGCAGCTGCGGCGCTACATCCAGACGATTCGCAACTCGGGATACGCGGCCGAGGAGCTGACGGTGAAGCTGTACGCGAAGACCTCGTGGCCGGTGATCAGCATCGTGATGTCGCTGATCGCGATGCCGTTCGCGTTCCGGATGGGCAAGCGGGGCGCGCTCTACGGCATCGGCATCGCCCTCATCCTCGGCATCTTCTACTGGATGATCTTCGCCATCTTCACGAAGTTCGGCGAAGTCGGGAACCTCCCACCCCTGCTGAGCGCCTGGAGCGCGAACATCCTGTTCGCGCTCGCGGCGGTATACATGTTTTTACACGTGGAGACCTGACGTCCCCTCACCCGCCGCTTCGCGCCACCCTCTCCCCGCAAGCGGGGAGAGGGGCTCTCGCGACACGCTTACCGCGAGTGCCCTTCTCCCCGCGTGCGGGGAGAAGGTGCCCCTGAGCACAGCGAAGGGGCGGATGAGGGGCGGTGTTTCTAGAGCGCGTTTACGATCTCGTCGGACAACCCCGTCCACTTGCGCAGATACTCGCGGCGGTCGGTGTTGTACTTTGCGACGAGGGCGTTGTACTCGTCGAGCCTCCCCTGCCGCTCGTACATCTTCTTCGGCTGCAGGTAGTCGGTGTCGTCGATGCCGGGAAGCTCCGTCGGGACGAGGTAGCCGAAGTCGGGGTCGCGCTCCCAGCGGATCGTTCCCTCGGCGATCGCCTTCACGATCGCCGACGAGTGCTGGATGCGCACCTTCTTCGAGCGCTCGTCCTTGTCGTCCCCGCCGATGCGGCCCGTGTTGAGGAGATACACGTCCATCGGGCTGTTCTTCATCAGCTCGAGCATGCGGTTGCCCTGATACGCGTGCAGGAGCGGGAAGAACGGATTCGTGCCGGGAACACGCAGTGACTTGCCCGCCTCCGCGGCGCCGCCGGCGCTCGTGCCTTTGGTCTCGCCGAGCATGAAGTACGCGGCCGCGAGCGGTCCCTCGAGCTTGGCCACGGCGGGAATGATGTTCTCGTTGCGGTTGAGGATCAGCAGGAAGTCGGCCTTCGTGAGCTCGCGCGCGTCGGCGGCGCCGGCGATGTCCTGCATGCGGATGACCGCGCGTCCGTTCGGCGTGTACGAAGTATCGAAGTAGTCGACCTTCCCTTCGTCGTTCTGCGAGACGTTCTCGAGATACGCATGCGTCGACGCGCACGCGTCATAGATCGTCGGCTCGTCGTTCGGATTGAGGCCGAACGTCTTCGCGAAGCAGCCGTTCTCGGTGGCGTACACCTTTCCGCCGGGCAGCAGCGCGCAGAAGTCGTCCTGCACCGGCGAGGAGTCGTTCTGCTTCGTGAACGTCGTCGTGGTCTTGCCGGTGCCGGAGAGGCCCACGATCAATCCGACACGCTCGGTGCCGCCGACCGGAATGACTTTGCAGCCGGAGTGGAGGGCCAGTCCGCCGCGCTCGTACACGAGCTTGTTCCACATCCGCAGCCCGGCCTTCTTCGACTCGCCGAAGTAGTCGGAGTTGAAGATGCGCGTGGTGTAGCTCTCGAGATCGACGGCGATCAGGCGCTCGTCGGGATAGCCCACGGCCGGGAGGTTCGGCGTGTAGATCACGGTCAGCGCCGGCTCGAAGTGCTCGATCTCCTCCGCGGTGGCGGGGTAATAGAGGATTTGCTGCATCGCCGCGATATTCGCGTTCGCCTTCTCGATGATGAGGCGCGTCGGAACGCGGAACTGCGGATCGTTGCCGATGTAGCCCTCGATGACGAGCATGTCGCGCGTTTTGATGAAGTCGTTCTGCAGTTGTGCGACGCGCGCGTACTCCGCGCGAGTGATGGTCTGATCGGAATGCTCTTCACGACGGTCGGTGGCGATGAACGTCGAAAGCTTCGAGCGCGAGACGACGCGCGTGGCGACGTTCAGGTTGCCGAACTCGGTGGTGCGCGCGTTCGGCATCTGCCCGGCAAACTGCCGGAGCTGTTCGGGCGAGGGATTCCAGACGACGGATTTCGGCTCGACGGGAAGCGTCTTGTCGCGCTTGTCCGGCCGGGCAGCCGTCCGGACCGGGGGCGTATTCGTGGCTGGGTTCACCATTTCGCTCATGTGGGATCCTTTTTCGTAAGGTCAGCGCAAGGATCGCGCCGTGCTGCCGGGAGGGCGCGATTTTAGCAAAATGTCGTCCATGCCGCCCATCCTATGTGGGTACCACATCTCCGCGATCGACGGCGTCGTGCTCCATTAGGATTAGTAGCATGACCGACACCCTCCAGCTCGCCCTCGACTCCCTCCGCACGCGCATCACCGGCGTCCTCCCGGCGCAGGTCCGCGCGGCCGTGGAGGCGCTCAGTGAAGAACAGATCTGGTGGCGGCCGAACGAGTCGTCGAACTCGGTCGGCAATCTCGTGCTCCACCTGAGCGGCTCGCTCGATCACTACCTGAACCGCAACCTCGGCGGTCTCGACTTCACCCGCGACCGCGCCGCGGAGTTCGCCGAGCGGCGCGAGATTCCTAAAGCGGAGTTGCTGGCGCGCTTCGACGCGATGGTAGCGAACGCCGAGCGCACGTTCGACGGCATGACCGTCGCGCGCCTGAGCGAGCCGTCGCCCGAGCCGGCGATGCACACGGTCGTCCTGCAGGACCTCCTCAACGCCGTGGTTCACCTCTCGAATCACACCGGCCAGATCGTCTGGATCGCGAAGATGCTCCGCGAAGGGGCCGTCGACGAAGTCTGGATCCGCACCCACCGCCAGCTCGGCGCGTGGAAGAAAAAGGGGTAAAGTTCCGGATCAGGGTCCAAAAAACATGTCCACCCCCTTCGTCGGCCGCGAGGCCGAGATCAGACAGCTGTCAGGTCTACTCCGCGAGACGATCGGCGGTACGTCGCGGGTGATGTTCATCAGCGGCGGCGCGGGAGCGGGAAAATCCTCGCTCGTCGAAGCGTTCATCGCGCGCGCCGAAGAGGAACACGAGGACGTCGCCATCGCCATCGGCGCTTGCGACGCGCAGACCGGCATCGGCGATCCGTATCTGCCGTTCCTCGAGGTCCTCCAGCAACTCAGCGGAATCGTCGACGGAAGAGTGGCGCAGGGAAAGCTCACGCAGGCTCGCTCGCGGAAGTTTGCGCACACTTCCATCCAAGTGCTCCTCGAATACGCCCCGGACCTCCTCGGAACCGTGATCCCCGGCTCCTCGCTGCTCATCGGCGTCGCGAAGACCGTGGCCGAAAAGGCCGGATGGACGGATAAGCTGAAGGCGCGCTTCGAAGCGACGGAACAGGGGACGACGTCGGTCGACCAGCAGCGGATCATGGAGAGCTACACGGCGTTGATCCGCCAGCTTTCCGCGCGCGTGCCGCTGGTGCTCGTCCTCGACGATCTTCATTGGGTCGACGCCGCGTCGTGCGCGCTGCTGTTCCACCTCGCCCAGAATCTCCGCGATGCGCGCGTGCTGATCATCGGCACGTTCCGCGCGAACGACGTCGCCTTCGGCCGCGGAGGCGATCGCCATCCGCTCACGCCGGTGCTCAATGAGCTGAAGCGATATCACGGAGACATCGTCCTCGATCTCGACGCGGCCGGCGAAGCGCAGCGGCGCGAGTTCGTTTCCGCGATCGTGGATTCCGAGCCGAACGATCTCGACGACGCCTTCCGCGCCGCGCTGTTCCAGCACACGGGCGGTCATGCCCTCTTTACCGTCGAGCTGCTGTGCGCGCTCAAGGAACGCGGTTGCATCGTCCACGGCAAAGACGGCGCATTGCACGCGACCGTGGCGCTCGACTGGAGTGTGCTCCCCTCACGCGTCGAAGGCGTCATCGAAGAGCGGATCGGACGGCTCGAGGAGGAGCTGCGCGAACTGCTCAGCGTCGCCAGCGTCGAGGGGCAGAGCTTCACGGTCGAGATCCTCAGCCGTTTGAACGAGATCTCCGAGCGCGCTCTGTTGAAGACGCTCTCCGGCGAGCTCGAGAAGCGGCACCAGCTCATTAGCGAAGGCGAGGTCGAGAAGATCGGGCCGAAGTGGATCTCGCACTACAACTTCGCGCACGCCCTCTTTCAGCAGTACCTGTACAACCACCTCGGCCGCCGGCAGAAAATGATGCTGCACGGCAGCGTCGCCACGATCCTCGAGGAGCTTTACGCGGGGCATCTCGACCTGGTCACGCCGCAACTCGCGCACCACTACGGCATCGCCGGCGAAGCCCAGAAGGCGTTCGAATATTCGATGCGCGCGGCGCGCCGGGCCGTGCGCATGGGCGCCTGCGCGGAGGTGCTGGCGCAGACCAGCGCCGCGCTCGGCTTCATCAGCGAGCTGCCGCCGGCCGAGCAAGCCGCCGCCGAGGTCGATGCGCAGCTTCTGCGCGGCCACGCCTTTCAGGTGCTGCAGGGATGGGACGGCGCCGATACCACGACCGCCTACTCGCGCGTCGCGGAATTGGCGGCCAAGCTCCCGCCGGACTCGCGCACCACGAACATCCTCACGACGGCGATGATCTTCGGCCTTCTCGCCCAGAAGATCATGCGCCTCGAGCTCGCCGAAGCGGAGGCTCTGGCCTCCGATCTCCTCGCCTCGGCGGAGAGACTCAACCTGCACGACGCCCGCATTCAGGCGCACGAGGCGTTGTGCATGGCCTACTACCACCAGGGAAAATTCGCCCTGACCATCGAGCAGTCGAAGAAAGTCGTCGACCTCGTCGATCCCACCGACGTGGCCCGCTATGTCGAGGAGGAAGGAACGGATCCTCGTGCGCTGCCGCTCTATGCGCGCGTGATCTCCGATCTGGTCATGGGCGATCTGGCCGCCGCGGCGGAAGATCAGAAACTGCTGGAGAGCGTGATCCGCGCCACCGAGCATCCCTATTCGATCGCCATCGCGCAATCGATCAGCTATACCTCGGCCTTCGTGAACGGCGATGCGGCGCTGACGCTCTCCGAGGGGCGCCGCGCGCTCGACCTTCTCGGCGGGACCGACTCCGCGTTCTACCGCGCCATGCCGCAGTTGTACATGGCCTGGGCGGAAGCGAAGCTCGGCGATCCCGAGGGGCCGGCGAAGATCACCGAGGCCTTCCGGCGGATGAACGCGAACGGAGGTCTCCTCCTCCAGTCGGTTTACGCAATGATGATGGCGGACGCCTACGCCGCGCGCGGCCAGTTCCGCGAAGCGCTCGAGGCGATCGACGCCGGCATCGCCTGTTCTGACGCCCATGGGGAGTACATCTGCATCTCCGAGGTTCACCGCACGCGCGGCGAAATCCTGCGCGCCGCCGGCCGTCCCGCGGAAGCGCGCGAGGCTTACGAAGCGGCCCTCGCGCACGCCCGCCGCCAGGGGGCGCGCTTTTACGAGCAGCGCGCCGCGGCGGCGCTGACCGCGCTCGATGCCGCGATGCCGGGGATGCCGATCAACGCATGACCATGCGCATTGCAGTGATCGGCGCCGGCGGGGTCGGCGGCTATTTCGGAGGGAAGCTCGCCCACGCGGGGATCGACACGACGTTCATCGCGCGCGGCGCGACGCTCGAGGCATTGCGCACGCGCGGGCTGCGCGTCGAGAGCATCAACGGCGACTTCGCCCTCGAGCGCGTCAACGCGACCGACGATCCATCGTCAGCCGGTGTGGTCGACGCGATCCTGATGACCGTCAAGTCGTGGCAGATCCCCGAGGCCGCGGCACGTCTCGCGCCGATGATCGGCGAAGACACCGTCATCGTTCCGCTGGAGAACGGCATCGACGCGCCCGACGTCCTCGCCGGCATCCTGAGTGGAGCGGCCGGCTCTCAGCCCGCCGGCCCCGATTCCGGGCGTAAACACGTCCTCGGCGGTCTGTGCGGCATCGTCAGTTTCGTGGTCGAGCCCGGACACATCCGCCACATCGCCGCCGAGCCGTTCGTGATGTTCGGAGAGCTCGACAACCGCACGAGCGAGCGCACGCAACGTCTGCGCGAAGCGTTCGAGAGCGCCGGCGTGAAGGCGGAGATCCCGCCGGACATCCACCACTCGATGTGGACGAAGTTCCTCTTCATCGCGCCGATGAGCGCGATCGGCGCGCTCACGCGCGTCCCGATCGGCGTCTGGCGGGCGATGCCGGAATTGCGCTCGCTCGCCGAACGCTCGATTCGCGAGATGATCGCGCTCGCGAACGCGCGCGGCGTCGATCCGGGAGCCGACGCGTTCGAGCGGACGATGGAACGCTACGACAACCTCGCCGCCGCGTCGACGTCGTCGCTGCAACGCGACGTGATGGAAGGAAAACCGTCGGAGCTCGACGCCCAGATCGGCGCGGTGGTGCGTCTCGCGCGCGAGAGCGGCGTCGACACGCCCGTCAGCGAGCTGCTCTACCACTGTCTGCTGCCACAGGAGCGTCGTGCGCGTGGCGCCCTTTGATAGGATCGCCTCCGTGCATCCCGCGCTCGCTGAGGCGAAACGTGTTCTCGAAGTCGAGGCGGCCGCGATTCTCGGCGTGATCGAGCATCTCGATCAGCATTTCGCCGACGCGGTCGAGCTGATCGCCACTTGCAACGGCCGCGTCGTGACGATGGGCCTCGGCAAATCGGGCATCATCTGCAAGAAGATCAGCGCCACGCTGGCGTCGACCGGAACGCCGTCGTTCTTCATGCACCCCGCCGAGGCCATTCATGGCGATCTGGGGATGATCGTGAACGGCGATGTCGTGCTCGCGATCTCCAACTCCGGCGAGACCGAAGAGCTGGTGCGGCTGCTGCCGAGCATCAAACGGATCGGCGCGGAGATCGTGGCCATCACCGGCAATCCCGCATCGACGCTTGCGCGCGTCGCCGATCATCACATCTCCGCCGCGATCTCGCAGGAAGCGTGTCCGCTCGGCCTCGCTCCGACGGCATCCACGACCGCGACGCTCGCCCTCGGCGACGCGCTGGCCATGGCCCTGCTGCTCCGCCGCGGCTTCAAGGAGGAAGACTTCGCCTTCCTCCATCCCGGCGGAAAACTCGGCAAGCGCTTCCTCACCGTCCGCGACCTGATGCATCACGGCAAAGAGCTCCCGTTCGTCCGCGAGAACACGAGCATGCACGACGTCATCTACGAGATGTCGAACAAGGGCTTCGGCATCGCCGCGGTCGTCGACGACAGCAACGTCCTGCGGGGCGTGATCTCGGACGGCGACCTGCGCCGGCTCCTGCAGCGCGACGAGCAGGTGTTGCGTCACACGGCGGCGGAGTCGATGAAGGGGAATCCGGCCACGATCCGCGCCGAGGAGCTGGCATCGGCGGCGCTGCAGGTGATGGAGCAGCGCAAGATCACCTCGCTCTTCATCGTGGACGAGGCGGGGCGCCTCGAAGGTATCATTCACATCCACGATCTCTGGGGTCTCGAGCTTTTCTGATGGATGAAAAAGTGGTCCTCCGATATCGCGACGGCCGGACCGAGCGCATGGCGCTCGAGCCGCTCGATCCGTCGCGCGAGGTGCTGATTGTCCGGCACGACGACGGCACGTCGTCGGAAGTGCCGTTCACCGATCTGAAGGCGGTCTTCTTTCCGCAAACCGCGCCCGACGGGGCGCTGGAACCGGCAAGCGGCATGCAGATCTCCGTCGAGTTCAACGACGGCGAGGTGATTCACGGCACCGCGCACTACAACCCGGAGCGGAACGGCTTCTTTCTCTTCCCCGACGACCGGAGCAAAAACGATCGCATCTTTGTTGTGAACTCCGCGATCGTGGCGATCGAAGTCGAGAAGCTGTAGATGTCATCCAGAGCCCCGCAGAGGCGAAGGATCCCCGGCGTCGGCACGCGAATCGCTCATATGCCGTGACACCGGAATGGAGGCATCCACTTGCGAACTCTCACTCTCATGGGCGCTCTGCTGTTGAGCGCGACCCTCACTGCTGAAACCATCGAGCTCGACCGCGCCGCCGGCGCGATGTCGGGCATGGAAGCGAGCTTCACCCACCGCTTCACCGCCAAGGGATTCAAGACCAGCCAGGTCGAAAGCGGCTCGGTGGTCTTCGGCGCGCTGCCGAAGATGCGCTGGAGCTACACGACTCCCGAGAAGAAGCTCTTCGTCTTCGACGGCTCGCAGTCGTGGTTCTACGTCCCCGCCGACAATCAGGTGACCCTCGGGCGCGTGAGCGAAGCGCGAAAAGGCGAGCTGCCCTTTCTCCTCCTCGGCGATCCTGGCGCGCGCGAGAAGCACTTCATCGTCAAGCAGCAGTCGCGCGGCGGAGCCGTCGTGACGACCCTGCAGCCGCGCTCGGGCGGTGCGCTCGTGCGCAACGTCGTCGTCACCATCACCCCGTCGACGCATCTCATCCAGCGCATCGAGTACACCGACCGCGAAGGCAACCGGACATCGTTCGATTTCTCGGGATATCATCGCCGCAACGCGTCCGCGGACACGTTCCGCTTCGATCCACCGGCGGGCGTGCAGATTGTGCGTGCTGACTGAGACGCGGTTGCTGGGTTGCTAGGTTGCTGAGTTCCTAACCGCCTTTAGCAACCCAGCAACCCAGCAACCCAGCAACCGAGGTACTTCATGGCCCAGGACTTTTCATTCGACGTCGTCTCCAAGACCGACATGCAGGAAGTGGCGAACGCCGTCCAGCAGGCGCAGAAAGAGCTCGCCCAGCGGTTCGACTTCAAGGGCAGCAAGAGCTCGATCGAGCTCACCGGCGAGGAGCTGATCCTCATCAGCGATGACGAGGGGAAGCTGCGCAGCGTCAAGGACATCCTCGAGACGAAGCTCGTGAAGCGCCACGTGTCGCTCAAGGCCATCGACTACCAGAAGCTCGAGGACGCGGCGATGGGCACCGTCCGCCAGCGCGCGAAGATCGTCCAGGGCATTGAGATCGAAAAAGCGAAGGCCGTCGTGAAGACGATCAAGGACGCGAAGCTGAAGGTCCAGGCGTCGATCCAGTCGGACCAGGTGCGGATCGTCGGCAGGAACAAGGACGACCTGCAGCGCGCGATTGCACTACTGAAGGAAAACGACTTCGGGATTCCGCTCCAGTTCACGAACTACCGCGGTTGAGCGCGGAACACCGGATCGACTATCCTTGCCGCCGCGTGACTTCTTCTCGGACGCTCAACGGCCAGACCGCCTACGCCGACCGGCTCGTCGACCTCATTGGGCCGAAGCTCGATCTGGTCGAGGATGAGCTGAGCCGT
>Ga0105242_10002138_pt1 | contig 15596 bp, 24 predicted proteins | sample KBSM24metaG_FD_81521 | JGI IMG/M metagenome (GOLD analysis project Ga0105242, IMG submission 81521) | Miscanthus rhizosphere microbial communities from Kellogg Biological Station, Michigan, USA - KBS M2-4 metaG | ecosystem: Host-associated > Plants > Roots > Rhizosphere > Soil | place... | reverse complement strand
CTCGAAATTCTCTCTCCACCTCCATGAACAACCATGAGAATGTTGTTACAGATCGGCGCCGGGTCGTTCTGATCTGTGGGCCTCCCGGCGCCGGGAAGACCACCAGAGCCCACCAGTTGGCCCAGGCCGAGGGCCTCGAGGTGTTCGACCGCGACGAGGCCCGCTGGCAGGGCAACGACCGGCTGTACCTGGCCGCCCTCGCCCGCCTCGGCGCCGACCCCGCCGCCCGCGCCGTCGTGATCCGCTCCGGATCGACCAGGGCCCGGCGGGCCGAGGTGGCGCAACTGTGCGGCGCGACCGCCGTCGAGCTCATGATTCCGCCCTACGCCGCGTGCGCCGAGCGGGTGCAGAGCCGCCGGCGGGGCGACTGGCGGGCCACACTGGCCGGTGTGGTCCGCTGGTACCGCGAGTACGACGAGGACAAAGCCCGACCGTCGCCCACCTCGAGGGCGTGGTGAGCGGTGCCCGGCCAATTACGCCTCCCCGGGACCGCCGCCCGCCGGCGGATCGGCCGGGTGCGCCGAGGCCTCGACGACACGGTGCGGGCCATGCGCCAGACCGGCCGCCTCGAGGCCATCGACGCGGGCCTGCTGGCCCTGGCCCGGGTGGCGGCCGACGAGCTCGACGCCGCCTGCCGCGACACCGACGAGTCCCGCTACACCCGGGCCACGCTCATCGGCCGATACGCCACGGTCCTCGACGCCCTGGTGAACCGTGACCCCGGCGACGATCTCGCCGACCTCGCCGACCTGTTCGCCGAGGACCTCGACACCCCGCCGACCTGACCGCCCCACCCGCGGGCCCGGCGTCGCCCGCCTCGCCGCCATCCTCGGCCGCCCCCTCATCCCCTGGCAACGCACCCTCGCCGACGTCGCCGGCGAACTACTCCCCGACGGGCGCCTCGCCTACTCCCGCGTGGTGGTCATCTCGCCACGCCGGGCCGGCAAGAGCGTGCTCCTCCTGGCCGAGGGCCTCGACGCCGGCCGCCGAGGCCGAGGACGGCGGGCCTGCTACGCCTCCCACCGCCGCGAGACCGCCGCCGCGATGTGGCGAGACGACTGGCTCCCCTGGGTCGACGAGTCCGCCCTCGCCCGGTTCGTGGCCACCCGCCGGGCCAACGGATCCGAGTCCATGACATGGCGCCACACCCGCAGCGCGCTGCGGCTCCTGCCACCCGACGGGGACGCCATGCGATCCCTCGCCGCGAACCTCGTGATGGTCGACGAGGCCCGCGAGTTCACCCTCGGCCAGGGCCTCGCCGTCGAGGCCGGCGCCCTGCCCACCCTGGCCACGGGCGCCGGCGGCCAGTTCTGGGTCACCTCCTCGAGCGGTGACACCGACTCGGAATGGTTGATCCGGTGGCGCGACGTCGGCCGCCGGGCCGTCGAGGCCGGGGGTGACACCGGGATCTGTTACGTCGAGTTCGCCGCACCCCCCGGCGCCGACCTCGACGACGAGGCCACGTGGTGGGCCGCCCACCCCGGCCTGGGCCATCACGTGAACATCGACGCCCTCCGCACCGACCACGCCCTCATGGACCCCGACACGTTCGCCGCCGAGTACCTCGGCGTCTGGCCCGAAGCGAGGATCGACCGCGAGCTCGTCGACGCCTGGGCCACCACCACCAACCCCGAGGCGGTCCTCGAGGGCTGGCCGACCTTCGCCATCGAGACGAGCCTCGAACGGGACCGGTCCGTGATCGTCGCCGCCGGGCGCACCGCCGGCGGCCAGCTCGTCGTCGAGGTCGTCGAGGACCGCCCTCACGGGCCCTGGCTCGACGAGCGCCTGGCCGAGCTCGTCGCCGCCCACCACCCCCTCGCCGTCGCCTGGGACGCCGGCGGGCCCGTCGCCGCCTCCCGCCGCACGCTCGAGGAGCTCACCGCCCCGCCGGTACCGCTCAACACGAGGGACGTGGCGGCGGCGTGCGGCGCGTGGCATGACCGGGTCCTCGCCGGCGGCGTGACCCACCGCGACGACGACCGCCTCACCACCGCCGTCGCGGCGGCCCGTCAACGCCTTGCCGGCGGCGCCTGGCTCTATGACCGCCGCCAGCCCGCCGCGCTCCCGTGGCTCGCCGCCGCGCTGGCCGCCTGGGCCCTCGAGGACCGCTCCCGCACACCCCCCACCATCACCTGACGGGCTGTAAGGGCCTGTAACCGCGTGGGGCGTGGGCGGGGGTAATCCCCCACCAGGATCCCCCGCGGGCGGTCATGGCCCATCCTGGGCGTGTTACTGGTCACGATGGTGGCGTGGCCCGCTTCCGGATCCGATCTCTACCGCCACCACCGGCACCGCCGCCGGGCACGATGGCGTCGGGCCCAGCGCCGGGTCCGGCGTCGCCGGTGGAGGCCGCCCTCGCCGAGGTCCTCCGCCAGCGCATGAACGGCGAGGACCTCGACCCCTGGCAACTCCCCGTCGTGGTCGCCTGCCGCGGGTTGATCGCCGACACGATGGGCCAACTCCCGCTCATCACCCTCCGCGGCCGCCGGCCGCTGCCGCGTCAACCGACGCTCACGCTGAGACCGAACCCGCACGAACCGCGGTGGCTCACCTTCCACCGCCTCGCCAACCAGTTGACCCGCGCCGGGTACGTGTTCCTCCTGGTCACCGACACGGACGCCTCCGGTAGGGCGGCGGCGGTGCGGGTCATCGACGCCGCCGACGCCGCCCCCACCTTCGACCCCGTCACCGGCGACCTCGACACCGTGAGCGTGAACGGCGTCGAGCGGGTGCCGGGCCTCGACGTGATCTGGATCCCCTACACCGTCGAACGCCGGGCCAGCCTCGGCGAGTCCCCGCTGGCCGGGTGCCCCGCCGCCATGGACTTCTTCGCCGCCCTCTTCTCGATGGCCGGCAGCTTATGGGAGGCCGGCTACCCGAGCCTCGTCGTGAAGGTCGCCCACCGCCTGGCCCCCGGCCAGGCCCAGGACATCAAGCGCCAGCTCATCGAATCAATGGGCGGACGCCACGAACCCGGCGTGATCGACCAGGACGGAGAGATCGCCGCGCTCGGCTCGAGCGCGGTGGAGGCCCAGCTCGTCGAGTCGATCGCCATGGCCAACGCCGAAGTCGCCCGCGCCTTCCGCATGCCCCCGTCCCTCGTGAACGTCGCCTCGGGGGATTCGCTCACGTACACGACCGTCGAGGGCGAGATGAGGAGATGGCTCGCGACGGGCCTCGGCGCCTACCTCTCGAGGGTCGAGGCCGCCTTCGACGACTTGACGCCGGCGGGCCAGCGCACCCGGTTCGACACGACCGAGCTCCTCCGCACCGACTTCACCGGCCGCGTCGAGGCCTACTCGACCGCCCTCGCCGGGCAGGCCTGGCTTTCCGTCGACGAGGTCCGCGACCTCGAGGGCCTCGACCCCATGACCACCACCACGCCCGCTACCAGTCCAATGACGCTCACCGACGCCGTCCCCGGCGCCTGACCAGGAGGCCCCGATGGCATCCACCCCGCACATCAGCAGATCAGCAGATACGGACATCCGTATCCGTGCGCTGGCCGAGGCCCCCGTGGCGGTCCGGACCATGGCCCGCCGGTCGACCGAACCGACCAACATGGACGAGGCCGGCACGATCTTCGGGCGGCTCGTCCCCTGGGATGCGCCTGCCGAGGTCCGCGACGAGGCCGGCCAGCCCTACGTCGAGTCGTTCGCCGCCGGCGGCCTGCAACCCCCCACCGGTGAGATCGTGCCCGTCTACGCCGGGCACCGCTACAACCGGGGGCGCCTCGAGCGCGGCCCGCTCGTGGGGCGCCTCGACGACATCGAGGCCCGCTCCGACGGTCTCTACGGGCGGGTGGTCCTCGCGGATGTGCCCGCGGCGGCCGAGCTGAGGGCCCTGGCCCGCACCGTGGGCGCCACGTTCTCGGTCGAGTTCACCGACACGATCAGTCCCGCCGGCGCCGAGGTCGTCCGCACCGACGCCCAGCTCACCGGCCTGGCCGTCCTCACCGCCCCCGACCGCGGCGCCTACCCCGGCGCCCTCGTCACGGAGGTGCGCGCCGCGCCCGGCGAGGAGGAGGACCCACCCCTCGACGAGAACGGCGACCCCATCGACCCGCCCGCCGAGGACGACGAGGAGAACCGCGCCGAGGTCGAGCCCGGGGCCCCGGTCGCGGCCCGCGCCGCCATCCGCCGGGAGGTCGAGCGGATCATGGGCCGGGGCCTGGCCCGCCCCACCGCCCACCCCCTCGCCCGGTTCTCCGGCGCCTACGAGCTCTACGAGGCCGCCCGGGCCTCCCAGTCCGATGAGATCCCGGTCCTGTTCCGTGACGCCTACCGCTCCTACCGCGAGCGCGTCACCCTCGCCCGGGCGTTCGTCGATCAGATCACCCCCGACAACCCCGGCGTCATGCCCCCCGGCTGGCTCACCGAAATCTTCGGGATCCTCGACACGGGCCGCCCGGTCATTAACGCCATCGGCACCCGCCCGCTCCCACCCAGCGGGATGGAGGTCGACTGGCCCTACTACGACGGCGACATGCACGCCCTCGTCGGCGAACAGGTCACCGAGAAGGCCGACGTCACGAGCGTGAAGGTGTCCTTCAAGAAGGCGTCGGTGCCGATCAAGACCTACGCCGGCGGCAGCGATATCAGTTGGCAATTGATCAGACGCTCCCAGCCGAGCTATAGGGACAGCTACCTCAGGATTCTGAACATCGCGTACGGGATCGTGACCGACAACGTGGTGGGCGACGCCCTCCCGCTCGTGCCCGGCGCCCAGTCCGTCGACTACGACGTGGCCGCCCCGGACCCCGACGGCGCCGCCCTCAAGGCCGCCGTGTTCCAAGCGAGCTCCCTCGTGCAGATCGCCACCGGGTCGCCGGCCTCGTGGGTCCTCGCCGCCACCGACGTCTTCCAAGCGTTCGGCGCGATGCCGGCCATGGCCGCCACCCCCTACGGCACCCAGAACGTCCCCGGTACGGCGACCGCCTCGACCCTCGACGTGAACGTGTCCGGCCTGAAGGTGACCCACGCCCCGGACCTCGCCCCCGGCACCGCCATCGTGTCGAACAATTTGGCGTGCGCGTGGATGGAGGACGGCCCGTTCGTCGTCGCCGCCCCGGTCGTCCCCAAGCTGGGCGAGGACGTCGCCATCTGGGGCATGGGCGCGTTCGCCGCGTTCATCCCCAAGGGCATCGTGCTCTTGGCCAACGCCCTCCCGCTCACCGCCGGCACCGAGTCGAGCTCGAGGAAGAAGGCGGCGTGACCGACGCCGAGCTCGCCGATGAGGTGGCCGCGAGGATCGCGGCCACCCTCGGCCTGCCCGGGTCCCCGCCATCCCCGACGCCGAGGGTGGTCGACGCGGCGGGCGCGGCGGTCGCGCTCGTGCGCAGTTTCTTGTACGGCGACATTGTGTTCGTCGACCCGCCCGGCGACCCCGACCTCCCGGCCGGCCCGGACTCCCTCGTCGGGTACACCGCCCTGGGCGTGCGCCTCTACCACGACCCCGCCTCGCCGGGCGGGGTGGTCGGGGGGGATGCGTTCACCGGGCAGGCGATCCCCGAGGACCTCCTCGCCCACATCCGCCACTACTTCACGGTTCACAAACAGGCGTGGGGTATCGCGTGAAAACCGTCGAGGCCCTCGAGGTGATCCGCTCATCGTTCGCTACCGGGACCGGCGTGGTCACCGCCAGCCATGGCGCGCCGGCCGAGGTGACCGCGGCGCCGGCAGTGGTGATGCGCCCGGCCGATCCGTGGATCGTCCCGAACCGGCGGGCCGGCCCGCTCGCCGAGGTCCGCTGGTCGGTGCAGCTGTTGGCAGGCCGGTATGACCTCGAGTCGTCCATGGTCCTCATGATCGTCGGCTACCTCGCCGCGGTCGCCGGCCTGCGCCAGGCCGGCGTCGGGCAGATCGGCCCGCTCGGTCTGGTCGACCCCACCACCATCGCCGGCGTCGAGCTCCTCTCCGGCGTGTTCGTTGTTGTCCTCGACTGGGAGGCCCCCGATGGGTAACTACTTCGACGATGTCACACTCACCCTGACGGCCGAGAGTGACGGGGTGGAGGTCGACGTCTCGTGTGATGTGACCGCCGCGACCCTCACCCCGGACACCCCCGAAGAGGTGCGCAAACGGTTGTGCGGTCAGAAGACCGTCACCGGTACGACCACGTGGACGCTCGAGCTCACGTGGGACCAGAACTGGGCGACCGGCGCCACCGGCCCGCCGGTCGTCGACCCCGGCCTGTCGACCTTCCTGCAAGAGCATGATGGGGAGCTGGCCGCGTTCTCGATCGTGTGGCCGCTCGAGGCGACCGAGGCCACCGGGAACCTACGCTGCAAACCGGGTGCGTTCGGGGGCACCGCCGGCGAGATCGCCGAAGCGAGTTTGACGCTCGGTCTCGACGGGCCGCCCACCTTCGGGCCCATCACCGTGACGGCCGCCTCGGCGTCCTCGTCACCCGAGACCGGCGAGGACGCCGAGGCCAACGACTATGTGGGGGCCCCGTGAGAGAGCTCTCCCTGTCTTTCACGTTCGACCTCGTGTTCGACGGGAAGGAGATGCGGGTCGTCAACCGGCCCGGTGACGCCATCCGCCTGCGCGCCCAGGCCGGCGGCGGCGACCACCTCGACCAGGAACTGGCCGCGAAGGGGGTTGCGTCCTACGAGGTCCTGTTCGACTTCGCGTGGCAGGCCCTGCGCCATCACCCCGACTACCCGATGGTGACCCGCGACGAGTTCCTCGACCGCTGCGAGGGATGGAAGATCGTCGACGACGAGGACGCCGTCGCCCGCCCTACCGAACCGGGTCCGTCGAGCGCACCGTGATCGAGCTCGCGCTCGCCACCGACACGGCGCCCCGGGACTGGTGGGACGAGGACCCCCGCACGATCGTCACCGCCGCCGCCATCCTCAAACGCCGCGCCGCCCAACAGCGCCAGGCGAACCGGGGCCGGCGGTGAAGGTCACCGTCGAGGTCACCGGCCTGAAGGAAACGCTACGGGCGTTCAACAAGTACGGGAAAGACGCCAACCGGGAGCTCCGGGCGGCGGCCGCCGTCGAGGCCGACCGCATGGTTGCCGCGCTCAACCTCGCCGGTGCCGGCGCCGGCGCCCAGGCCGAGCTCACCGCCAGCTCCGTGAAGCGCCGATCGGACCGGGTTCCGGTGATCGTCGCCGGCGGCTCCCGCCGGATCCGCCCGAAAACCCGCTCGAGCCGGAAGGTGTCAGCCGGGGACGTGTTCTTCGGCGCCGAGTTCGGTGGTGGGCGCACCCCGCGCACCCAGCAGTTCCCGCCGTGGATGGGCCGCACCGGCTACTGGTTCTGGCCCACCGTGCGCCGCGGGCTACCGGAGATGCGCCGCCGGTACATCGCGGTCCTCGACGAGCTCGCCGCCAAATGGGCCGCCGGCGGCAACCTCCCCGACTGAGTAAGTGAGGTGTTGAGTGGCTGACCGGGACATCGCCGTCAAGTTCACTGGTGACACCCGCGACCTCGAGAAGGCCTCCGACAAGGCCGAGTCGTCCCTCGGCGGGGCCTCCAAGAAAATGGCGTCGAGCATCGGGCTCATGGTCGACCCCGCCGCCCTCGCCTCCGACGCCATCAGCGCCGTCGTCGGCGCCGTCTCCGGGATGGTGTCAGCCGCCGCCGAGGACGAGGCCGCCGCCGCCCAGCTCGCCCAACAGTTGCGCCAGGCCGCCGGCGCCAGCGATGAAGCGGTGGCCGGCGCGGAGCGGTACATCGAGGTCCTCTCGAAACAGGTGGCCATCGCGGACGACGAGCTGCGCCCGGCGCTGTCGACCCTGGCCAACGCCACCGGTGATACGGCCAAGGCCCAGGAGTTGCTCGGCCTGGCCACCGACATCAGCGCCGGGTCCGGTAAGGACCTCGGCGCGGTGACCGACGCCCTGGCCAAGGCCGCGTTGGGCTCGACGGCCGGGCTGGCCAAGTTGGGAATCGCCACCAAGGACGCCGACGGGAACGCCCTGTCGCTCGAGGAGACCCTGGCCAAGGCCGGCGAGACGTTCAAGGGCGCCGGCGAGGCCGCCGCCAACACCTCGGCCGGTGGGATCAAGAAAGCCCAGATCGGTTTCGGTGAGCTGCAGGAGAAGATCGGCGCCAAGTTGCTGCCGGTCATGGGACTGATCGGCGAGTTCATTAACGACAAGGTCCTCCCCGCGTTCGACTCTTTGGTGGCGTGGGCCGAGGAGGAGTGGCCCAAGGTGATGGAGGCCATCCAACCCACCCTCACCCAACTGCAAGAAACGTTCGCCACGGTGCTCGGCGTGATCGTCGATCTGTGGAACGAGTGGTCCGACGAGCTGTTCACGATCATCGCTTTCGTCGTGAACCTCTACAAGAACTACCTGGCCCTCGAGATCACGATCGCCACCGAGATCATTAAGCGGGTCGTCGCCGGCCTTCAAGCGTTCTGGGCCGAGTGGGGCACCACGATCACCGAGACCGTCACCACGATCATCACGACCGTCCAGACCCTCGCCGCCAAGGTCGTCGAGATCGTCACCGCCGTCGTCACCGCGCTCGAGGAGTTCTGGGCGGCGCACGGCGATCAGATCATGGAGTTCGTGAACGCCGTCATCGACCTCGTCTCCGCGCTCGCCGCCCGCGTCACCGCCATCATCACCCCCCTCGTCGAGTTCCTGATCACCGTCATCGGCGGTGGCCTCCGGGTCATCTTCACCGTGGTCGGCGCCGTCCTCGGCTTCATCGCCGACCTCTGGGCGAGGTGGGGGGACACGATCATGGGCGGCGTCCGGGTCGCGTTCGACATCATCGCCACCATCATCGGCGGCGTCCTCGGCGTCGTCACCGGGATCATCAAAACCGTCACCTCGATCATCAAGGGCGACTGGTCCGGCGCGTGGGACAACGTGAAAGAAACCGTGCAGAAGGGCATCGACTTCGTGGTCGGGCTCATGAACAAGATCGGCGGGCTCATCACCACCGCCCTCGGCGGCCTGGCCGACCTCATCACCAAACCGTTCAAGATCGCGTTCAACGCCATCGCCGACCTCTGGAACAACACGATCGGCAAGCTCTCCTTCACGTTCCCCGATTGGATCCCCGGGATGGGCGGCAACACCATCGACGTCCCCGACATCCCCCGGTTCTCGACCTTCGGTGCGCTCACGATCGTGATGCCCCCCGGTACCGACGGCTACGACATCTCCCGCCAGCTCGCCACCTTCGAACGCAACGTCGCCCCCGTCACCACCGCCGTGGCGGTGAGGTGATGGCGATCGCGTGGCCGCCGATCACGCCGCCGGACCCGGGCACCGCGCTCGGCGCCGACCTCGTCCACTTGACCCTCGCCCTCCCCACCGCCCGCGACGTGTGGGACCGGGCCCGCTGGGACACCGCGACGTGGGACGCCCTCGACTACAACAACTTCGTCGACGCCTCCTGCGACTGCCCCGGCGTCAGCATCTCGAGGGGCCGGTCGGATCCGCTCGGTCACGCCGCCCCCGCCACCCTCTCCTTCGAGCTCGACAACCCGACCGGGGTCTACTCCCCGTGGAACACCGTCGACCGCAACGGCGCCGACCTCGGCGCCCCGGTCTTCGGGCCCGACATCCCCGTCCGCGTCGCGACCGCCTCCGGCCCGCTCGCCACCGGCTGGGTTCGTACCGTCACCGAAACCGACGACGGTGGCGAATCCACCGTGAAGGTCACCGCCACCGACGCCCTCTCCTTCCTGGGTGACGCCAACGGATTCGAACAGGCGAGCCAGGGCGGCGGCGAAAAGGCCGGCGCCCGCCTCACCCGGATCGCCAACACCGCCGGCGTCCCCGCCCTGGTCGACCGCACCTTCGCCCCCGGCGCGGTCGCCCTGCAGGCGACGACTCTGGCGAAGGGCGCGCTCGAGGAGGCGTGGCTCACCGCCGACTCCGACGGCGGGGTGTTCTACGCGACCAAGGGCGGGGTGTTGCGGTATGTGGATCCGGCGGGGCTCGAGGCCCCCGAGTTCACCGAGCCCGCCGCCCGGTTCTCCGACACGGGCGAGGACCTCTGCCCCATCTCCTTCACGATCGCCGCCTCCCGGGACCACGTGAAGAACGTGGTGGCGGTGGCGGCCGCCGGCGGTACCGCCCAGTCCGTCTCCGATCAGGCGAGCATCGCCCGGCACGGGGTCCGCTCGACCCAACGCTTCGACCTCATCCACCAGGGCGGCGACGCCTACTCCGTGGGCCTGGCCCGGGGGATGTTGGATCGGCTCGCCGGCGCCGAGCTCGCCATCACCCCGATCGACGGGGTCCCCACCGACGACGAGGTCTTCTACGCCGCCGCGCACGCCCTCGACCTCGGCTCCCGGATCGAGCTCACCCGCTACCGGTTCGGCCAGGTCCTCCACGCCCTCGCCACCGTCGACGGGATCGCCCATTCGATCACGCTCGACCAGTGGACGATGACGATCCGCTGTAGCCCGGGCCCCCAGACCAAGGGCTACTCGCACTGGGACGCGGCGGTGTGGGACGCCGACTACTGGGACCGTCGACCCTAAGGACCGCTCATGCCTCTCGTCCCCCACGTCGCCGCCGGTCAGATCGTCGCCTCCAACTGGGGGAACCTCGTCGCCGATCAGGTGGTGATGCGCTTCACGACCGCCGCGCAGCGCGCCAGCCAGCTCACCGCCCCGGTCCTCAACCAGATGACCACCCTCGACAACCGGCTCGACTGCATCCAACGGTGGAACGGCTCGGCGTGGGTCGACATGGCCCCCCTCGTCCAGACGTTGAACCAGACGGTCACGACCGACGCAGCCGGTCACACCGGGGTCACGTTCCCCACCGCGTTCGGTGCCGCGCCCACCTACTTCTCGCTCGCCCCCATCGGCCCGGCGTCGGTCCCGACCCCGTTCGGGTTCCTCATCGAGACGCTCGCCGCGGGGTCGGTGGTGTTCCGGGTCTACAACAACAACGCCCCCTACAACTCCTCGAGCATCACGATCGTGTGGATCGCCGTCGGGCCCCGACCGGCGGCGACATGACCGCGGCCGGGGCGGTGGCCATCGGGTTCACCGGCCTCGCCCTGGTGCTGGGCGCCATCGTCGTCCGCCGCCGCCGGGGAGGGTTCCGGGTGCAGGTCTGGTGGGATGGAGACCACAAACGCGGTGAAGAAACCGGTACAGGCCCTGGTCACGAGGGCACCTCAGATGAGTAGACGAGGTGATACTCATGCGTGAGTTGACGTGGTTCCCGCTCCTCGAGCCCTACGAGAAGACCAGCGGCTACGGCTCCCGGATCGATCCGATCACCGGGGCGGCGTCGAGCTGGCACGGCGGGGTCGACTACGGCGCCCCCTACGGTGTGCCCCTCGTGGCCCCCTACTCGGGGAACGTCACCACGGGCTACGAGTCCGGCGGCGCGGGGAACTGGCTGTGGGTCGACGCCGGCCCGGACCGGTTCAAGTCGTTCCATCACAGTGACTACGCGGTGCGGGCCGGGTGGGTCGACGCCGGCCAGGTCATCGCCTACATCGGTTCGACCGGCGCCTCGACCGGATCCCACGCCCACCTCGAGCTGTGGGACAACGGCACCCGGATCGACCCCACCGGCTATTTGGACCGCGCCCCGATCCTGGGCTACCCCCCACCCGGAGGTGGAGATGAGATGACCGACGACGACTGGAACCAGATGAGGGTGATCCTCTCGAACAGCCTGGTCAGCAAGTTCGCCACGCACTCGACCCCGCGCGTCTTGTTCACGGACAGCAACGGCCAGTTCACGGTGGTGATGACCGACGGCGGGCCCCGCCGGTATGTGATGGGCTCGCCGGCCGAGGTCACCCTCGCCCAGCGCGTCGGGTTCATCGCCCCCCAGAAGCCCGAGAACCCGCCTCTGGCCTGCCCCGCGGCCATCGACGTGGGATCCCTCACGCCCGAGGAACGCGACGTGTTGTACTCGTACCCCACGGTCTGAGGATATACTCATCCCTTCATGTACTCAGATGAAGGGATGTACCTATGACCGGACCTCCGACGATCGTGGTCGGCAACGTCAAGGGCGGCACCGCCAAGACCACCACCGCGGTGCAACTGGCCCTCCACGCCGGCGGCGCCGGCAACCGCACCCTCCTGATCGACGCCGACCCGGGCCGATCGGCCCTCTCGTGGGTGACGAGGGCCGGCGACGACTGGCCCCACGCCATGGTGCCGGTCATCGCCTACCACCGGCCCGACCTGCCCCGGAGCCTGCCCGGCCTGGCCGAGGGCCATGACCTCGTGGTCATCGACACCCCGCACGACCCGAAGGACGGGGCGAAGGTGGGCACCATGTTGGTCTCCGCCATCGCGGTGGCCGACCTGCTCCTCGTCCCCTCGGCGCCGAGCCTCGCCGACCTCGACCGCCTCGAGGACCTCCTCGCCGCCATCGATGCCGAGGAGGCCCGCCGCGACCTGCGCTGGGCCATCGCCCTCATCCGGGTCGATGGCCGCCGGCGCGGCCTCGCCCGGGCAATCACCGAGGACCTCTCCAAGGCCCGCTTCGGCGACGGCGGCACGGTGCTCCCGCTCGAGTTGGCCGTCCCCGAGCGGGCGGCGGTCGAGGACGCCTTCGGCTCGCCGGCCGTGCTCGTCGAGTACGAGCCCCTCGCCCAGGCCGTGCTCGCCATGCTGGCCGAGACCACCGGGGTGCGGGCATGAGCGCGGAGCGGCGCACCATCGCCCGCCCCGCCATGCCCGCGCCCGAATCGGCGCCCCGGCTCAAGCGATTGAACGTCGACCTCGTCGAGGGCGACCACCAGGCCCTCAAGGTCTGGGCCGCCGAGACCGGCCTCGACGCCTCCCAGCTCGTGCGGGCCATGCTCGAGCTCACCCGCACCGCGCCCCGCTGGCGCACCGAGGTCGAGGGCCTCGCCCAGATACTCGCCGAGGGCGGCCGGGGGGCGCGACCGTGAGCGTCTACCTGTCGAACACGCCGGCCCTGTTCATCACCGACGAGGGCGCCCTGGGCGTCACGGCCAAGCTCCTGACCACCCAACCGGACCGCCCGCTGGGCGAGGCCGTCCTCGACATCCTCGCCGAGCCCGGGGCGATCGAGTCCCTGGTGAGGATCTTCGCCACCCCCGTCGGGTTGCGGGCCCTGGCCCGGGCCCTGGCCGAGGCCGCCGACCTCGTGGCCCTGGCCCCGGAGGGGGAGCGGATCGCCGTCGCCGTGCCCATCGTCGACCTCTAAGGGAGCTGCCACCGGGCCCGGGTCGAGACGTGCTGCCGTTCGTTGCCGGGCCCGGTGGCTCTTGGCGAACCGCGATCCTACATCCTCAACCGCGGTGGGTGCATGGCCACGCTTGACGTAAGAAAGGTTATGGGCGGTTCGCCTCGTCCTCGAGCGCCTCGATGCCCTCGGCCGCCAGCTCGTCGAGGGCCGCCTCGTACCGCCGGCCCAGCTCGACGAGGGCGTCGAACATCTCCTGGAGCTCACCGTTGATGACGTAGGTCTCCTCGAGCGCGTCCTCGGCGACGTCGAGACGGTTCACGAGCTGGCGGGCGATCCGGTTCGTCGGGCCCAGCGCCTCGAGGGCGTCACGGATCGGGTTGTTCTCGGCCATGCGGGGACGGTAGCAACCCTCAGGCACGGTTCAGGATCCGGGCCCAGGCATCTGTAACACCATGCAACTACGGTGCCAGGATGGACTACGCGCCATGACGCGCACCGACCCGAGCACCGAGAGGAAATGCAACCCTCTCTCGCCGCCCGGGCCGGTTCAGACCAGTCCCCACCGCCGACTCCCATCGAAAGCAGGTGACTCGCGTGCACTCTAGAACAGCGCGGCTCCGTCTCCACAAGGGCGGCCTCGCGCCCGAGCCGCTACCGACCGCGGAGCAGCTCCGCCTCGGCGAGAACAACCACCCGCAGATTCAGTACCGCCAGCGGGCGGTCGCCGCGGCCGTGAGCGCGGGCACCTACCGGGGCCGAGACGGCCGATCGCACCCCTTCCAAGCGCGCCACCGCGAGCTCATGTGGTGGCTCTGCGCGTACGCCGACAAGTACGGCGAGGTGCACCCGCGCTTCATCACCCTCGGCGGCCTGGCCGTCGAGCTGGGCCGCGGCAAGGACAACGTCAACACCGACGCCCGCCAGCTCGAGGCCGCCGGGCTCATGTGGCGCCGGCCGCTCACCACCTCGACCGGGGCCGCGTACATCTACGTGATCCCCGGCATGGCCGCCCCGCTCGACGACCGAAAAGTCGTCCACAAGCGGCCGGGGGGGTGAGGTGCCCCAGCACCTCAGGGGTGAGGTGCTGGGGCACCTCAGGGGTGAGGTGCTGGGGCACCTCGCTTATAGGGAGACCACTACGAGACCACTACGAGACGGCTGGCGCCCGGTAGCGCGGCGTTACGTCAAGAGGACTGTGGACACCGAACGCGGGGCGCTAAATTCTGAAGCGTGGTTCAGGATCAGCTCTTCGATGTGCGGGGCCACGCGATCCGCACGGCGCGCGACGCGATCCGCCGCGCCCGGGAACAGTCGGGCACGGCGCTACCGAAGGTGCATCCCTCTTCGCTGTCAGACCGCCCGCGTACGATTCCCGTCATGACCGGGGGCCGCATGGCCGAGGCAGCCGCACCGCACGGCACCCGGGCGCGGTACAACTCCCGCACCCGCCCCTGTCGGTGCGGGCTGTGCCAGTCGGCCAACGCCCGGTACATGCGCCGCTACCGGGCCGGCGACCCCGGACCCACCCTTCCCACCGTGGGCCGGGATGTCGTCGACGTCGAGGTCAAGGCCCGGATCCTGTGACGCCGATCCCCGAGGCCTATGCCGCCCGGATCCTCCGGGCCGCCATCGACACTGAGCAGGCCGGCGCCCTGCTCGAGTGCCTGTTCGACGGCGGGGCCTGCGCTCTTGACACCGATGGTCACCTCGTCCTGGCCGCCCTGCCTCAGCTCGAGTCGTCCCTGCCTACCGAACCGATAGAGCCGTGAGGGTGGCCGCGCCGTGAGACCGTACGACGAGCCTGCCCACCGCCAGCTCCTGGCCGCCCTGAAGCTGGGCCCGGTGTTGTGCTGGCGGGGCTGTCATCGCCGGGCCACCACGGTGGATCATGTGCCGCCTCTCGCCCGTCACGTCCATCGGGCGGGCACGCGGTGTTGTGAGCTGAGGCCGGCGTGCCCGGCTTGCAACTACGGCGCCGGGTCCCGTCTAGCTCGACGGGCCCGGCGCCCCGCTCCCACCTCGAGGGCCTAGTGATGGATGACCTCAGCCGGTTCGTGACCGAGGATCCCCCGCCGGAAGGTCACGGGCGTGGGAGCTGGCAGCGGCGGTTCGAGCAGATCATCGGGCAGGGGTTGAGCGGCCGGTGGATCGATGCCACCGAGGCGTGGGGTACCAAGCCGAACGGAAGGCTCGCTGCCGTGAACGCGGCCGAGCGGTGTGGCATCACGCTCGAGTGGCGGTCGGGTGGGGGCCATGCGTACCTGAGGTGCAAGTGATGACCGATCAGAACGATCGTTCGACTGGGCCGCACACCACCCCTGACCAGGAGCCCGGGCCCGTCGACTGGGTGGTGGTCGCGTTCGTGGGGGTGTTCGTGGCCCTGGTGATCTTCGGCATCCTGTTCGTGCGGGCGTGATGTGTGGTCGTCGCGTCGCTCGACTTTTGGGGAGGGCCGCTGCGACCGCCGCCTCCCT
>Ga0105242_10002137_pt1 | contig 15599 bp, 32 predicted proteins | sample KBSM24metaG_FD_81521 | JGI IMG/M metagenome (GOLD analysis project Ga0105242, IMG submission 81521) | Miscanthus rhizosphere microbial communities from Kellogg Biological Station, Michigan, USA - KBS M2-4 metaG | ecosystem: Host-associated > Plants > Roots > Rhizosphere > Soil | place... | reverse complement strand
TGGATGGTAGCGGCCAGTTCCATCACCCGCCCGGTGGTAGCCAACAGCGCGAGGGAAAGGGAAAGCTGGTGCGCCACTTCTTCCCCGTTCTGGCTATCCAGCGTGATTGCCATGTTATCCTCAATCTTTTTGATGGCTGTGTCCAGTTCAACTTTAATTACGTTTTGCTGTTCGGTTAGGGTAATGGTAGTTGGTTTCATTTCGCTATTTCATTATCAAACTGAGAAACAAATTCAGCAATCTTTTTCTTGGCTTCCGTTAAACCAATAATATCACAATTGCTATCCCATTCAACTTGGCTGCTTTCATACTCTCCTTTCGGGTCTTCATCCCATGAGCACAACAGAATAGTTTCGCCTTCTTCAAAATCAGCTAAATTCTTTCTCCATTCAACGTCTATGGCGGCAAAATAATTAAGAAGTATTTTAACTACTGCCGGGTCGCTGGTGGCTTTTGTCTTAAAAATTCTACCGCTTTGAATCGTGTCAATATCGAAAAATATTTGAATTAAAACACTTTCCGGGCTATTGCCAGCAACAATATTAAACTCCTCAACATGCTGTTCCCCGGTTGCTATTGCCGCTAATTTCTCCTCGTGCTGTAGGCAGGATTTTTCACTATAAAATTCTTGGCCATCATCAGCAACCCAAATTGTTTTTTCAACCGAAACTGATTTATATTCTTGGGTTACTACGTTTTTTGTTTTCATCCCGCCACCACCTCCTTCCCCTTCTCTTTTTCTTCCCGTGTCCCTGTCGCTGTTCCGTTTCCGTTGTTGCTGGTTTGGCTGGCAAAGTCGAGTTTGGCTGACTGGGTTTCTTTGAACATTTCTTCCAAAGTTTTGGTGATAATTATCGGGGCTTCGCCTAACTTGGAAATGCCGGTGAAAATTGGTATCTCCTTTTGGTAGTTGAGGTAAGAGGATTCCGGGTCGGCTTTGCATAGCTTCAATTTTGCCAGCGTGCTTTCGGTCATTTGCGTGTCGGTTTCCTTGTCCAGCAATTCGAGTTCGTAAGTGGGAATACCCTTTTTTTGGTTCCAGTCCTTTCCGCGAAGCAATCCAGTTTGTTCAACAGGAAAATCAGGGTAAGTTTGGTTCCATAGATACTTTTCGATAGCTACTTGTTTTCTGTGGCTGTCACTGAACTGCTCACTGGTTTTTAAGTTGAGGTTGACTATTGGTTCCCCGGTCTTGGTCTTAATCTTACAGATCAGATCGCAGGGAGTCGCAATCTCCAAATCATCGCAGAAGGTCATGGCTTCAATAGCATACATTTCAATCACGTTGTCATAGCAGAATTGTAAGAGGGACGCTGCCGCTTTGCATAGTTCAAATACCTGCGCTCTCATCACCCCTAAATTTGGCACAATCCCATTCTTCTTCGCTGACTGTTCAAAGAAGGCAAAACCGGCCTCCTGCTCTGCCTTCCAGTTTAGCTTCCCGTCATTCTTAATTCGGACAAGGGAGGTGTGGAGAGCGGAGCCGAAATCTGCCATCGTACCCAGATAGGCTTCCTGCTGCTTCTGACCGCCCAATTCCTCTCTCATTTTGTCCCGCCACTTACTTAACCTCTTACTGCCTCTATCGCCTTTAAACGTAGCCGCCTCAAGCGAGCCGGTCAATCCTGCGTACACCTTGAACGGGTCTGGCAATACGTACAGCCTCTTTTCAATAAATTTTAACCTCTCCATTGTGATAGTGCGGATAGGGCTATTCTTTAGCAGGTTGGAAACGGTTTCCTGTTCGCTGATTAAAAAATTGAGCTCTGTTTCCATTGTCGATCGTAGTTAAATAAATGGTGTAATTAATTGATAATCAAGTATATCAGAACGGTAAATCTGATAAATCGTCTGTTGCTACTTCTTCTACCTGCTCTGGTGTTGGCACTTCTTCATGCTGATTTCCATCCCCTGCTTTCTCTCCGCGCCCAGCATCGGCTTCTGCTGCCTCAAATTGTCCCTGTCTTACAAAGTACAGTTTAAGATAGTCCTGTAGTTCAGCATCCAGCAGCATCGCCTTTTTATCAGTTTCTTCGGTAATTTCTTTGACTTTGAACTCCGGGATGAAGTAGTTGGTTGCTCCCTTTTTCGCGGCTGTTGCCCCTACGATCGTAACTGCATTTTTGTAGATGTCCTTTCCTTTACAGAAGTCAATCCATGCCCCGATCGCGGCTCCGTGAATCAATAACTTTGCAATAATAAGTTCCTTTTCTTCCTTGTAGCCAATGTATAGAACTTGGGCATATTTAGCTCCTTTGTTCAGAACGTGAGCAAGTTCTTTGTACAATCCTTCATCTTCCAGTCCTTTTTTGGTTCTGATATGAAGCCTGTCTTTTGTTATGTCTCTAATATCGTTGCTCCAAAAACCAGACTGGTCGGCATCAGAAAACCCAACTATCGTTGCCAGCTTATCCAGTACAATGAAAGTGAATGGAAGGTCAAGAAATTTGTTTTCTTTGGTGGCGCGGTCATAGTACTTGATCTTGCCGGTGCTTCCCTGCCAGTCATATGTCTGTTTTGCTATCGGAACTAAATCCGTGTTCATTGATCTGCTCATAGTTTTTGCTTTTTTATTTTGGTTTTATTATTTGATTTTACTTCTTTCTTCTTCCCCTCAACAAGGTTAGTATTCCACCCAAGTGTAGCTTGGAGGAACTCTCTTTTTGAGAGAATGGCTTCGCGGTTTTTCATCCTTAGCGCGGTTAATTCATTTTCTGATTTACCACCAGTTCGTCAGATGCTTCCAGTCCCCATGCTGTTACTACTAAATAGTGTTTTTGGCCGTTATGGAAAACCGGGGCAAGTACTACCGGGTCGGGCACTTCGATTGCCATGTTGACCAATTTGCTGTCTTTTGCTTCCATTCCTTCTGTGTTAAAATCGGTGGAGGGTGCGGCAATTTCCATCAGACAGTCTTTAAATATATCTTCCGGTTTTTGGCTTGGAGTTGGCATTGATGAAATTTGCGCAGTAAGTAGGCCGCGACCAAAATCACGCGCTTGGCTGAAAGTGGTCATTGTCTCTGGCGGTACTTCTTTCTTATTAAATTCTGCAAGGGAAATGGGAATACCAACTTGCCTATAATTAAATCCACGCAAGCCACCGTGGTATTCAATTTGTGTTTCCATCCTTTGATAGCAACGATCTTCCGCATTTATTTGAAAATCTTCTATTGCTTTTAAATTAGCATCTGGGACATTTCCTGTATAACGGTCAATGCTACCATAAATTAATCCATACTTCTGGCAAATCTTCTTTACCGATTCTTCGGTAATAAATTTGTAGCCGGGGTATTTGTCCTGAAAATACCGGATGGTTGAAAGCATGGCCGCGCGGGAGTCGTTAACAGCCTTCGATACATTCAGTCGCATAATTTCACTTTGCGCTTCTTTCATTTCTTTGGTGTTTGCAAAACCCGATTTTTTCAGCCTTTCGCACTTATCAATCAGCGATTGCTTTTGCGTTTCAAGAGATTCAGTTACACTTGCAGCCTCCAACAGTCTGTCAACTTCCGTGTAGAAAGATCGGTGTATCTCCTCAATTATTTCCTTCGCCTGTTCGGGCGATAATGGTTCGGCCACTACCGATTGTTTTTGAAGTGCCGTTCCTAATTCTAACCCCGACCGCGACAGGCCAAGGCCGTGTAAATAACCGTCAGGGTCAAATCCCTGAATATAAGAACCATTATTAATTGCGTCCATAAAATCATCAGATGCCTTTGGTACGAATAGTGAATTAATTACTCTGTTTTTCCAGTTAAAAATTGAATCTGCCATAATTTTTGTTTTTTTTTAAATTGTTTATATTGATAAATTGTTATTTCACTCTCCAAATCTGTATAAATTCATCCAGTTTTCGCCACTCAAATTCCCTCTTGCCTTTCCCTCTTGCCTTTTTGTAAATGCGGTTGAAATTACCAATTGTCGTGTTTGCCCGCTTTTGGGATGCTTTACCATTAGCCTTGAAGGCCGGAAAACTATCCCCAACTTTCATTTCGCGGAATGGATACATGGAACGTCTCTTACTATGAGGAGCGTTCTTGTCTGGCATAGGAATACCAGAACGGATTTTTAATAGCTCTATTTGTTTCATTTTTATTTGATTTTTTTTAAATTTTAATTTTTGCTTTCAATCAACCGCCCGGCCTCCTGTTCTATTCTTTCAGAGATGTGGACGACAACATAGCGAACTTTTTCGGTTTCGGGTGGCGTTGCCGGTTTTTCTGTTGGCTTCTGCATCGCTTTAATATCGTTGAGGGCGGCAAGAATACGGGCTTTGGGGGTGGGTTGCTGGTAGCGCAGTGCTTCTCCGTCATTAATCGTTAAAATATTTAGACCACTTTCCATAAAAATACTATGGACTGCCGAAGCCTCAGGAGCGTTTGTCTGAAAAAGAGATACAGATATTCCACAATGACCTAATGCACATTTTTTATTGAACTCATCTACATAAGATTTAATACCCCAGTCGTTGTCCGGAATTTTAGAAAATTTGTCAATGAAAAATTGTACATCGTAAACTGGTTGTTGTTTTGGTTCCATTGTCTTTTTAGTTTTATTTTGTTTAAGCCTGTTCGATAATAATTGACGATGCCGGTAACTTCAAATACTCTCTGATTGCATTGGTAGCCGCCGGGAGGGTAAGTTGCTCCGATCTTTCCGCGCACCACCTTGATATAGTACTCCACGATTTTCCGGTTGCCTTCGCTACTGCGTAATGCAGTCCAATATCGCTTTTTATCAGGTCAATGTATTTTTTCTTTAGCTTCATAATTGATTTACAATAATGGGTACAAATATAGATTCAAAAATGGTGCGTTGCAAGCAAATTGAAAAATAAATTAGTTTTGTTAATCAATCAATTAGAGTAAATGTTTGTTGCTGCGTGTTTTGTCGATGCCCTAAAAACTTATTTTCATCATGTTGTCATTATTAATTTCTATTTCTGCGCTATACAGTGTTTCAAAATAGCCACACCAAAATGCCGTCATCTGCATCCTGTTCCCGTTGTCAGCTTTCAGGATTAAACAATATTTTGCACTGTAATCATCTGGACGATATTCCCAATTACCAGAGCCAACCTTCTTTTTGTCTTTTTCGTCAATAGCACTACCTGAACTAATGCAAAATAATTTCGGCTTGTTTACAAACCACTCCTTTTTCATGTTATTACAAAATAATTCATCTTGGGTTAGCGGCTTATTATACCTATTAATGCTTCTGTACATTTCATAATGCTCTTTTATTCGTATCATGTTTTCTTTGGCAATTTCAATGTTTTGCCAAGTCAATTCTAAATAGCTGGTTGTATCTTCTGATCCAAAACTATCTCCTGTGCTGTAGGATATTTTTATTCTGTATTCTACCATTTGTTTTTGTTTTATCAAATTGAGCATACGAAGGGCTTTCTCCTACAGGGGGCTTTTTCTGCCTGTTCCGGTCTTTAACCAACCGGAGAGTTCCCTTTAACCTTTAGATGTGATGCCTACAACTGCCAAGACCTTTTCCTGCAACAGACGGGTATAGTTCTTCACATTGCCTTTCGGCTCCACTCCTCTTCCCCGTTTTCATCCATCCCTTTGTAAGCTGTGAGGATTACCTCCCTGTAGTCCCTGTTCGTGTTTTTACGAGAGCAGGAATTTGTCGCGCCTACTCTGGTTTTTCAGTTACACTTTTAACTGTTGTTGTTTTTGATTCCCGGTTTTCCCGGACTATATGCGCAGTACAATACCTACAACTGCGAAGTACTATTGAATTAAAATTATTTTTAAGTAAATAAAAAATCCCCAGCCAATTTAATGACCGGGGACTACCGATAGGGATATATGAGAAAATGGTTGCGAGCGCAGCAAAGAACATTGTCACACATCCTTCGCTTGCTGATGCAAGGCATATCGTAATATGCGCTGCGCTCAGCTTCTTTGATTCTGATTGCAACATATTACGTTTTTTAAGATGCGTGACATGCCACAATATTAAATCAAAGAACCATTCCCTCAATTCCCTCACGGAATATTTTTAAACAACGGTTTGTTGAAAAGGATAGAAAAAAACCGGGGCGGTGATTTGTTCTGAATCAACGTGCGCCCCGGACTTAACACTAATTCACTAAAACATATAGAACCACTAAACTATTTTTGCTTTCACAGAATCCGGCACCGGCCAGAGTGAATCCCGGATATTATCACCCAGCACCGCTACACAGCAATCCCAAATAGCCTGCTGGGAAGGCCAACTTACTTCAAATGTAGCTGTTTCCGGCTTTTCCCCGGCACAGAGGAACTTGTACTTAATCCCGATACTGTCAAGGCGAGCCATGAAGTGATCGCTAAAGGATTGGTGGATGGTTAGCTGGCCGGTCATAGAACTATTTCAGCTTTAGCCAGCAATGCTTTTGTGTACATGTCAATAAAGTGCTGTTGAAACTCGCGGGTGCAGTCTGAATTGCCGGTCTGGAAGTGCTCGTTCTCCTCTATCAGGGTAGCACAAAAATCAAACATTGACTTATCTTTCATCTTCTGGCTTATCAGTATTTCCTTCTTATCAAGGCTGATCTTCGCCAGCGTGTCCTTCTGCCCAAATTCTCCAAACAGAAACTTCAATTCCGGGTGGATGAAATAATTGGCCGATTCCAGTGTGGCTAATGCTGATTTGAGTTTTAGTGCCAGTTCTTCATCGTGAATTTCGTAAAACTCGTTTACCTTATCGGCCATTCTGATTGCGCTGATGCCGTCAAACGAGGCGGACAAGCATTTGTAAAGGTGCTCTGGCAGGGAAACGGTATGGTCAAGATCGAGGTTAACGTTTTTGGCAAGTATGGCTTCCTTTGTTTTCTTGCTGATTATCTTAGCCTCCCCCAGAACCTCCTTCCATGCGTTTTTCATCCGGTAGCCAACCCCTTGCCACCATTCCAGTTCAAGTGTAGCCTCGTAGTACATAGCTTCACTGTGCTCATCCACCTGTACAATATTCTCCAAAATATACTCGATTACTTTTTTGTCGTCAATTTCAAAGAAAAGGCGTGACAGGTCGGTTGAAACAGTTCCTTTATACTCGCGTAGCTCGTTAATAGAAGCGTTCTTAATATCATAACTGAACATGGAACGGTGCTTTGTTTCGTGAATTAAGATACCGTGTTTGTATATTTTAAGGTTGCCGGAAGTGGGGTGAAGCGCGAAATCGGTCGTTTCGTACATTGGAAGACGACCAACAATAAAGTATTTGTTCCAGTCATTATACACCTTCATAAAATCGAGGTTCATTTCAATGTAGAAACAGGTTTCACCGGGGCTGCCCCCTATTTCGCTGGTAACTCCGTATTCCGCACCGCCCTCGTCCAGCGCATTGCTATACAGTTCTCTTACTATCATCCACGGCTGCCAGTCTGCACCCATCCGCGTAGTTATGCTGGTTCTATTGCCCTCAATACAGATTATCTTAAACTCTTGTTCTTTGATAACCTCGATTTCGGTGTGAATCTTTACCTCCTTGCTGCCGGAAAAGATTTTAAAATCAATTCCATTGCGGAAGCAATAGGCCAGCACATACTTTAGTCCTGTACCAAACTGCCCGATTTTGTAGATGTCGCCTGCCTTTGTCGTGCCGCCCATCAGGGCTACGAGCCGGATGTCAAGCTCTCCATTGTTTTTAATCTTTAAGTAGTTCATTTTTTTAGTGTTTGTTTAAATTAAATTAGTTGTTACGTTAAAAACTGCAATTTTAGTGGCTTTCAGCCGTTTTTTATTAAAACTTCATTGGTAAAATCAATTTTCCGGTAATGTTAATAAGTCCAGCCTCTTTACCTCAGCCACATATTCCTGATACGCTCTCAACTCTCTCTCCCCAATATCCGGTGGGTTCAGCGTCTTATCCACCAACACCGATAGTTCCTTTATCTTCCTGAGTTTGGAGTCGCGCCAGAAGTTGGCCGTCTCCTGTTTCTCTATCTCAATCAGGTAGTGGTAAAGCAGCATTTCCCGCAAGTCCAGCAGTTCTTGGTAGCTCATTTTCAGGTAGAGGTAGAAGTAGTATTCGAGGTTGGTCATTGTCAGGGGTGTGAAGCGGGCGAAGATGTCCGGCACACTGGCCTTACTCTTAAAGCAGACACGCTCTCCATCGGGGCTTAGATGGCCGTCAGGGTGCGGGGACTTACCGTTTTTCTTTACCATTGGCTTGGCTCCCTTAATCCTTTTTGTATAGCACAGCCAAAATCCGCGCAGGCATCCGGCAGGTCACACTCATCGCATGGTTGCCAGTTATCTTCTTCTTCTTCTTCCTCGTCTTCTTCCGGTTCCGGGCTGTCCGGCTCGTCTGCAGGGTTGCGCGGGTCTGGCGGCAGGATCATTTCGTGGTAGTATTGGTCTGTGTCCATAGCTATTGAAATTTTAAAGGTTGTTTAAAGCGAAACTCAAATTCCCTCTCCCGGATCACAATAATAAATCCGCGCACCCTGTCCTTGGTGCTGGTGGAAACGAAAACGGGTCGCAGGGCTGCTCTTTCGGGCAATTTAGCCATTATCTGCTTCCAAGCGGCATAATAGTCCTCCGACTGGAAATCGCGGGCAATTCGCCTCATATTGTCAAGGCGGCTGCCGCTGGTTGTGCTTTTTGCTATGCTCATCTTTTTATCCTCACTTTCCTCTTCTGCTCCTCAATCTTCTCCGCGCTAACCATACCATTTATTTCCCTGTCTGCCTTAATCCGGGCGAGTAGCGCATAATTAGTCCGATCTTCCTCGCGGGTAGCACCCCAATACAGGGAAGAACAGCGGGAAGTAGGTGGGTAGCGCTTGTTGATGAAGTCGTTGATGCTCATTTTATTTCCGGTAATTTAAAGTTTTTTAAATATTCTTCTTTGTCGGGATAACCTCTGTACCTTCCGAATTTGCTGCCCGCTTCAAACGCATCGGCCAAGAGGGGTTCCAGTTCAACAGCTGTTGAGAGCATTTCTTTAAGTACTTCGATGGCTGTAACAGGTCGTAACGCTGATTCAAGCTGCGTAATGCGCTCTTCAACCGCCCGGCGGTCAAGGGCAACGTAATTGGAATGGGAAAGGGATGGGGTGGTCATGCGGTCATTAAATTTAATGTTGAAAATTCCCATAATGTTTCTTTTGTCATAGGAGTAACAGGTATTCCGTAATCACGGGCAAGAATAATTTCTGATTTCATTCCTGCCGATATTCTATCACCATATAATCTTACTTCGTCAATGACTCCCTTATAAAAAAACTGATGATCGTTTTTTATTCCACGTACCCGCTCGGCGGCAACAGAATCATCCATAGAAACACAGTCGGCATAATATGGAACAAAAGGTACAGTGTCAGGCTCTGTTAAATTTATTTCTCTAACAATATCTCTAATCTTAGCGAGATTGCCTTCAACGTCCCCGCCGATAGGATGCGCTATGTATGATATTTTCATCTTATTTATTTACTGTTTACTTTAATCCAGTTCTCCCCCACTCTCCTATACAGCACCCCACCAACGAAAACCGCAGTAAGGAAACGCGAGGCAGAGCAGGCAGAGGGGTAGCTGAGGAAGAGGGCGAGGAGTTGGGCGGTGGTTAGCATATTTTTATTTATTGAATTGACATTACTACATATCCTTCTTCGATTCCAAGTAGACCGCCCGGCAAAATTTCTATAACCTGCCATTCTTTTAGTTTTGACGCACCGCTGCTTTCTCCTCTTACTGAATTATTTCTATTGCGTTCCTTCCTTTGGCGGTTATTTTCTTCCCTTGTTCCCAAAGAAAGATGAAAAGGATTTATGCACCTTTTGTTGTCGCACGAGTGTAGAACGCATAACCCGTTGGGTATTTCTCCTTTCGTAAGGGTATAAATATATCTACTCATTACCCACATTTTATATTTCCGGCGGCAGGAAGGGTATCCGTCGGTATTGCCATGGGACGTACACACATGGCAGCCGTTTTCATTAATAATATATTTAATATCTTTTTTCCTATAACTCCTATAATTAGAGAGGCTTTGGTCTTTGCTGTTCTTAAAGATATGCTCTGCTTTAGTATTCATATTCCCCCTCCTTTTTAGTTTTGGCTGTCGTGGCCTTTGGTTTTTGTGAGGTCATGACTGCTCTTCTTTAAAGTGATTATCAATTTCCTTTATCTCTTTTTCATTCAGATAGGAAAGCCCATAATCTTCTTTGATCGTTTCCCATTCGTTTTTCTTTAATGCCATTGCTTCAACAAGTGAAATGAGGTCGAATCCGCGTTTTGCGTGAGCATAGCCAAGTAGCTGCTGTTCGGCTTTGTCAAGGTTTGTTCTCATCGTGCTGTTTTTTTTTCTTTCTTCAAATTCAATTTAACTTTTTTCTTTTCGTGGGGTGGGGCTACTCAGCTTTAAATATTTTATTCCTATCTGGTTGCACCTCGTCCCATAATTGAGCAATCTCGCAGGTAGAAACGTCCTCCAATTCTTTTGGCAATGATTCGGTAAATAGCTTCACCCATTTCTCATGCCCGCCCTTCGCCTTTTCTTTGCTTGAATAAAGCTCTACAATTATCCATTCGCCGTTTTTGTATGACGGGTGAGTAATTCCGGTTTCATAGGGCTGTGAGGAATCGGTGACGGCTGCCGTGTCTATTGTTGCTCCGTTTATTTCCGTGTTGGCAACTACGCGGTTTTCGTAGTCGTTTGCCATTGATAAAAAGCTGAACATAGTTTTTTATTTTAAATTGTTTTGATTCCTTCCTCCCGCCCCTGTGCTTTGGTAAGGGCAGCGCGGGCGACTACTATTTTATTAATGCCTTTACCTTTTGAATTGCCATTCTATCAACAAGATCGTTCCAGTCTTTCCGGGCAATTGCCTTTGTAACCTGTTCTGTTAATATCTGCTCAATTTTGGGATTAAGCCATTCTGTACTCCAGTCACGAATACCTAAAGCGGATAATCGATTCTGTATTACACTATTTACCGCCTGTTGAGTCATGGATGTAAAGTTCATTGACTCGAAGTTTTTTGTTTTCCGGTTCAGTTCTTCTTTTACAATTTCCATAAATTCTTCCCTGACTATGGACAAAACCTGTCCTTTAATACATTCTTTGATGTAGGCGCGAAGCTCTCTGTCGTTTTCAATTTTTAAACTTACAATCATATTTTTTTTTATTTTAAATTGGTTAAACTATTAATCACTTTGTGCGCTGCCGCTATTTCAAATTCTTCTGGCAATTGTCCCGCCTCTGCCGCAGATAACAGCCATGTCAAAGCCTCCACCAGTTCCTGATGCGAATTAACTGCACGGACTATTAGTTCTGCGTCCTCTGCTTTTTCACAGTGGGCAATTATTTTAGTGGTTGTATCAACTCCGTTGTGCTTATTGACCGATACAATAATCTTATTTGCCTTTAGGCCTGTAGGGAAATCTGTTCGCCACGGCAATGGCGTAGCGTTCTGGGCAGTTTTTTGTTTTGTGGGCATGGGGTTTATTATTTTAAAATTGTTTGAAAATCTTCTGCTGTTTCTTTTTCACTGATTGCATAGGCGAAGGCGAGGACGGTAAGGCGGAAGTTATTGCTTTCTTTCCGGTCTTTCCAGTCCGGTATCTTATCTTCTTCCTTCACCGATCCCCACGCGTAAGTTAAATGTCCGTATTCTTTTGCCTGTTCATCATCGACAGGAGCAAATAGTTTTTTTACAAAATGTGCGTTTTCATTTGGCATATCAGTACACATAAACAGCCCACTTGGTTTTATTTCTATCCGCTCTGCCAGTTTTAAAAATTCGTTGCGGTCTATGGTCTGCGCCACTGCGCCCGCGCTTTGCTTTTTCATGGGGGTTATTTGTTAGGCTTGAAGCCGGTTAAGTATTCTTTGATTTTCTTTTTTAGGTTTAGTTCAGAGTACTGCATAACTCTGTAAAGCTCATTATAGGGCAGGTAAGATAGAAGCGGGGAAATACAGCCGTTAGGAAGGTTTAAAGCAATTGTAGCCCTTCGCCCGCAACGTGCATCAGCATTTTTTAGCTGAACGGTTCCCGGTCTTGCTGTTATGTATTTGCTGCCGTAGCCGTTTTCAAAATGTGAGCGACCTTCTTTCACTTTATTCTTTGCGATAAAGTGTTTAAACATAGATTCCAGTTCTGAATGTTTCATTTTGCTTTTTTTTAAATTGGTTAGAATTAAATTAGATCGTGCGATAATTTCCAGTTGTCAAAATCCTCTGCGTATAGCTGGCAAAACTCGGCTTGTTGCTGGGATGTAAGTTCCGATATGTGCTTATGATCCTCGTAGGCCGGAAACTCTTTTTTGTATTGCTCCTGTGCTTCGTGCAGTAAATTAATGAAGTCGTAAAGCAATCTATCTTCCCGCGTTTCAATTCTGAAATGCCAGCCATAGTGATATCCATTGTCAAAAATACATTTGTCAGATAGTTTGAAATCAACGCGCCTGCTTCCCTTTGGGAATTTACCGGAAACTCTTGCCTTGTAAATTTGATCCCTATATTGAACAAGGCTGCGCGTATTATCAGTAAATAAAATCAGGTCGTTTACTGCGTGACTGCTTGCGCCTGTTTCGTATTTCTGCCCTGTGTCTGCGCTCCGCCCTTGCACTTGCGCTGTTTTGTTTTTTGCTTGAATAGTTTGCATTTTTTTTGGGGGGTTAGTGAATTGTTAAATTAATTATATTTTGAAAGTCCTGAATGTAATGGAGCCGGAAGATTCTTTGCTGCCTGAATTAATTTCTGCTTCATCAAGTCAATATTATTGCGCCCGGCTGACAGGTGCTCTAATACCTGATAAATTAATTCCTGTGATTCATTAACTCCGGCCTGACATTCAGGAGTCAGTTTGTTGCTTCTGCTGGCTATTGCTGTTTTCATCTTTGCTTTGAGGGGTTAAAAAGGGTTAGACTATTTGAATATCAAAATACGTTGCGTTCATTGTGGCTTTAAAGTCCCTGTAAAATAAATCTACGTTTCCTTTTATGGCACTGGCAGGTATAGAAATAATTTTTACTTCTGCATTAAGAAAAATAGGATGCGGCCTGCGGTCAATTATTTCAAACCTTCCGAATATTTTCAGCTTATCCCATTGCTTTCCGTTGAGCCTTTTTAATAATCCCCGCGTTAATACCTCCCCTGCTTCTATTTGCTTGTTCATCTTTGCTTTTCTTTTTTTTACTCTCTCCCCGCCTTAATCGGGTGCGGGTTTCCCGGTTTGGTTACTTAATTAAAACTTCAAGATTCCATTTACTTGTTCCGTCTTTCGGCCATAATGTAGCGCCATCTTCAAATGTATTGCCGTGCGCCTCCTCCATGTCAACTACAATTTTCCGCACCGTTTCATCCAGTACTTTAATTGAATGGCGTGTTGCTGGCTTGTTTTCAAATGGCTCAAAGGATGCCAAAACGAAGGAAGGAATTTCCCCGGTTTTTACAAGTGTGAATGTTTTCATTGTGTTGATTTTTTAGTGTTAATTAATTAGTCAGTGGCCGCCCCGGTATCGAACACGGGCATGATCACCTGTACGGCCAAATTCTTTTCTTTTTTCCTTCTGTCTATTTTAGATTAGATTAGAAGGGACTTGTATTAAGTCTATTTACCTCCTTCGGTGGTCAGACAATTCTAAACTGCCTTCCGGTTTACCTCAGAGTATTTTCAACCTCTTCCCTATTTGGTCAGATTCGATCCGCAGATCAGTGTTGGCGCTAAGTGGAAAACACTTCCTCACTACTATTTGAGTGGCTCCGCGCAGGAGCAAGGCTTTTTTAGTTTTTAATCCCTATTGGGAGCCTCAAACATTCCCGGCTTTTATAGTTACTCGTCCGGTTTAACTGTGTTACTAAGTATTACCTATTGATTAAATTTTTTTCTTTTCTTTCCTTTACTTCGCTGACTGCTCTAAGGTAGTCTCCACATAATTATTAACACTGCGGTTCTGCTTCTTTGCGTTCTTCTTTAGTACCTTAATTAGTTCCGGTTTGAACTTGAAGGAAATATTTTCCCGCGCTATGCTGTTGCTCTTGTTATTTTCCTGTGCTTGAATCATGGGGACAAAGATAGTAGTAATATTTGGTAAGTGTTAGTATTATTTAGTGGTGTTATTGGATTGTTCTAAGAATTAACCGTTATTCATTGTGCCATCCGCTTCAAAGGTGTATTCGTTGGCTTTATTATTTATATCTCTGTTGGCCTGTTGCTGCTGTAAATGCTTCCCATGTATAATATTTTTCGTCCCGGTTGTATCTTTGAATTTGATCCTCGGTAAAGTAGCGTCCCGCGTCCTTTTCGTTTTTTATTAAAACATAAATCTCTTCTCCTTCTTGACTGCTTATTTTATACTCTTTGTTTGGCATTGTTACTTTCTTTACGCCTCTGTAAACATATCCTTCAGGAACATCGTAACACCAGTCCCCATAACCAACAAATGATTCATAGTTTCCTAAATTATTCACCCTGTCATAGTAGTATTGATCCTTTAAACTGCTTTCGCCTTCTTTGAGTTCTACATTAAAATGCTTTTCATATTGTGCCGGGAACCAGTCCTTAATTGTTTGCTCTGCTTCTTTTACTGTTTCAGGTGTAAATAATTCAGCGTTAAATAAAATAGGTATTGCATAAGCACAATCCTCTTCGTAACTGCTTTCCCTGAATATTGCAGGTACATTTTTTTGTGCCTCTGCTGGTATATGCAAATAGCCGTGTCCGGGCGTTTCTCTGAATCTCCAATAACGTGGCAAGTCGTTTGTCCGTCCGGTGTATTGCTTCTTTTTTATAGGTGTGCAATTTTCAGCCGGATAACTTTGTCCTGTAGTATCATTATTAATAATACGATCATTTGATAAGGTTCCGTTAAATTCAGTTCCTTCAAAAATTCCTTTTGTTACCATGTAGTTTTTCATTTTGTGTATAGTATTTAAGGGTGAATAAAAATGTTAGATTATTTCTTTCTTTAATTCTTTGCGTAGTTTGTCAAGGATAGAATTGTAATCGTTTACTAATTGAACCAATGTTTCATAGGTTACTTTAATCCCATTTACTGTTCCGTGAAATTCAAGCTCCCATTTATTAGATTCAACCTTAAAGAACATTTTTAATTTTTCGGTGGTGTTCATCTTGTTTTATTTTTAACTGTTATACTTATTTTGACAGGACAAAGATACTGCATAATACTTAGTAATTCCTAATAATACCGTGAAGTAGTTTGTAACTAACTGATATTGTAAGAGAAAACTTTCGTTTTTCAGCTCAATTAATTAGATAAATGTTAGGTTTTTAACCCGGTCAATAGTATATTTACAGTTCTAATTTAGTGGTAAAATGGCTATGAACAGCAAGGGAAAACAGGGCGAACGCGCGGGGCAACACTGCCCAACAGTTCAACTGCTAACAGTAAAGAAGATACTAAAGAAATGGCCAGAGCTAAAGAGCGAGCCGGAAACAGTCAGGCAATCAAATCAAATGGCAACGGCAATCCGGTAAGCATAGAACAGCTTACAATAGCAGTAAAATGAAACACCAACCAAACAACGCGCGGAAAGCAGGTGTGCCGCCCGGAATCGAAGGAACATACTGTACTGATTGTTTCCTGCCAGTTAAAGAATGTAAGTGTGAATGGAGAAACGCGGGAAACAACAGC
>Ga0105242_10002135_pt1 | contig 15602 bp, 11 predicted proteins | sample KBSM24metaG_FD_81521 | JGI IMG/M metagenome (GOLD analysis project Ga0105242, IMG submission 81521) | Miscanthus rhizosphere microbial communities from Kellogg Biological Station, Michigan, USA - KBS M2-4 metaG | ecosystem: Host-associated > Plants > Roots > Rhizosphere > Soil | place... | reverse complement strand
GTAATTTCGTTTTTGTCGATTTTCCAGGCTTTTTGAGCAAATTTTCGGTTTTTTTTTGGGGGGTAATATACCCTTGTTGATATTCCCCCCAAAAAAGAACCGAAAATTTGCTCAAAAAGCCTGGAAAATCGACAGAACCGAAGTTACGCAAGAGGTTCAGTAATGAGGGCAGGAGTCAAAGCGACTCCCTCTTACTCGATATTGCGTAGTTGACTTACCGCTCAGCACCAAATGATCGCGTTTGCGGTGGCGCCTGGAAGACTAGGGTGGTTTGTCGCTTCTTGGATCGTCTCTTTTCGCGATGTATTTTGTTTCACAATGAGTGAAGGGATGTTCAAAAGTTCCGAGATTCCAGGAATCACCACGCTGTTGATTTGAGTTGTGTTCGTATGGCGCGATCCCACCCAAACGATATATTTCCCAAGGGTCGGATCTTCCTTTTTGATCTCTGCAACTTTCAGAAGAGCCGCATAATTCAAATTCAGTAGGTGGGAAGGATTGTAAGAAGATGAACTTCCTCTGGCGCAATCGATGGGATAGACCTTGATGCCGAACTCCCTTGCCGTAATCAGAGTGTCTCGGTCTTTGGGATCAGCCCATGACGTATCGTTTGTTGTCCTCGCGTTGAACTTTTTGATTTGTGCCTCGTTTTGCAACTCAGCGCCTTCAACGAAAAAAGCATTCACTCCAAGCTTTTTTAAATGGGCCATGTTTTTTTGCAAAAGATCGTTAGTCGCTCCTTCATTGTGAGTTTCGCCCAAACAGATCCCGTCCATAGAGCGCAGCATTTTTTCAAAAAGTTTTGCTGCGGTAGCTGCAGGTCGATTCGGGCACAGCTTAGGGGATACCCTTGTAGCCAAACGATATTTGTCCACAGCAGATCTTGCAACGCTGTAAAGATTATCTCTATCTAAAGATGCAAGAACCTCTGTCGGCTTTATGGGTTTGATCCTATCAACTATTTCGTTGAAAATGTACTCATTGGTTGGCGTTTTTTTTAAGAGAACAGAGTTATTTTTTATGTCTAGCGGATAGAAAAAAACCTCCTCGAGCCGCCGGTGGCCATTAAGGAAGAGATCGGAATGGGCCGCCAGCTTGCTGATCGAGTCAGGGAGCTTCTGGAGCCGGTGGCCACTAAGGTCGAGCCATTGGAGAACCGTCAGCTTGCCGATCGATTCAGGGAGCTCTCGGAGCCGGTTGTCACTAAGGTCGAGCTTTTGGAGGGCCGTCAGCTTGCCGATCGATTCAGGGAGCTCTCGGAGCCGGTTGTCACTAAGGTCGAGCTTTTGGAGGGCCGTCAGCTTGCTGATCGAGTCAGGGAGCTCCCGGAGCCGGTTGTCACTAAGGTCGAGCTTTTGGAGGGCCGTCAGCTTGCTGATCGAGTCAGGGAGCGAAGTCAGTCGCAATCCTCTCAAGTTTAAAACACTTAATTGAGCAGCATAGCAGCTTCTGATTGCTCCTGCCGCTGTAAGACGGTTTTTATATTCAGGCCTGTTTTGTGCTGTATCGCACCATACTTGAAGGTCTGACTGGAAGCGTTGCTCTGCAGCTGATTTTAAACGCCGGTTTTCTAGGGCCTTGAATCCGATTACAGCAGCCTGGCATCCAACTGTTGTAATTACCCAGGCCGGCCAAAAAGATAAAGAAGGAACTAAATAACGGCTTATTTCTCGGGTTAATACTGCACCAATCGCCATACAAGCTGCATTCTGGAAAAGACTGATGTTATTCAAAAAATCCTCATCGTTAATTTGTTATTAATTATATATTAATATACTGTATAATACAACAAATAAATACAAAATCCAGTTTAGTCTATATAACTAATAAAAAATTTTAATTGACGTTTTGTAAATTACTATCCTTCAGAGGAGAGATTATGATGCGATATTTTCCCCCCACAATATACTCAAACAACTTCAAAAATTGGCTCAAAAAGCCCAGAAAAACGACGAACCCAAAGTTACGCAAGAGGTCCAATGCTAGGCTGCTAGAAAGGCAATGTTAATTCGCATGACTGGAAGAGGATGGGGCTGCCGCATCTTAGTTTGGCGGGGCTTGATGGCGATGGCGATATGGAAGGAGTGGCCGCCCGGCTTCGACACGAGAAACTGCCGTTGCCTGAGGCCTTCGAGTTCAGGAGAGCGGACTTTAAAGAACCAGACCTGCTCTACTTCGGGCCAAAGAGTAGGTTCAAGCGAATAGAGGCCTTCGATTTCAAAAGTGAACTCTTTGCCTAGTTCATCGAGAGAGTCGATATAGTGGAATGCGGCTTCGCGAGGAGGGATGATCGGAATATGGGCCCCATCGGGGGCTTGGAATAGATTGAAATAGGGCGCGCGCACCAATCCGAAGGCTTTTAGGTAAGGAACGAGGCTCAAGATGAAACGGTTGTCGATGTCCAAGTAAAAAAGACCTTGGTCGTTTTTCTGCAGAGTCCCTTTTCCTTTGGCGAGAGATCTAAGGAAGAGAGAATTGCCAGGCACAGGGCGCGCTTGCGATATTTCATTTGTCTCGATCAATAGATAGGGGATTGGCGCTGATTTGGTTTTTTCTAGAGACCCCTTCGTAAAGTAGCGGGGAGGTTGATAGGAACCTGCTTTCAAACTTTTCATTGGAGGAGGAAGAGGAAGTTGCGGCCTCTGTGTTTGGATCTGCGCGGTTTGTTTTCTTGTGCCAATGAGAGCTTTGGCAAGATCTTTAAAGGTCAAAAGGAATGAGACGAGGAGGCGTCGATTTTCCGGCTCCAGATCGCGTCTTGCTCCGCGTATGGATGAGCGGGCCCAGAGCAAATCCTTCAGTTGGCTGCGCGATGCGAATTCAGGATCGAGCCGGAGCAGCTCTCTGTCAATTTTTGTTAAAATATTATAAGTCATAATAATCCAATTATTATACAGTAATTTTTATTAAAATGCAATTATAGAAATTATTTTAAGTTCTTGATTTCGACGGGGAGGATGTTCTCGTGCAGCGGAAATCCCAATATTTTGGAAAAGAAATAGAGCTGTGCCTCTAAGCTTCTCTGGATATTCTCCGCTTTGCGGAAGCCGTGCTGTTCTCCTTGAAATAGGAGGTAGGCCGTCGGGATTTTCCGTTCTATGAGACTCTTATAGATCTCCTCGGATTGGGAAGGGGGGACGATGGCGTCTTCGTCTCCTTGAAAAATGATGACGGGACTTTTAATGCGGTCAGCATGATCGATAGGCGAACGTTTATGATAGAGGGCTTTTTCCTCTGGATACGGGCCGATGAGCTGGTCGAGGTAGTGCGATTCGAATTTATGGGTATCGAGAGCGAGGCGTTCGAGATCGCTGACTCCAAAATAATCGGCGCCGACGTGGAACGTGCTGCTGGAAGAGAGAGCTTCGAGGGTGGTGTAACCGCCCGAACTGCCGCCTTCGATCCCCAATCGATTCGGATCGGCTAGGCCTTGTTTCACGCAGTAGAGGGCCGCTTCCGTACAATCTTCGATATCGATGACGCCCCACTGTCCTTTTAAGAGATCGCGGTAAGCCCGCCCATAGCCGGTGCTCCCGCCAAAATTGACGGTAACGAAGGCGAAGCCCCGTGAAGTCCAATAGAGAGCATTGCTTCTAAAACAGGGGGGATCGTAAGCGGTAGGGCCTCCATGGGAATGGACGAGAAGCGGCGGTTTTTCTCCCTTCATCGCCTGAAAATGGGGATTGGCCGGAGGATAATAGAAAGCGAAAGCTGTCCGTCCGTTTTTGGATGGAAACGAAAGGAATTGCGGCTTGGAGAGAAATCCTGAAGGAAAGGAGGGAGAAGAGCGCTTGACGATCTTGCCATGGCCGGTTTTCAGGTCGTAAAGGAGGATCGAATAGGGTTCTTCAGGTGAGCTAGCGATAAGAGCCGCGCGCCCGTCTTGAATAGAGACATCGGTTATGGAGGAATAAGGGAGATCGATGGAGCGGAGCGTCCGATCGGAGAGGATCGCGCCGAATGTGCTATAGCCGTTGATGATGAAACTACAGGCAATTTTTTCTTTATCGAAACCGTAGAGAGATCGGCCGAAGGCCCACTGAGGCAGAGCAAATTCGGCCTCCATGGGATAAAGCGATGCGCTGTCGTCTTGCGCATACAAATTCCACCAGCCGGTCCGGTCAGAGATATAATGGAGCCGGTCTGAAGGAGACCAGGAGGGGTCGGCGATCGACTCGGTGGGGCCGCCAGCGATGAGTTTTTTCTCGCCCGTTTTCAAATCGAGCGTCCATAATTCGGTCCCATCCCAAGGCATATTGGGATGGTCCCAGCAAATATAAGTAAGCAGCCGTCCATCGTGGCTTACTCTCGGGTTCGAATAGAAATCGCGGCCGGAAGCGATTTTAACGATCGTTTTATCGGTTAGATCGATCTTCACAATCGAATTGACCGTTTGATTCCCATGCTCTTCCATCACATAAAAGAGAGACGAGCCGCTTGCTGTGCCGTCGGCAAAACGGGTGTCGGAGCGCGCGGTAATCCGATCGATTTTATGTTTTTCGAATCGGTAGACCTGCTGGTCGGAATCGTTTACGAAAAAGATCCGGCTGCCATCTACGAGAAGGGCTCCGCCTCCATATTCGTGGACGCGAGAACGGAGATTATATTCTTTCGGAAGCAGTTCCTTTTCACCTTCCGCTTCGCTCCAGGACATAAGAGCGGTGCGCCCTTTTTCCTCCGGCCGTCTTTCGAGCCAGTAAACAGTGCTGTCGGAAAGATGGATTTCAGAAAACTGGATCGCGCCCGAAGCGATCGATTCCGCTGTAATTGAAGATGTCCAGGATCCGCATGGGGCCGTTTTCATCGGGGCTGTCTCGGCAAAAAGTGTGAAAATGAAAAGAAAGAAAAACGGGCGCATGCGCAGTATTTTTATTCTTTGACTGAACATTTCACAAGCGACATACTAACACTTGAGCTATGTTCAATCAAAGAACTACTATACCTACTAGGGGCTATTGATGCAAGCTATCCGCTCCGTTTTTTTTCTAGCTTTTTCTTCATTCATTGTATTTTCCGGATTTTTATGGGCGCAACAAACCATAACAGTGACGAATCCAAATATCGATGGTAGTGGAGGTCTTCGAGCAGCTATCCAAATGATCAATGATAATCCCGATGCGATGGGAAATACCATTCAATTCAATTTTTCCGGATCTCTTTCATCAGATCCCTCTAGTTTCAATTTACCCCCTATTCAAATTGGCAATGGTAATACCTTAACAATTACGGGACCTACACCTGCTACACCGATCATCTTTGACGGTAGCATGATCAACACCGCATTTCCACGAGGGTTTGTCGTTCAAAGCGGGAATGTTACTATTGAAAATTTTACTCTAACCAATCTCAATGCTCATGGAGGGAATGGAGGTAGTGGACCTGTTACTTCAGGCGGCGGCGGTGGCGGTCTCGGAGCTGGTGGCGGACTCCTAGTGGGAGTTATTCCTGAAGCCATAAACACTGTTGTTTCTATCAACAACGTGACATTTGGAACGACTACCGCTGGAGGTGGGGCAGGAGGGAATGGGGGTGGATCTGGGAGTGCTGGAGGTGGTGGTGGCGGCATGGGGGGTAATGGTGGTTCTGCTCAAAGAAGCTCAAATCTAGCTGCCGGTGGTGGTGGTGGTGGCTTTTTTGGCAATGGTGGAAATGGAAGTATTAACGGAAGTGGAGGAGGGGGAGGGGGAGGACTATTTGGGAATGGGGGTAATGGTATTGGTAGTTCGTCTTTTGCTCCTATTGGTAGTGGCGGCGGAGGTGGTGGCAGCGGTCGCCCTACGAATGGAAATGGCGGCAATGCAAGTCCGACGGCTGGAGGAGGGAGTGGAGGGGGAAATGATTCTGGTACGACTAGTGGTGGAATGGGAGGTTCGGTTTCTATGAATGGGCAGCCGGGATTTCTTGATACAGGCGGCGGGGGAGCAGGTTATGACGATGGTGCCGGTGTTGGTTTCTCAGGAGGCAATGGCGGCTTTAATGGAGGAGGAGGAGGGGGAAGTGGGACAATTCCAGGGGCTTCAGGTGGTAATGGCGGGAATGGTGGAACGAATGGTGGTGGTGGTAGTAGTGGCGGTGCTACTGGGGGTGGGTTCGGAGGAGTTTCTGGTAAAGGAGGATATGGCGGTGGCGGTGGTGGCGGTAGTTCTCAGGGAGGTGGAGGTGCTTTTGGAGGAGATTTCGGCGGCGGTGGTGGTGGTGCTGGGGATACAAATTCGAATGATCCAGGAGGTAATGGGGGATTTGGAGGGGGAGGAGGCGGTGGAGGCAGTTTGACTGGAACAGGAGGCGTGTCATTAGACTTTGGTGGAAATGGTGGAGCAGGAGGTAATGGCGGTGGAGGCGGCGGTGGTGGAGCGGGGCTTGGCGGAGCTATTTTTATTCAAGACGGGACGACTTTTAATTTTGGAGATAATGTTGTTTTTACAGGTCCGAATACAGTCTCTTTTGGTACTGGTGGAACAGGGGTTAACATAGGAGGACAGGATGGTGTAGCGCGCGGTCCAGTAATTTTTTTGCAGTCAGGAGGAACATTGAATTACAACACTAGTGGTTCTATAGTGACTGTGAACAATCTCGATGGAGGCGGAACGAGTCTTGGGGGTGGAATTATTCTGCCTAATACGAATACAGGGACTTTAATTTTGACAGGAACGAGTACTTATACAGGTACGACCGCAGTCAATGGAGGCACTCTCGAAGGCAGCTCGTCAAGTATCATTAGTGATATTTCAACTACAGCTCCTGGTAATGTCACTTTTAATCAAACTAGTCCTGGAACATATATTCATGGAATCTCTGGTGCTGGAAGCGTAACTCTTATAGGAACTTCAACACTTACGTTCAATGGCTCGCATTCCTATTCGGGTACGACATCCATTACACAAGGAACTTTGTTGGCCGGGTCGAGTAACACATTTTCTCAGAATTCTTCCCATGATGTATCCGCAGGTGCAACATTGGATAGCAACAGTACAACGCAAATGATCGCGGGTCTTACCGGAGCGGGAAATGTGACTTTAGGAACGGGAGGGCAGCTGACAGTCAATAATGCAACGACTGATGATACCTATTCCGGTGCCATGTCAGGACCCAATGGCACATTCATTAAATCTGGCAGTGCAACATTAACAATATCTGGAACTATTAATTTGTCGGGAGCCTCGCAGATCAATGTTCAATCGGGGCAACTAAATGTCAATGATTCGGTAACGGCCGGAGCTCTTTCTGTCGCCGGTGGAGCTATTTTAGGCGGAATAGGAACGGTTAACGCCCCAATATCTGTTTCTGGGGCGATTTCTCCTGGTACATCGATCGGGACGCTCACCGTCACCAGTACTGTTACATTTATGGGTAGTTCAGCTTTGAACATTGAAGTGTCGCCGATCGCGAACGACCAATTGCTCATCACGGGAGCAGGAATATCAGATATTACGCTGGCTACCTTGAATATCCTTCCTCAATCAGGAACGTATACCATTGGAACCACCTATACTATTGTCGAAGAGACGGGTGGCGGCAGTATCACCGGCCCCTTTCTTGCTGTCACGAATTCGATGCCTCGTCTTTCATTCCAAGTGCTCTATTCGCCAACCTCGCTTTCCTCAACGCTTATCCAACTGATTATTAATGGCGTACCTTTTGAATCGATTGTCACAATGGGAAATGCGGGAGTGACCGCTGCGGCCTTCGAGACTTTAAATCCTAATGATCCAGATGTCGCTTTTTTGACAAATTTTTTGGATCATGCAACCGCAGCGCAGCTTCAATGTGATTTCGATCAGATGCAGCTTGCGATGTTCAATGCGATCCCCATCATTCAGGAAACAACGACGACTGCTCTGCGTTCGATCTTTTCTGACCGTTTACGCGAAATCCATGGAACCTCTTGCGAGAGGAAACTGCTTTTAACAAACGGGTGCGGTCTATGGGTGGCTCCTTTAGGCTCCTTTAGTAAGCAGATGAATCGTTCACAGCATGGCGTTTGTAATCAAACAAAGATAGGCTTCCATTCGGATACCTATGGAACTATTGTTGGCATCGATGGCGAAGTGATGGAAAGCACTTTTCGTGACGTCGTCTTAGGGGGAACTCTTGCTTATACGCATACGAATCTTCATTGGGAGCGCTCGCAAGCGGAGTCGGAAGCAGATAGCGGGTATGCTTCTTTTTATGGGACGATTTTTGATGACGATTACTATCTCGATCTTGTGATGATGGGCGCTTTTGTTAGTTTCGATGCAAAACGTAATATCTTTTTAGAAAACATGACTAGTCAACTCAAAAGAACGGCCAAACATACGAATCATGCTGGGGAATTTGATGCACATGTTGGAGCTGGGATCACATATAATCTGGAATGTATGCAGTTTCGTCCATATGTCAATATAGACTATCTCTATATTAGAGAATCCGGTTATCAGGAAAGCGGCGCTAGCAGTATCGATCTTATCGTGCGCAACAAATACTCTAATCTATTGCGTGAAGAGGCAGGATTCAGTTTTTCTTCTTGGCAAGATAAAGAAGCTTATGCCTGGTCTCAAGAAATCAAGCTCAGTTATGTGCATGAGGACCGTATCAAAGGTAAGGACACGCGGCTTCATTTTGTCAATTCCACAGATCAGTTTGAGGTCAAAGGTTTTTTACCTGATCGGAACCTCTTCTCACCTGGGTTCTCTATCAACTTTTACCTGCCAAAAATCAATTTCTCGATTACTGGAAATTATTCGGGGGAATTTGGGAAACAGTGGTGGACGCAGACGGGCAGTCTGAAATTTCTCTGGAGATTTTAATAGAGTAAATGTACGACAATCCTCATTGGATTAATACAGATCAACTTGCGAAGCCTGCGATCGTCGATTTTAGTCGAGCTTTCACGCCGAAATTGTTTCAAAAACTTTTGAAACGGAGCACTAGTTATTCTTCTTGCGGCTCTCTGGCCGGGGAGCGGCAAATGGAAGTTCTAGGGAAAAAAATATGAAAAAAATCATTGCGTTCATCCTATTTGCAGTTGTTTGCAATGCACAGCCGCCGCGTTATTATGGTTATGGAAGTGTGAACATGATGGCCGGTTATCCGATGGTTGGCATTGGCCTCCGAACCCAGAAAGGGATCAATGGATTTGACATCAATGGAAGCGCGTTCCCCTATTTTGTCCGTTTTTCGGATCTTGCATGCCATCTAAAAGGGCTCTATCTCTTTCATCCAGCTGGCAAAGGCCTTTACATGGGGGCCGGATTGGGACTTTTGAATGCACCGCAAACCATGCGCGGCATAAGCGGCTCATACGAAGGAGCTTTTGGTTTCGAATGGCAGAGCAAGAATAGGAATGTGTTTTTCCTGGAAGCCGATGTGATCGGGCCTTTTAACAAATCATTCCGTTGGGTTCGCAAAGGCGATTACGATGTCATTCGGAATAAGCGGACGGTATGGCCGGGACTGGCTTTCGGGTTTGGCTTTTAGAGACTGTCCACGAATTTCGTTTCTATCAATTTTTCGGTTCTTTTGAGCCGATTTTCGATTGAAAGTTGAAGGTCAATTACGCACTAACTTGCGACCTTATTCACATTTTTTGACCGAGCGGAGTATATACCGCGCGCGGTATACTTATACAACTTTTAAATGCGGAGTTTTTGCCAAGTCACCGAGCAGCGTCTGGTGGCTATAACTGTGGACCTTGACTTTCTGGAGGGTGCCGATCAGGCTTTCGTCTCCCTCGAAGATCACTTTTTTCCAGCAGCGGGTGCGCCCTTTCAGCTGGCGGCCGTCGCGGTTGAACCGCTCGACAAGCACTTCGTAAGTATTTCCAAGCATCGTCTGCCGCTCTTCGTTGCTGATCTCATTTTGCAGATCGAGAAGGCGTTGCAAACGGTCAAGCTTCACTTCTTCCGGGACATCGTCTTTCCATCGCATGGCAGGAGTTCCTTTTCGCGAGCTGTAGGCGAAGATGAAGGCGAGAGAATAGCGGATCTGTTTCAGCGCGTCACATGTTTCTTGGAACTCTTCCTCCGTCTCAGTGGGGAATCCGACGATGATGTCTGTTCCGAGGGAAACATCGGGAACCGTCTGGCGAAGGAGTTCGACTTTTTCAAAATACTGCTTTTTCGTGTAGATCCTGTGCATTTTTTTTAAGATGCGGTTCGATCCCGCTTGAATCGGAAAATGGACGAATTCGCAGAGGCTGGGAAGGTCGCGTATCGCCTGCATCAGATCGAGGGTGATGTCGACAGGGTGGGAGGTCATGAAGCGGATCCGCTCCATGCCCGGGATTCGATCGAGTCTGTAGAGGAGATCGTGAAACAGGCAATTCCATTCTGGCTGGTCTTTTCCGTAGCTGTTGACGTTTTGACCGAGCAACGTGATCTCTTTGTACCCTTGGTCGACGAGGCGGCGGCACTCCTCGAGGATGCTTTCCGGAGGGCGGGAAACTTCCTGGCCGCGGGTATAGGGGACGACGCAGTAGGTGCAGAACTTGTCGCAACCCCGGATGATCGAGACGGAAGCTTTGATTTTATTGTCTCTCTTTGCGCTCAAATAATCGAGATTTTCTTCGAATTTGTCCTCGGTTTTGAAGACTGGGCGGCGGGTATAAAGGGCCTCGTCGATCATGGTCCCCAGGTCGGTAATATTGTTCGTCCCCAGGACAAAATCTAGGTGGGGGAATTTGCGGAAAAGAGAGTCTTTTTTTGCCATGGCCATGCAGCCGGTCACACCGATGAGGCAGTGTTGTTTTTTGCCGCGCCCCATCTTCCCTAGCTTGCCCATGACCTTCCGCTCGGCAAGATCGCGGATCGAACATGTATTGAAAATTAGGATGTCGGCAGTCTCCTCATCGAGGGCAGGGGCTAGGCCCCGTTTCTGCAGCTGGCCGGCCATGATCTCGGTATCGAGCTCATTCATTTGACAGCCATAAGTGCGGATAAAATATGTCTTCGGTTCTCGCATAGGAGAATTAGGATAAGGCAACAGCAGATCTTTTAGCAAGACGGAAAAAACTCCTTTTGGAATGAGTCTATATACTAAATATTTTATACGCCGAGAGGAAAAATCTCTTTCAAAAAAGAGGCGTTTTCGCTATTCTCCTCATTTCATTTACATTGGATATCTTATGCAACAGAAGACACGACTCCTAACGAAGCAAGAAGCCATCGACAGCCGGAAATGGCATCTCCTCGACGCTGCGGGAAAAACTCTCGGCCGTTTCGCTGCCGAGGTGACGAAGATCTTGCGGGGTAAACACCGTCCCGATTTTACTCCTTATGTCGATTGCGGCGATGGCGTCGTGATCATCAATGCTGAAAAAATCGTGGTCACGGGTATGAAAGAAGCTCGCAAGATCTATCGCAACTACACCGGTTTTATCGGCGGAATGCGCGAAGTTCCCTACGACACTCTCATGGCTCGCAAGCCCACTGAAATCCTCGAGCGCGCGATCAAGGGCATGATGCCTAAGACCCGTCTCGGCGGCCAACAGGTCCGGAAGCTCCGGATTTACGCCGGCCCCGAACATAGAATGAAAGCCCAAAACCCTACCCCTGCTAATATTTAAAGGATTTTCCTTATGTTGAAAGAGACAATCGGCATTGGCCGCAGAAAAACCGCAGTATCATCAGTTCGTCTTAGAAAGGGGACCGGGATCATCGACATCAACGGCCGTACCTTCCAAGAATATTTTCCACTGCAACTCCAGAGAGACACCATTCTGGCGCCTCTCCAAAAGTTCTCTAATCCTGAGAAAGTCGATCTGATCATTCGGGTCAAAGGCGGAGGTTTGGAAGCTCAAGCCATCGCAACTCGTCTCGGTATCAGCAGGGCTCTCGTTCAGGAAAGCGAAGAAATTCGCAGCGAACTTAAAGACCTCGGCTACCTCACTCGTGATCCGCGTAAGAAAGAGCGTAAAAAATACGGCCGCAAGGGTGCTCGTAAGCGCTTCCAATTCTCTAAACGTTAAGCTTCAATACTCCTTTACCATTTCTTTCGCTCCTGCTATGGAACGAAAGAAATGGATCATAAGAAAGGCAAGCCTGTTTCTGCGTCGATGGTCATTGACCAGGTCATCGAGGTTTTTCCCAATGACCTCAATGCCCATGGCACGCTGTTCGGCGGACGTGCGTTGCAGATTATTGATAACCTGGCGGCGATCGTTGCAAAACGCCATACAGGAATGGTTTGCGTTACTTTGGGAATCGATTCGGTTCGTTTCCTCAATCCGTCCTATCACGGCGACATTCTCGTTTGCAAAGCCTCGATCAACCGGACTTGGCGCACATCGATGGAAGTCGGAGTCAAGGTCTTAGCCGAGGATTTTCGTACTTTAGCTCAAAAGCATATCCTTTCGGCCTATTTTACCTTCGTTCCCATTGACGAGAACCATAAACCAGTGCAGGTCAATCCCGTCATCCCTGAAACCCCCGACCAATTCAGGCGCTATGAAGAGGCGGAACGGCGCCGCCAGCACCGCCTATCGGCTATACGCAAACAACCCGAAAAATAGGGAATTTTGCTGAAGCCTCAACCTGCCCCCGCCTACACCATATTTTTTATCGAATGTACTTCAGGCAATTGAGGAAGAACTGCATGCGGGAAGCCAGCTCCCAAAGCCCCATATTTTCCTTCTTCAAGAAGTCTTTAACCATGTCGGAAGGGGGATCGTAAGCGATCGAAAGGGGGAGATATTTCAAAAGCATATGGGGATCATTGACTTGGCCGACCATCCGTCGCAAAAACAAATTATTCATGCTGTTCAGAGGTTGCGTGAAAGAGAGAGGGAACATCTCCTTCAGCCAAGTATCTGGATTGATTTCCTGCAACGCTTTGCTGATGGCAAAGGGAGAAACGTTACGTGTAAACTCGAGAAACTGAGGAGACTGGAGAATCGTTTCAATTCCCCGTCTGATTTGTTGAGAATACATGTATACTAGCAGACTATCCTTCCAAGAGAGCGTCTGCTCTATGCAGGCGTGTGCGCAGCGTGCCGAATGAGTGTGTAAAAGGCATTTGTCTAGCAGGCACTCCAGGGTTTCCTTGCTATGTCCCGAGTCTTTTTCAAATCGCGCAATTGCCTCTTGAACGAATGAAAATTGCGTAAGAATCTTTTCATTCCCAGACGATTTTTTGTATTGCTCGGTTAAGGCGACTGCTAGAGATTTGAGCAGAGAGAGGTGTTTTCCTTTGAATATTTTACGGGCCGTCTTGAAGCCAAATGAGGCTAAATCGAGCTGCTCGCTTTGCAAAAGATTGGAGATTTTTGGAGGATTGTAAGCGAGCGCAAGAGGAACATATTTGAGCCAGAGTTCCGGGTTGTTGAGATCAGGGATCAGGCTATTTGTGAATGAATCCAAAAAATAGTTGCCAGAGCTGGGAAAGATTTCATCGATCACATTTGTTTCAGATAGGAACTTCTGTAAGCGATCCAATTTTTCCAGTGTTGGATGACGGATAAAATCATCAATTAGAGGATATTTGAGGATGATCTCTAATACTTTTGGGATCGCTTGGGAGTATGCGAAAATCTTGAGTTTTTCTTCCCAAGTCAGAGTATTGCTCAAGCATATTTCGATACAGGCGGCCGGGTTCGAAGAAAGGGGGCATTCTTTAAAAAAACACTCTAAGGACTCTTTGCTGTAATGCAATTGCGTTTCCAGGATTGTCAAAAATTGACGAACTTCTGGATCTTCCCAAGAAAGGACTTCTCCGTTGCTGTATTTATCGAGCTGACGAACTCCTATCTCCTCTAATTGCGCAGCCAGATCCTGGCTGTCCTGGTTCTCTTCCGGAGATGGATTATGTACTCGGATCACAGATGTGTGCTGGCTGGCAAGATCGAACAAATTTCCGGGAGTTGCAGAGTTCGGTGGGATGTGAAAGAGAGGCAGTCGTCTTATTTCGTCCCACATTCCAAAAGTTTCGAGAGTCCTGGAGATCTCTTGGATCAGTTTCGACCGTGGGAGGTCAGGTTCGGCCGCAGCGATTTTTGCTTCGATTAATTCTTGAAGGCCGTTTAATTGCAAGAGGGTGGCAACTTGGGTTTTCTGCAAGACGAATTCGCTGCAAAAATAATTTTTTGGCGGATCAAATTGTCCCGCTCGATTATTCGATAAGTAATCTAGTAGAGCGTTGATCAAATAATTTTTTTCATTGGTGGTAAATGTTCTGGAAGAAAAGGGGAGTTCTAATAATCCCATTAAGTTATATTGGTTCCCAGTGAGCTCTTGATATCTCGCGGCCGCCCGGCTGCTCACGCTCGTAATGCTCTCATCGAGACCTTGGATATTCGCGATCGATTCCGGAGATGCGAAAAGCCACTCTTCTCCGTCATCCAGATGTTTCAAATTATAGGTGTTCTCCGCCACGGTTTTCCCAAAACCGGCGATCTCTGCCACCTTGACAGTTGAAGAATCCTTATTGACATCCGTGACAATGCCGGCATGCGTGATTCTATGGCTGATCGAGGATCCCGATAATCCGAGTACTTTTTGCCCTTGGCTAATCACAAATTGGGTTAATTTCTTTACGTGGGAGAATAAAATCCAACTCCCTACACTCACTCCTCTCAAGTGGTCTTGGTCGATAATACGCCGGGTAGAAGACTGGCCCATATTAGCGGAGTATGCAGAGACCTGGGCATGCCAGTCCGAAAACGGAAAAGCTGAGGGTAGAGAAGAACTTCTGTTTGTTATTTGATTAAACATTGCAATAATCCTTTTATTTTTTATTAAACATTACAATATTATAACGTAAACATTGGTTATGTTAAATGTAAAAGAAATTGTTATTTATCTAATTTTTTTTATATAATAATTTAAAATTTTGAATAAGAGTTTAGGGGCGAGTTAGCTCAAAGAAGCTGCTTAGTAAAGCAAAATTATATTATAAATAAAATGATTAATATGTAATAGGTTAATTTTTAATAATGTTAATTTATTTTTGATTAATTTACGATTTTCAATTTATTTATAATTTATAGATCTCGGCGTATTTTTTCTTGAGATAAGAACAATAGGCGGTTTCGCTCAAGGGTTTTCCTGTCGCTTTTTTCGCCAACTCGTCAGAGTTGTACATGCGGCCCCAGCGGTAGATATTTTCTTTGAGCCAGTTGCGGATGAAGACGAAATCTCCCATCTCGACTCTTTTTTCCCAATCGGGATGCTCTTTGGCAAACGCAGAGAAAAATTGCGCTGAAAAAAGATTGCCGAGAGCATAGGTGGGAAAGTATCCGAAATCTCCTAGCGACCAGTGGATGTCTTGGAGGCAGCCTTGGGCATCTGTTTTAGGGACGATTCCGAAGAATTCTTTCATTTTCTCGTTCCAAGCCTCAGGCAAGTCGGACACGGCCAGTTTTCCGCTGACGAGCAACTTTTCGATCTCGAAACGAAGGATGATGTGAAGGCAATAGGTCACTTCGTCCGCTTCGACCCGGATCAAAGAAGGTTTCACTTGATTAATGGCTCGATAAAAGCGCTCCAGAGTGATTTTACTCATGCCGGAAAGTTCTTTTTGGAGAAACGGGTAGAAATACTTGCAAAACGGGAGGCTCCGGCCAATGAGCGTTTCCCACCAGCGCGACTGGCTTTCATGGATGCTCAGGGAGACGGCTTCGCCGAGCG
>Ga0105242_10002133_pt1 | contig 15610 bp, 9 predicted proteins | sample KBSM24metaG_FD_81521 | JGI IMG/M metagenome (GOLD analysis project Ga0105242, IMG submission 81521) | Miscanthus rhizosphere microbial communities from Kellogg Biological Station, Michigan, USA - KBS M2-4 metaG | ecosystem: Host-associated > Plants > Roots > Rhizosphere > Soil | place: Michigan... | reverse complement strand
CGGCCATATTTTAATACCAATCTATTTGCATTGCTTTCTTCATCCACGGCAATCGGGTCAATCGGAAAGTCCATGGCACAAATTCCAACAAAAGATCTATTGATTGCTGCTCGGGCTGTACTACAAACTGATCGTTCTGTTCAATAAGTTTTCCAGAACGTTGTAAAAATGATTCCTGCAGACCTTTTATTGAAGTATTCTTTAAAGCTTTCCAGTTTTCTATAACTGACCTCAATAAATTTTCGCATTCTGTTCTTTCGTATTCGGTTATTTGAAATGAATTGATCACAGGCATTTGTAAAGGCCAGCCACAAAGCAATTTTGGAAATATCAATAACTCTTCGGTTGGTTCTTCTTCATTGGTAACAATATAATGCAACAGGTAAACTGCATGTTGTTGCTTCCATTTATCCATAAAATTATTCTCCACCGCTAAACCTATTCCTTTAAAAAAAGTGGGAAGCCACGGAGTCAACAGGCAAATTCCTGCGTTTGAAAAAAAAACTCCCTCCTCATTCAATGATCTTTCATTTATTCCATCACCCAAATTTTCCGGATCATCGATCTGCTTTTTAAATAGTTCTCCTTCTTTTAGTTTATTATCCTGAAAATCGGGCTTGCTGATCTCCTTTAACTCTATTGCTTTATTTATTACATATTGAATTATTTCTCCGGAAGAAATTGCCTTATTCTTATTTAAAATAAAATGACTGATAATGTGATGCCACAAAAAGAGATTATAAAAATTCTTTTCAGTGGTTGATGTTGGTGTTTCTTGTACTATTTCGATAACTGCTTCGTCAATTCCCGCATTCAACCAATCGATATTTATGCCTGGTAAAAGCAATTGCAAATGAATTTTCCTTATTTCACTATCGGTATTCCCTATTAACCTGATGATCATATCATCATTCACTTCATAAAATAAAAAGCTCCGCAATAAATCTTTTGCATTTTCATCCAGTGAATGCAATTCCTTTTTTATTTCATCTACGCTTTTATAAATACAATCTGCCGGCAACATGCCATTTTTTAAAAATGACATCCATGATTCAACAAGATGCTTTTCTTTCTGTTTTTTATCATTTTTATTTTCTGTTATCGATTTTAGCCTGTTGTCGAGACTTTCAAAGATCATTCCTACCCATACATTGTCTGCAGCATCAGTTTTTATTTTTCCGATATCAATTTCAAGTTTATCTATTATCACCACTTCATCCGAATAAAAATACTTATCCATTTTCTCTGCCAGCATCGGTAAAACATAATTCGTATTAATTTCCCCGATACGGTTTTGAATATCCATAGCAGTATGCTGCTTCATGGTTTTTATTTCATAAAGCTGCCTTTTTATTATATGAATTTTTTGTCTCATGAATATTGAAATTACTGAACAGCAAATTGTCTTTGAATAAATGGTATGCCTTTCCTGTGCAGGAATCCACCAATCTCTTCCGCATCGGCTGAGGTGAATACTCTTATATCAATTGTTTGTCCCGTAGCAATAGCTTGTGTTCCGCTTAAACTCAATGCATCAGACATTACTTCATTAAACCTTTTAACCAAGCTCGCATCACCAGCTGTTCCTACAAGGAATGAAAATTGTGTTTGTGTTTGTTTACCTTTTACGGAACGTACCAACACAAGAATATCGCTATCTGCAACAGTCAATCCTGTTGAAAAATCCATTGCCGTTGATGTGTCTTTTATTACAAGCCTATATCTTCCCGCCTGCTCCTGAGATTCAAACAATCTCAAATTATCTTTAAAATCCTGTGGCTTATCCTCAATAATAGAAGATATATTACCTCTGTTCACTAAAGAAAATTTATCAGGAGGCGGTGGTGGTGCAGCCGCTGCGGCGGCTGCTGCCGCTGCTGCTGCTGCGGCGGCGGCGGCGGTGGCATTTGCAACTCTTACCCTTTCTTCCGCAGCTGCCCTTTCACGAATGATTAACTCAGTGCGAGCATCAACTCTTGTTGTTTCAATTGTTCGAAGAATGCCGCCTGACGACGCTGCCGCTCTGGATGCTGTTCCGGGAGGGCCTGCTTTTATTACATTACGGGTAACAAGCATTTCATCAAAAGCTCTAACTTCCCTTATTGGAGTTGTTCTCGGCGGTTCAGGGCTTAGATAAACGCCGACTCTTACACTTAATGTTTTTACAGGTTGCATTAGCACCCCCTGAACAACATCATCAAAAGCAATTGGTATATCTTGAACAAACTTCTGCTTACCGGGTGCGGTAACTATTAATGAATAGGTATGACTATCTTCCAACTCAACGGAATATTTATTATTTTCAACAGCTATCGGTCTGTCATTAAGAAATACCTGGGCATTCATAATAGGTTGATTATTGCCAGCATCTTTTATATCGCCAGATAACTTGACGATCTTAATAAGGTTATAAGCAAGATTTAATGCTGCAGATTGTGTATCGGCAGTTTCTGTTTTTGTAAAGAATCCCTGCTTACTAATTGTAAATGTAATTTTTGAATTGGCCCTTACCCGCATGATGGCTTCACCGGCATTGTTAGTCTTAACCATTGCTTCATCAGTTTTAATTTCAGCATCATTAATTGGTCTATCCGCAGAGTCAGCTATCTTAAAGCTAATAGTGATCATTGGTATTTCTGCTTTCTTAAGCAGCGTCACTTTTTGAGAGATATTTTCCTCGCCTGATGTTATAGAAATCTCGAACGGTTCAAAACCATCTGCTGATACTTTTAATACAAGGAATGTATTTGGTGGAATAATTTTTCTAAACCGTCCATTCTTATCTGTTGGCAAGTCATCATTGTTCAAAGAAACTTTTGGATTTTCAATGGGTGACCCATCTTTATCCAATACTACACCATCCAACCAAAGCGTTTGAATTACTCCTAAAACAAATTGTGTTGTATTCACGCCATCACAACACCTGTAAGGAAGACAAAAATCTGCGATCACCTGGCCGATCCTATCGAATACAATTATGAATGTTCCATTTTTCCAAACGCCAGCCTTATGTTCAATGCCCGGATGCAAAGAAATGAACTGACCCAGGTTGTTGTTAAACCCAAGTTCCCTTTCACGTTTATCTCTTTCATCATCTATCGCAGGAATTTTTTCAAAATCACATTCATATAATAAACGTTCAAGATATCCTAACGATTCATATTTGTCCATATTGCTATCAACCAAAAGCGATTCATCTGATTGCGGTTTTGCATAAGTTATGAACTCTTTTGTTTCATTATGCATATCCCTAAGACAGGCTTTGTACTCATCACTATTGAACTCATTAAAATCTTCCTTCAATGTATTGACAAGTTTTTCAATAGCAGCCACCAGTTTTAGTAAATAAGGTGACGCCGGTGTTGGAACAAATCTTGTGCCTATAGTACCTATGATATTCCCAAGATCTCTTGTTGGCACTTTTGTTCCAATGCGATCTGTGATATCTGCCGCAGAATCCTTTACACCAAGATTAATAGTTTGAACCGATTTAACTGAAGCCTTCATAAGAATATTGCTTGACTTCACTCTTTCGCTTTTAAAGAAAAATGTAGACTGTTGCTGCAATGGTATTCTGGTCAATTCTTCTTCTGCCTCGGGTTGTATCATTTCGAGTGTAGTAATTGGCACCCGTGTAAAAATCCTTTTTGTTAATCGAATGTTTTTAAAATAATTGAGTTCTGTTGTCAGCAGGCAAAGCACTTCTTCACACATTACATTGTACATGCTATCCAGGTCGTTGAACCTTATCCGCATTTCTTTTATTACAAGTTGGGTGGCTTTATTTAAACATACCAGTTGAAGATCAAAAGGAAGATTATAATTGCTTATATATTTACGAAGTTCTTTAAATACTTCTCCGTATAACATACCGCTATATCCTTCGATACGATAAAAATTACTCCTTTCATGATTATATAAAAGAGGAAAAAATGAAGGTTCATCTTTTGAAATATCTTTATCATCTCTGAATTTATCTTTATCAGATTTATTCGCATTCGTAAAATAATTAAAGATCCTGCTAAGCTTACCCTTACGATACCAATCACTATTCCATATGTTCAACAATTTTGGCTTTCGATCTGCATCTTCAGCATAATAAAAAGGAATTGATTTTTCTGAAAGAGTTTGCCCCGGTTCAATGCTTGGCGTTATCCTGATATCACCTTTATTAATGTCTGGTTCAAAATTGTCGATCAAACTGCGCATTCTTGTTGATAATAATTGTACATCATGAAAAGCCTTGCGCTGTTTTTCCACATTTCTCGAGGTAACAAAACTATGTCTGTAAAGAGAAGGAGGAAAATTAAACGAAGTAGATACAGGTGAATTCACTGCCGGTACTTCTCCTAATCTTATATGACAAGGAAATGAATCTGAAGATGCCATTTCATAAGATGCATATTCATGAATAGCGTCCTGTAATTCGCGGTAAGCAGCTGCATAATCGCATGTAAAATCATATACATACTGATAGATGTCAGGGTTTTTTCCAATCGGCACCGCAGCAATAATTTCAAGAAGCTTTTTTTGAAAATCTGCTATTGGCGTAGCAGCAGTCTTAAGAATTTTTTTAAGGTTATTGTCAATGCCTTTATTGATAGCATCTAATTTTGCCACTAGTTGAACAATGACTTTTGCATAAACAGTTGCCAATTCTTCAGAAGCAAAATCTCCGTCCGCATCAGCAAAGTCAGGTCTTGGAACAATAATATCGGTTAGGTCCCATGAAAGATTTACAACTGCGGCGCCATCAAGCGATGAAGACTGATCACTTTCATTTTTTAAAATAATGTCCGCATCAGTTTTTGAAACAAGCAAAGGCTGTACATTATAACTTATTTCTTTTCCAAGATCAATGCAATCTTCGCCTTCACAGTTTTTCAATTCTTTTACTTTTATTTCAAGAAAAAGAATGATCACATGATCGTTTAGTTCAGCAGCGGTTAAATTTTTTACATTAACATCAGTGGTAGCCGGTACAGAAGATTCAATTAATAAAAAGATGTCATTAGTCGTTCCATTAAATAATGAATAGCTATTAGCCAGCGTTTCAAAATCTCCATCGAATGGAGACAAAAGATTTTTGGGTTCAAATTTTCTTCGCCGGTTATAACCAATAAATCTTCTTCCCTTATCATCCGGCGCCGGCCAGTTGATTGTGTCAGGAACAACCAGGTAACCCGCAGAGGTAACTGCCACTCCTTCGTAAATAGAAATAGTTGTTGCAGTATCTCTTTTTACATCAAGGCCGCTAACAATGCCTGCACCAAGCAAGTGGTTACGGGTAAGCCTTCCTTGTTCTTCCAGGTATTCAATGAACTGGTTCAGATGTACATTACTTAACACCTGGTTGGCTTCAAATTGCGGAAGTTTGTTTTGCATAACAAAACGTTTTAAGTTTTTAATTTCATCTTTTATTAACTCTATTCATCCTGGTTCGGGTTAAATGTTCCCAATGCTGTATGACCAAGAAATACACGATTATCATTTGCTTCATCTTTATCAGTGCAATCATGTAATGTGGCTTCAGGGAAATCAGTACGCAGATCCTGCATGGTTATAATTAATTTTTCAAGCGCTGCTGAATATTTTTTTTGTTTTGTATCGCCTGGTGATGGCAATGCTTCAGTATAATCAGCTTTTGCTTTCATCCAATCTCCCAGCGCCGTTTCAATTTTTTTCATTTCATCTTTATCGATCCAGCAAATTTTTAAAAAGACATGTGCAGGTGCTTCACTCCGGAAAAGCGTTTCCACATAACTGCGAAAATGCATATTCTTAAATCTTTTTACCCAAAATGGAATTATGATGGATATCTTAAACGAATAAGGATCTTCTTCGCCGCAATGATCACAACCGGGGTCAAGACAAACACTTAATAATTGATCTTTATCTTTTACAGGACGAAGTAAAATATGTTCAAGTAAATGGAAACCACCATTCCCATTTTCATCAATATCTGATAGCTTTTTATTTTGGGTAAACTCCATGCCAAGCAACGCCATCATGCGTCGTGCAAATCCTGAAATACCTTTTGTTCCAAGTATTTCATCTTCGCTTAAAGAATAATCATATGCTTTTGTACGTTGACTACTCAACTCAGGATAATTCTGAAGAAAATTCAGCTTATCGATTATTAATTCATGCGATACTTCTTCATCATTAATGATTTTTTCATCAGGTAATGCGTACATATACATTGCATAGTCATTAAAACTTTCCGCAAACCTGGATATAAGATGGTCAAGCAATCTATTCTTGCGATCTAAGTAAGTGCTTGTTGACTCCTTCAAATATTGCAGCCCCTTTTTTCCTTTCATGTATGCTAGTTCCACTGGAGATCTTGAGGCGATATCTTTGTCATCGAAGACTTTATTTAAGAAAGTGTTTTTCCAAATTTTTTTGTCTCCTTCTTTTTCCTCCACATAATCCCAATAAAGTTGAACAGCATCCTTATCCTGGTGAAAATATTGTGTAAAATAAGTCTGGTTTAAATCGCTTTTCCACGAAAGCATATCTTTTACATGAAGCAGCTGGCTGAAATAATCTGCAATCAAATGATCAAAAAAGGTAAGATAAGCTTCCAGTTGTTTTACTCTTGCCTTTCTTTCCGGCGAAGCATTCTCCGGAAGGTCTTTTTCACCCAAACCATATACCATCGGGAATTCATTAAGAATGGTATAATGTTTTTCAAGACTCCTGTATTTTCCATTTGGAAGTTCAATTGCATTGGATGGGTCTTTATATTTTAAATGAGTTTGTAATGCCTGTTGCAGCCGTAATTTATTAATTGATTCCTGGAACCGGGCATTCAGCGGCAGCTCATTTTTAAAATAAAGTAGTTTGCATTTTTCACGATCAAGTTTTAGTTTATGATTAGGAGTGACTTTAATTTTCCAACTATCGTTATCCGGTTTCACTACTCCATTTTTTGAGATCGAAAATTGAAAATTGCGGATATTCTTTATCCCAGGAATATCCATCAATAAACTAATAATATCTGAGGTGTAATACTGCTGCTTCAGGTCAGCCTCCTGCATAGCTTCGTTTGTCAGGAATCCATGTTCAAGCAAAGGGCCATTGAAAATTTCTTCAACCGGCACATTTTTATCCAACAATTCTTTTAATGTGCTGAACTGAACAGGTGGCAATAAATAATTTTCAACCGCAGAAAAAATCTGCGCCTGTATTGATTCAATGTCTGCATTTACATCAACATCTATATCACTGCAAATGCTCATATCTTCTGTATCAACCGTACTGATGTTATTCAAAAAATCTTCGCAGAGATTGCGATGCTGCATCAGTTTTGTTCTCACACGGGAAAATATTTTAAATATCTCCCGGGGACGCTGACAATAACGTTTCATCCCTTCTTTTGCAAGCGAACCATTTATCGAATCGATCAATGATTTACCAACAACAACACCCTTAAATAAATCGGGCAATTTTGTCATTTTCACGATAACATTTTCCAACACTCTTTCTTCTGTTCCGTATTTTATTGTCCACCTTGTTTCCCATTTAGATCTTTTCAGTTTTTCAAATATTTTCACTGTTGTTGTAACTGGCACAACAAGTTCAACAGTTACTTCCGATATTTTATCAGCATTGAACATGGTAATAAGCTCATTCCCGTTTTTATCAACAGAAGACCAATGCGGGAAAATGATCTCTGCTTCCGAAGAAGCAAGGTCATCTTTTATAAATTTTATCGGAACTACAGAACTATTCAGATCGCCAAAAAGGGGATGTTCATCCAACTCGATCTTTACTGCATAAAGTCCTTTTATATTTACTTCTTCATTTTTTCTTACATGTTGCCTGTCTTCAGGAATTGGGATCGCAGTATCAATTTCTGATTCATGCAGCAATACACTCTCTTTGCAATAAGCAAATAATCTTATTCCTTCGCCCCATGTTTTTTTATTTTCATCTTCCGGAAACAGCCATGCATTTCTAATACCTGGAATATCAACCAACAATCGCCTGTAATCATTTACCGTTATCGGTTCAGAAGTAAAAATTCTTTTTGCCGGATGAAAAGCATTTGAAGTAACTGTACCATCTTCTTCCCTTACCATGTCATTCATTGAAAAACCGGTACGGTAACCAAGATCCATCAGTGCATAGCAAAGTACTTCCAGTATTGTAATACCGGGATCATGAAGATTATGATCGGTCCATAATTTTCCTGAAAGTTGCTGAATATAGGTAAGGCCTTTTTCACGCAGGTAATTAAAATCCTTTGTGGCAGGTAATGAATCTTTTGCTATGGTGTTATTAATTGGCAATTGTCGATCCTGTTATTAATGAATTTATATTGGCTTGCGACACCGTTCTTAATCTTCCGTCTACTTTATGTGATTGTGCTGAAATAAGTATTGATGCGGGTGATGAAGAAGCAGCCACATCACCGGTAATAGAATTCTGATGACTGATCTCAAGTTTCTCAACAAAATCGATGTAAGGAAGTTCTTCAATGAAATCAAGTAATACTGCACGGTAAATAACACCGCCAAGATCAGGCTCTGCTCCGTCTTCAAATGCCCATGGTGAAAGAAAACGTTTAATATCTGCCTGTAATTTCTTTTCATAAAAAGCTTCGTCAACAATGCCAGCACGGAAAGTAACTATTGTATCCACAGTTACTTCTTCAAAAAGAGGATTCATCACATTCACTTTTGCAAAAGAAGAATTAAGTTGAGTTATAAATTCCGTTATCTCTGTCAATTTAGATTTACTTACCAAAGGTTTAAATGATGAAGACCGGGCCGCCGTTTTCCCGATAACAAGTATTATCATTTCACCCGGTTTTGAAACGATCAATTTTTCATCGCCTTTTATTTTCAGATGTGCATGATTCAAGACTTTCACTTTATATATTTCCGGAAAGGCTTCAGCAATAATATGTTCATAGTCCCATGCACTAACTGCACGGCCTTTGTGACGTAATCTTTCACTAGATCTTATATAAAGCTTTGCACTTTCTTCTTCAAGCCTACCTCCAAATGATGCAAATGATTGTTGTACTTTTTTGATCGAGGCTTGTTTTGGAAATAATTGAGTGATCGTATCTGGGGGTAAATTGCTTCCAAGACTTGCGGCATCATTACCATTGTCTATAAATTGTGCAAGTACAGCTTGTGTACTTACAGAAAATATTTTACAAACAGCCTTTGTCTGATTGAATTTAATAGCAGCCCTGATCCAAAATTGTCCTGCCGGTAATAAAGTGTTTGTTGTACAATCATATCCCGGTGAAACAAACGATACAATTCCTGATTGTATCAATCCCCTTGTCCCATCTTTAAATTGTGATGAATCAAAATTCTGCCATGTGTTATTATGAAGAAAATTCCATGTGACCTCTGGATTGAGAAGGGTTGGATCGGCTGAACCCTCTTCCAGTTGTATTAGAACATTAAGACTTTGTTCCTGTGCAAGATTTTTAAAACCAATAAGAAGTTCGCCTTCATATGCAGTTGGTGGAATGAGATTCAACTTTTCAGTATCATATTTTTTATACCCATAAGGATATTGATAACATATATCAGTAAGTGTAATAGTCTCGGTCAGGTTGCAGTTAAGATTGATGCTTTTAATGACAGGCGTATATGGAGGTTTGGGGAAGGCTCTTTTATCAGGTAATCCTACAGTCTTTATTTCCGGAAGTTCTTTGCTTACTTCTCCTCCAACAAATCCTTTGGCAACAGTTCTTCGCATCATAATTGTAGGATCTACAGCCTCACCTCGGACCATAGCAACAAAATATGGAGCTGTTGTTACATAATCATCGGTTACGGCACCAGCCAGGTCTTCAGCGTATGTTCTGTGGCCAAGATCATTATCACTTTTTAAAGTGATCCTGATATACTCATCGGTAAAAGCCGCACCACCAGCCGGATCAATCAAATTTTTAAGCTCACTTGAAGTCACCGAAGCTGAAATGAATTCGTGCTTGGTCACTTTGCCGGTTTCTGCCGGATATTCAACATCAACTTCAAATCCTCTTTCTGTTTTTGATGCCCATTCTATTTTCAGATCCAATCCCGAAATAGTTTTCCCTTTTAAAATTGGTTCGATGATCTTGAACCAGCTTCCATCTTTTGGCACGCCACCAAATGCCGGAAAAGAAGCCGACAGATCAGTCATACCCAACACTGTTTCTGCTTTGGTTACAGGGATTGCTTTTTGCTTAAGTGTAATTTTAAAAGAAGAAATAGCTGCAGATTGTAAAATTTTTATTTTTTCAAAGAAATCATCATTTACCTGGTTTTGATTTCTGCCAAACAAAATAAAAGCATTGGGAAAAGCATTGCTGATCTTTGTTTTTTCAGGAACAGTGAAATCAATTGTAAATACATTGGAAGAATAACCGGCATCATCAGGACTCAGTTCCACAAGTTCCTTTTCAGTATTTATTTTTATTGTTCCGTAAGCTTTAGCAAATGCCTTAAGCCAATCCAGTGCTGGTGGATTTGCAAACGCAATTTTTACTGAATAAGAATTTTTTGTTAGTGAAACATCTTTTAACAATGAAGAATAAAATGAAAGGCCTATTTGCTCATCAACATTTGTCTCAAGTGATGAAGACCTGAAAGCATCCCAACTTTCGCCTGGTTGCAATGGTTTGCCATTGCCATCTGAAGAGTTAGCCTGCGGGCATGCAAATATTCCTAAAGGCTCGCCTGTTTTTGTTCTTTCGTTTTGTTGTTCTTCTTTATTTTTTATTAATGTAAAAGATCTTATTTCTCCCAATACTGCTTTATTAACAATAATATCCTGTTGGGTTTTATAAAAAATATCTTTCCCTTTAGCGTCTTTTCCTGCAGCAAGCTGGCTGTCGGTCTTAATAAAATATTCATTTACATTTTTTGCAGGTTCAAAAGTTACATAAGCCTTTGATGGTTGATAAGGTTTTAATTTAACATTCAACACCTGCTTATAATAATAATCAAGATGTTTTAAGAGCAAAGAGTTAATGTCTGTTTTATGCTCCTGCAGCAATTGGAGAAATGCATAAAACAAACCAACATGAGGTTGATGTCCGTCATAGTTTGTAAGACTTGCCCTGAGATGCACTTCTGCATTATCATGCACTCTTGCATAAATTCTAAGTAATTGTTGAGCAAGATCATCAAGATATTCAGTGGCCGCATTAATTTTATCGATCACTCCTGCGCTGTCACCAAAAATAAATTTGCCATCATTTGCCAGCGAGTTATCGGTTAATAATATTTTCGATAACGCTCCATTGTTGGTCTCAATACTAGCAATGATCGAAGACCGCCTATTCAGCGTCATATCTTTAAAAGAAAAAATACCGGCATCATCGCTAAACAGATCTCCTGATGCATTGGCATATTTCTTAAGCAAGTCATAAATAATATCAAGATTAGCGGTAGTGTATAATGCTTTCAGATCATTTTCCCATTGCAAAAATTGTTCACTATAAATAAAAGTCTCTGTTAACCTGCCAATAAGTGAATATAAAAAGTCAAACCTCCATGTAAAATATTTTTTGTTTTCCTTCTCGGTATTTGTTTCAACTTTCTCCATCAATTCATGCCATGCATCTTCCCAATTCTTTGGTTTATCCGCAGCGATGACTGCGAGGTGATAAGAAACATCATTCATTAGGAAGTTTTGCCAATTACCTGATGCCTGAACATCTTTCTCGTTATAAGTATAATAAATCAGGTATGCAGATAGTTTTTGAGCAAATACAATATAATCGGCAATGTTCTGTTCAATGATAGAAACATTTTCTCCCATCAGGTTACCATTATATCTTCCTGGCTGCGATGTGCCTGGGTTGCGAGGATAGTTTCTTATATCGTATAACTTTTTAGTCATTAATATTTCAGGTAGAATGGATATACATAATTAAATTTTGAATTGGTAGAACGGATCGTATAGTCAATAATGATCAGCACCCGGCCCTCTACCGCTTCATCCATCTGTACTTCTATGTTATCTGCTTTTATTCTCGCTTCATGATACATGATGGCAGATTTTACCAAATGTTTCAGGTATGTTTTAAAATGTTCATTCATACTTTCAAACAACATAGAATCGAGATTGCATCCATATTCAGGCTGCATCACTCTTTCCTGCAAAGCAGTGGAAAGAAGTATATGAATACTCTCTTCAATATCTTTTGTTCCTGCTACCATTGTAAGATCACTGCCACCCTGTGAAAAAGCAGGCGGAAATCCCCAGCCCTTTCCTATCAATGAAAAATTTTCTTTTGCCATAATCTTTATTTTAGCCCGCCATTACGTTTGATGCACCAATAACAATGCTTGCGCCGCATGCCGCCATATCACCTACACGAAGCAAAGGCCTGCCACCAACCATCACACTTGAACTGCCCGCCGTAAACGGGGTCGTTGTCGGATGCGGTGTGGCCGGTGTTGGCACAATTGCACAGACATGTATATCACCTACAACAGCTGCCGGCATCCCGGCGATCATTACATTACTTACACCAGGACCTATCACTGTTCCTCCATGTGCTGTACTATCTCCAACTCTTGCTACAGGGGGCATATTTAATTTTTTTATTTACCAGCTTTTGCACTTCTATTCATCACCTATTGTGTCACTCACTTGTACGTTCAGTAATTCTATTTACCATTGATCATTCACTAATTGATCATCACCACACTTCCCTTTACCGTTGTTGTTGCACTACTGCTCAATTCTGCCGAGGCTGAACCCTGTGCCTTAAAAGCGGCACTTGCTTTTGATTCAATATTTATTCCTTCCAGTTTTATATCGCCTGTTGCTTTGATCTTTATGTCCTTGCAACTTTCCATTGAAATACCCTCGCTATTCATTTCTATTTTATTCCCGTTCTGATCTTGTATAAGAATTGATTTCTCGTCTTCGCTCAACTGAATTTTATTTTCAGCCGGTGTTGTGATCAGTATTGTTTTTTTATCATCATCCAAGATCACTTTCATTTCACTTCTTGTTACCCATCCTTTTTGATGATTATCATCTTTGGGTTCTATTGGAGCTGCATTCTTACTGCTGTGCAAACAACCCAACACTACCGCATCTCTCGGATCATCATTTATAAAACCAATGATCACTTCATCACCCACTTCAGGACGGATAACAATTCCCCTGTTATTACCAGCATCCGGAGTTGCTAATCTTGACCACACTCCTTCATCATCTTTATTTATTACTGGCACTTTCACTTTTATCCTGAATTCATTTTCAGGATCGTTTTCCAATGCTGTTACAATTCCTATTTGTAATCCATGAATAGCAGGCATCATAGATGCAGCAGGCTTTTCATCAATTTCCATTTCCGCAGCATACCATTCCGGACTTTGTCCAAATTGTATATCAGTGTACCAATTTCCTTTTGATATTTCATGACGAACTGCAACTGCCATTACATTACCGGCGAATCTTGCACCAACGCCTTCCAACGCTACCACATCACAGGGATTTACTTTTCCATTCCCTTGAATTTTTACACGGCCTCTTATTTTTGATAACCTGCTTTTAATAAGTTTTGCATCGGCCCATGCTTTTAATTCATCCTGCATAATATGTCCCGAATGAAAAACTTCATAATCGCTCCCTGCAACTGCATCTGCAAGATCAGATCCACTCAGATCACCATTTAAAAGCAATGATGGTTCCGAACTTGTTTCTTCGATTGTTGCCTGGTCAGCTGCATTCCATGTGATTGCTTTTACTTGCTTATGTTGCGTTCTTGCATCCATGTCTGCATCGAACTCAAATATGTTCGAACGGTATGTGGCTGTAACAACAGGTAACCCCGATGCTGTTGGCTTCATTACTTTAATAGTTGCATCCATATTTGTTACTACCATGCCATTCATTTCAGCTCTTGCCACCATAAAATCCCAATCATTGCAATTGTATTGTACTAATTCTTTATGTTGAACAGTTGTAGCTCCTGCATCAGCAGTTAATCCTGCATCACCGATCAGCTGCGACCATACATCACTATCTTTCATATCCGCATAGTAAGCCGACTTTCTTACTGTAGCCATTTTTACAGCTTTGTCTTTGCACTCTATGATCAGCACTGAACTTTTTTTATTTATCCGTAAATGTTGTCTTACAATAATTCCTTTAAAAACAGTTTCTGAATCATTATGATAACCGGCTTTTATTTCTACATCAGTTCCGGGTTTTGTAAAATCCTTATTACTCCAGGGAAATTCTTCTTCCTGATCGGCATCAGTAAAAACAATTTCAGCAGAAGCGATCCGGTTTAATCCTTTGTGAATTACAACAGACAATACACCGCTTGCCGGTGAAATAGTTTCACTGCCAAGTACGATCTCGTAATTGGTAACATCAGTTGCGGTATCTGTTAATAAATCCGGCATTGTCTTAAGGAAGTTTAATACTTGCTGCGGTTACTTTTTCTCTTATGCTGTTCAGGTCATTGGTTTCAGCAATTGCTACTGTTTGTGATACGCCATTGAATACCTGGAAAGCTATATTGGCTACACTTAATCCATCTTTTACAGGATCGCCTTCAAAAAAATCATCGAGGCCTTTTGTAAAATCATCAGGATCATCGTTCCTCTCCTTAAATGTTGCAGAGATAGTAGCTCTCATAGGAATGCCCGCCGCATTAAAAAGTGTATAATTCACAGAAATATTTTCAATTGAGCATTTCAACATCATGGTCCCCCACATCAGAATTAAATAACGGACAGATTTCATACTCTTATCAAATCCCACAGTTTTTTTGAATGATTCTACATCCAGTAGTACATTTCTTTTGAATCCTGCTGCACCGGTGCCATCAACCAAAAAGTCAAAACTGTATTGCTGAGGTTCAACATTTTTTACCACGGGTGTGGTAGCTTCTGAGCCATCAGCCTGGTTAGTATCATAATTTACTTTGTAGTCCAGTTTATAAGAAGCAGGATTGAACATTACGATATAAACCTGCGGTATGGAGGTTAATTGCTTGGCCCCGGGTTTATCAAAAGACAATATGGTCATCTTTAATAAGCTCATACATCAGTTTTATCTTTCTTTTTTCTTTTCAAGTATTTCCAGCACCTGTTGAACACAAGCAGCTACCAATGATTCTTTCTCGTCATTGTTTAATGGAGGCGCAGACGAAGCGGTGCTTTCTTCTTTACCCTGTGAATCGGTAACAGTAGCCCGGATGACCAACTCTTTTATAATAACCGGCATAGAAAAAATTTAAAGTGTTCTGAAAAATTGGTAATACAATTCAATAGTTTCAACCACAATGCTGCTTGTTTCAGCATTAAAATTTGAGATCGACCATTTGAGTGGATAAGAATTTATGAACGCATAACTTTTAAGTGGCTCATGTTTCTCATTCATCAACGATACCACTACAGGGATTGGTTCTATCTCCAGGTTCTCGATTGCATTACTGCACCATTTATTAAGAGCTTCATTTGTTACAAATCCTCTTTTTAAAACAAGGTTGGGATATGTGGACCTGATCGGTAGTTTATAAGTGAAGCGATTTTCACCGCCTTCCGTTATACTTTCTGTTTCCAGGTCAACACTTATTCCAGATACATCCTGGAAACCTATGTTAACAGGATTCCCAGGG
>Ga0105242_10002130_pt1 | contig 15612 bp, 19 predicted proteins | sample KBSM24metaG_FD_81521 | JGI IMG/M metagenome (GOLD analysis project Ga0105242, IMG submission 81521) | Miscanthus rhizosphere microbial communities from Kellogg Biological Station, Michigan, USA - KBS M2-4 metaG | ecosystem: Host-associated > Plants > Roots > Rhizosphere > Soil | place... | reverse complement strand
TTTCCGTAGGCCGCCGAGAACAGCGCGCCGACGCCGTGGACACGGCTAAGAGATTCGTCGCGAGGGATGCGCTGGGCCAACTAAGACCCGCCTGGAATCGTCACTCAGCCCGAATATACGGACGTTGCCGGTGCCCTCCGCACGTGGCCGCGGCCCAACTGCGAGGGGTCGGCGCAACCGCAGAGCGCGAGCGCCAGCTCGAGCTCGCCGCGCAACAGCTCCAGCACCTGCCGGACTCCCGCCTCGCCGCCGACCGCGAGACCCCAGAGGGCGGCGCGACCGACCAACACGGCGTCGGCGCCGAGCGCCAGCGCGGTGGCGACGTCGACGCCGCGGCGGATACCGCCGTCGACCAGGATCGCGCCCTGTCCCTCGACCGCCTCGACCACCTCCGGCAGGGCATCGCCGGTGGCAAGAGCGCGATCGAGCTGGCGGCCGCCATGATTGGAGACGATCACGCCGGCGGCGCCGTGGCGGATCGCCAGCTCGGCGTCCTCGGCGGTGAGCAGGCCCTTGACGAGGATCGGCAGCGGCGAGGACCCGGCCAGCTCGGCTAGGTCGTCCCAGTCGAGCGCCTGGTCCATCAGCGCGAAGGTCTCGGCGATCGTTACCTCGCGATCGACCCCGAGCGCCGCCCGCACGCTTGGCACTCCCAGCTCGGCAGGGATCGCAAACCCAGTCCGCAGATCGCGCTCGCGGTTGCCGCCGCGTGGCGCGTCGACCGTCAGCAGGATCGCCTCGAAGCCGCAAACGACGGCCTCGTCGACCAGCGCCTGCGTCACCGCCCGGTCGCGGAAGCAGTAGAGCTGGAACCAGCGCCGCCCGCCGGGCGCTGCCGCAGCGACCTCCCGAGGTCGCTCGGTCGCCAAGGTCGAGAGCGCCATCACCGTCCCCGCCGCCGCCGCGGCCCGCGCCATCGCCAGCTCCCCCTCTGGGTCGACCAGCCGCTGGTACGCCACCGGCGCCACCAATACCGGCATCGAGACCGACCCACCGAGCACCTCCGCCGCCGTCGAGACCTCCCCCACCCCGGCCAGCGCCCGCGGCAACAGCCGCCAGCGTCGCCAGGCCGCGACGTTGTCCCGCAAAGTGACCTCGTCCCCGGCCCCACCGGCGAAGTACCCAAGCACCCCCGCCTCGAGCCGCTCCGCCGCCGCCCGCTCGAAATCGAAGATGTTGATCAGCTCATCCATCTCAGCGAGCCTAGACCTGAAGCACCCCACCAGACGAACGAGCGCCATCCAACCGGCCGCTCGCTCAGCCTGAGGCGGCCCGGCGTGGAGCGGGCTGTGTGCCCCTCCCGCGAAGGCTCAAGCGACCACGATGGCGCCCAGCCGGGACGCCCCAGCTGCGCGACGGCCTTCGGGGGAGGGGCACACAGCCCGCTCCCCCTCCAACCACCTAAAAGTGAACGATCGGAATGATCAAAATGGCAACGATGTTCGCCACCTTGATCATTGGGTTGATCGCCGGCCCGGCCGTGTCCTTGTAGGGATCCCCGACCGTGTCGCCGGTCACCGAGGCTTCGTGCGCCGGCGAGCCTTTGCCGCCGTGGGCGCCGTCCTCGATCAGCTTCTTGGCGTTGTCCCAGGCGCCACCGCCGGCCGTCATCGAAATAGCCATGAACAGACCAACGACGATCACGCCGATCAGCAAACCGCCGAGCGCATCGACGCTAAGCAGGCCGACGATCACCGGCACGACGATCGGGATCAGAGCCGGCGCGATCATCTCTTTCTGCGCCGCCAGGGTGACGATGCTGACCGTTTCCCCGTACTCGGGTTTTTCGGTCCCGTCCATGATCCCCGGGTGTTCTTTGAACTGTTTGCGGACCTGCTCAACCACCTGGCCGCCGGCGCGACCCACCGCCTCGATCGCCAGCGCTGAGAACAGGTAGACCATCATGCCGCCGATGATCAGCCCGATCAGAACGTCGGGACTGGTCAGGTGGAAGAGGCCGTTGAGGTCGTAGCCGGCTGGGGCTTCGTCAGCCAATTCGCTGCGGAAGGCGGCGAACAGCACCAGCGCGGCGAGCGCGGCGGAGCCGATCGCGTAGCCCTTGGTGACCGCCTTGGTCGTGTTGCCGACCGCGTCGAGCGGGTCGGTGACGTTGCGAACGTCCTCGGGCAGGTCCGCCATCTCGGCGATACCGCCAGCGTTGTCGGTGATCGGCCCAAAGGCGTCGAGGGCGACGATCAGGCCGCAGAGCGAAAGCTGGGCGACGACGGCGATGCCAATGCCGTAGATGCCCGCCAGCTCGTTGGCGCCGAGGATCGCGAAGGCGATGACCAGCGCCGGCGCGGCGGTCGACTGGAAGCCCTGGGCGAGGCCTTGGATGATGTTCGTCGCGTGGCCCGTCTCAGAGGCCTGAGCAATCGTCTTCACTGGCCGGAAGCGGGTTGACGTATAAAATTCGGTAATCCCGAACAGCAGCGCGGTCACGGCAATTCCGATCACCGCGCAGAGCCAGAGGTCGGTGACGCTGACGGCCTTGGCGGCGGTGCTGGCGAAGCCAAGGCGGAGCGGATCGCTCATCAGCCAGTCGGTGATCGGATAGAACGCCGCGATCGAAAGGATCCCGGAGATCAGCAGGCCGATGTAGAGCGCGCCCTCGACCTTGTCGGTTTTGGTGCGCACGCAGAGGGCGCCGATGATCGAGGCGATGATCGCCACGCCACCGAGAACCAGCGGATAGATCGCGACCTCGCGGGCGTAGTCGGAGGTGAAAGTGAGGACGCCGAGCAGCATCACGGCGACCGAGGTGACCGCGTAGGTCTCGAACAGGTCGGCCGCCATACCGGCGCAGTCGCCGACGTTGTCGCCGACGTTGTCAGCGATCACGGCCGGGTTGCGGGGATCGTCCTCGGGGATCCCCGCCTCGACCTTGCCGACCAGGTCGGCACCGACGTCGGCGGCCTTGGTGAAGATGCCGCCGCCAAGACGGGCGAAGACCGAGATCAGCGAACCACCGAAGCCGAGGCCGATCAGCGCGTCGACAGCCTCCTTGTCGGTGCTGCCGGTGATGATCAGGACCCCGTAGTAGCCAGCGACCCCGAGCAGGGCCAGGCCGACGACCAGCAGGCCGGTGACCGAGCCGCCTTTGAAGGCGACGTCGAGCGCCGGCGGGACGCCACCGCGAGCCGCCTCAGCGACGCGGGAGTTGGCGCGAACGGAGACGTTCATGCCGATGAAGCCGGTCGCCCCGGAGAGGGCGGCGCCGATGATGAAGCCGATCGCGGTCTTGTAGTCCTGCAGGACCAGCAGCAGCACGGCGATCGGTACCGCGACCGCGGCAATGATCGTGTACTGGCGGTTCAGATACGCCTGGGCGCCTTCCTGCACCGCTCCCGAAATTTCGCGCATACGGTCGTTGCCAGCGGACTTAGACATCAGGCGCTGGGTCACGACGAGTCCGTAGATAACGGCGGCTCCCGCGCAGACGAGCGCGACGACCACCCCGTAGTCGGTCAAGAAACTGGTCAAAGTCGATCCTCCGGTGGTTTTAGCGGCGCGGGAGTCTATAGACGGACCCGGCGGAGCCGCATTCCGACCCGGTTTAAGGCGCTTTTGCGGTGGCGCCAGCGCCGGCGTAGGTGCGCCGCGTCTCCGCCACCGCGTCGCGGTAGACGTCCTCGATTGAGACGCCTGAATCGAGTGCCTCACGAGACCGCTGCGCGCCGTTTCGGCTCGGCAGAGAGACCTCGATCCCCAGTTGCGACCGGGCCGGCTCGGTCCATGCGAGCACGGCCTCAAGAGCCTCGCGGGCCTCTACCTCCACCCCACGCCGGAAGTCAATCAGGCGGCCGCTGAGCCCGTGGCGGATCGCCCGCCAGAGGTTCTCCTCGATCTCGCGGTCGAGCAGCGGCGCCCCGGCGCCTTCGTAACCGTGCTCGTCGTAATCGAGTGCCGCTTGAGCGATGCAGGCGGAAATCAGACCGGCGAGAGCGAACGACTCCTCGCCGCGCGTCTGGGCGTCGCAGATCCGCACCTCAACGGTGCCGAAACTGTGGTGCGGCCGCACGCTCCACCACAACTGCGTCGACTCGACGGCCGAGTTGACGCTCTGCAGGGTGCGGACGAAGTCGGCGTAGGTCGCCCAGTCGCGGAACGGCGAGGGGATGCCGCAGCGCGGGAAAGTGCGGGTAAAGATCTCGGTGCGAATCGTTTGCAGACCGGTGTCGCGACGGTCGAGGAAGGGCGAGTTGGCCGAGACAGCGAGCAGCAGTGGCAGCAACTCGCGCAGCCAGTCGCAGACAGCGATTGCCCGGTCGGCGCCCCGGATGCCCATGTGCACATGCAGGCTCCAGGTGTTGTTGCGCTGGGCGACCCAGCCGAGTTCATGCCGGAGGCGGTTGTAGTGGGGCGTATCGATGATCCGCTGGTCGAGGTAGTTCGCCCAGGGGTGGGTACCCATCGCCGCCAGCCCCAACCCCATCTCGCCGACCAACTCGAAGAGGCGGTCGCGGCGCTCCTGCTGCAGCACCATCGCCTTGGCAAAGCTCTCCGCCCGGCCGGAGCGGATCTCGATCTCCGAGGCGATCAGCTCGCCGGCCGCCGACTCGGCCAGCACTTCGTCGCGCTGGCAGGCCGCGTAGACGTCCTCGAAGCGGTGCGCCAGCTCCAGCGTCACCGGATCGACGATCGCGAACTCCTCCTCGAGCCCGATCGTGAAGTCGGTCGAGGACTCGAATCTCTCGCGCGCGAGGTCGAGATCGAGGGACAAGGGAAGGGCCTCAGGCGAGGTAGAAGTACAGCGCGTAGAGCAGGTCGACAGCGGGACTTGAGGTGTGGACAGTCACCTCAGGCGGCACTTGGAGCAGCTGCTCGGAGTAGTTGAAGATGATCTTGACGCCGGCCTTGACGAGGCGGTCGGCGACCTCCTGGGCAGCGGCGGCGGGCACCGCGAGGACACCGACGACGATTTTCTCCTCTTCGACCACCGCCTGCAGCTCGGCGACGTCGCGGACGGTCAACTCGCCGATCCCTGTCCCGACCACGTCGGGATTGACGTCGAACATCGCCACCACCTGGAAGCCGTGGTCGGCGAAAATCGCCGAGCTGGCGATTGCCTGGCCAAGGTTGCCGGCGCCAAAGAGGGCGATGTTGTGCTGGCCTGAAGTGCGGAGGATCTTGCGGATCTCCGCCACCAGCGACTCGACGTTGTAACCGACCCCGCGCTTGCCGAACTTGCCGAAGCCGGAGAGGTCGCGGCGAATCTGGGTCGGGTTGATGTGGGTGTACTCGGAGAGCTCCTGCGAGGAAATCGTCTCGCGGCCCATCTTGCGGGCCTGGGTCAGCACCTGCAGGTAGCGCGAAAGGCGGGCGGCAACGCCCAGCGAGAGGCGGTCGCCTTCGACCGGCAGCCCTGCGGCCTCGTACTCCTCGATCACCTCGACCATGCCCCCACAGTATCGAGCCTGGCGCGGAGGCCGGCCTCGTCGAGCAGCAGCTCAGAGACGACGATGCCGTCCACCTCGACCACCGGGATCTTCTCCAGGTGCCGGCGCAGCAGCAGCTCGTTGCTCTCGATGTCGACCTCGTGAAGGCGGAAGCGGTAGCCCTCCCCGTGGAGAGCGATGATCCGCTCGATCGCCTCCTCGCAGAGGTGGCATTCCGGCCGCGAATAGACGACAACGTCGGCCATCAATGGGCGCCGACCGCGGCCCGCTGGCCGGTCGCAAAGGCGTCGTAGCCGAGGTAGTCGGGATACGAGATCGCCTCCGCGTAGCGAGCGGCCGAGCCGATCATCGCCGCGTTGTCGGTGCAGAGCGCGATCGGCACCAGCTTCAGCCGCACGCCGCGGCGCTCGCAGAGGGCCGCGACCGCTTCCCGCAGCGGCCCGTTGGCGGCGACGCCGCCACCCAGCGCCACCGCCTCCCAGTCGCTCCGTTTCAGCGCCCGCTCCAGCTTCGCGGTCAGCTGGCCGACCACGGCGGCCTGGAAGGAGGCGGCGAGGTCGGCGCGGCGCTCGGCGACACCCTCCTCCCCCAGTTCGCGGCAGCGGTAGACGAGCGCCGTCTTCAAGCCGCTGAAACTGAAGTCGAAGCCGGGATCGCGGGTCATCGCCACCGGCATCTCGAAGGCCTCAGGATTGCCATCCTCGGCCAGCTTCTGCAGGGCCGGGCCGCCCGGGTAGCCGAGCCCGAGCAGGCGCGCCGACTTGTCGAAGGCCTCGCCGGCGGCGTCATCGCGGGTCTGGCCGAGCAGCTCGTAGCCCTGGTGCTCGCGGACGCCGGCGAGCAGGGTATGGCCGCCGCTGGCGACAAGGCAGAGGAAGGGGGGCTCAAGCGGCTCGGGCTCGAGGAAGTTGGCGGCGACGTGGCCCTGCAGGTGGTTGACCGGAATCAGCGGCAGACGCCGCCCAGCGGCGATCGCCTTGGCGGTGCTGACTCCGACCAGCAGCGCCCCGATCAGGCCTGGGCCGACGGTGACCGCGACGGCCTCGATGCGGTCGAGCGTCGCCCCAGCCTCGTTCAGCGCCGCCTCCACGACCGGGGTCGCCAGCTCGAGGTGGTGGCGCGAGGCGACCTCGGGGACGACGCCACCGATGCGCCCGTGCGCCTCGGCCTGAGAGGAGATCACGTTGGAGAGGATGCGGGCGCCGTCGAGGACAGCGGCGCAGGTGTCATCGCAGGAAGTCTCTATCGCTAGGAGCAAAGCCGCCGCCTCAGTCGAGCCACATGATTAGCGCGTCCTCGCCGTTGTCGTGGTAGTAGCGGGGACGCACGCCGGCGGAGCGAAAGCCGAACCGTTCGTACATGGCGATCGCTTGGTGGTTGGAGACCCGCACCTCGAGGGTGAGCGGCAACACCCCGCGGGCCTAGCCAAGCAGGTGGTCGAGCAGGCGCGAGGCGATCCCGGCGCGGCGGCGCTCCGGGGCCACGGCGATGTTCATCAAGTGCCAGACCTGGTCATAGCGGGAGCAGATCACGTAGCCGAGCAGCTCGTCGCCAGCCTGGGCGGCCAGGCAGATGCCCGACGGCTTCGAGAGCTCAAGCACGAACATCGCCAGCGACCAGGGGGTCGGGAAAGAGCGCCGCTCGACCGCGATCACCGCCGGCAAATCGCTGTAGGCGAGCCGGCGGACCTCGACCTCGGCGGTCACCTCACTCGGGTCTCGGGACAGAATCTCGCTCACGCCACCTCTCCGCGTCGGGGGGTCTGAGGTAGACCGGCTCCAGCGACTCCGCCTCCGCCTCCGCCTCCGCGACCGCCGCGATAGCGCAAACGTGCCGCGCGGCGACCCGGTGAACGGGGTCGGCGTCGGCCGCGACGGAGACGCCGTGCCGGGCCAACTCGTGCCGGAATCGTACCGCCCCCGAGCCGGCGGCCGGCGGCGGTTCAGGCAGCGTTGCGAGGCGCTCCTCGAGCTGCTCGGGGCGAGCGACGAAGGGCTCCCAGAGGTACTCGCCGTCATCGCCGTAGAGCGCCACGAAGACCTCGCCCCGGCGGGCGTCCTGGACGACCAGATGCTCGCCGCCGCCAAGCATGCCGCGGGCGATTGCGTCGAGCGTGCAGACGCCGCGGGTGGGCAGACCGAGGCTGGCGGCGAGGCCACGGGCGGTGGCGATGCCGATCCGCAGCCCGGTGAACGAGCCAGGCCCGAGGCCAACGGCGATCAGGTCCACCCTGGGCCAGCCGCCGGCAGCGTCAGCCGCCCGCTCGACCTCGGCCAACAGCGAGGTCGCGTGGCGCGGGCTACCGCTCGGGGTCAGCCCAAGCAGCGACTCGTGCAGGGGCTCGCCGTCACGCCAAGCGCAGGCGGCGGTGTCCGGAGTCGCGGTGTCGAAGCCGACGACGAGCAGAGCGCTGGTACTAGTCCTTGACCAGGAAAACGAAGCTGCCGACTTTTTTGCCTTCGACAAACCAGGTGACACGGTGCTTGCCGGGGATCGTCGAGGTCACCTTGTTGACGTAGAGCGTCCCTTTGGTCGCTTCCTGTTTCTGGGCGCAGAGGTTTTTGCCGCTTGGGAACTGGACACAGACGCTGTAGTTGACATCGGCTTTGAGGCTTTTGAAGAAGGCGCCCTTCTTGCTCCCCTTCGGGCACTCGTGCGCCGGTTTCGCGTTGCGCGAGATCCCGCAACCGACGTAGTGCTGATACGCCGCCGCCCCGGCGGTGGCGGGCGCCGCGCTCGCCAACAGACCGGTCACGGTCACAACCGCTGCAAGCGCTTTCAGTGCCTTCATTCGCTTCCCTTCGTGGATCGAGTTTCAGCCGTCGATGCTACCTAGCCAGTGTGTCCCCTACCCGGAACACGCAGGAAAGCCGTTGGCTGCGGAGCCCCGCGCGCGGCGGGCGAGCTTCACCAGTCGACCTCGATCCGGCGCCGGTCGCCGCCGAGATGGGCGAGCCGCAGCTCCAGCGCCGGCCGCCCCAGGCGCTCGGCCCCCGCATCGGGCCACTCGACGAAGGCGACGCCCTCGCCGCCCAGGTAGTCCTCGAGCAGCGCCGGGTCCTCGCCCTCGAGCGTCTGCAAGCGGTAGAGGTCGAGGTGTGAGACCGGCAGCCGGCCGCCGCCATAACGCTGCCCGATCGTGAAAGTCGGAGAGGTGACGTGGTCGGTGACCCCGAGAGCGCGGCAGGCGCCACGGATCAGCGTCGTCTTGCCAGCGCCGACCTCGCCGATGACGAGAACTACGTCGCCGGGCTGCAGCCGCTCGGCGACCCGGGCGCCGAGCGCCTCGGTCTCGACGGCGGAGCTGGTCTCCAGCGCCTCCACTAGCCGAAGAAGCCGAGTTGGTCGGCGGGCGGCGGTGGGTCGTCATCGGCCTCCGCCGCAGCGATCTCATCGGCGCTGGGCATCGGCGTCGGCAACGGCCGTTGCAGCAGCTCCGGGATCGTCGCGAAGTCGGCCCGCAGCGTCTCCTTCACCGCTGGCGTGCGCAGCGCCGCCGCCGGATGGAAGAGCGGCAAGAGGAAGACCATCCGCCCGCCCAGCTCGTGGATCTGCGGCGTGCCGCGAACGCGGGTGATCCCAGTCTGGCTGCCAGTCAAGAGCTTGGTCGAGAAGTTGCCGAGGGTGCAAACGATGCGCGGCTCGATCAGCCGCACCTGCTCGAACAGGTAGGGCTCGCAGGCCGCGATCTCGCTCGGCTGCGGGTCGCGATTCCCCGGCGGCCGAGACTTGAGGACGTTGGCGATGAAGACGTCCTCGCGGGAGAGCCCGATCTCTTCCAACAGTTGGTTGAGGAGCTGCCCGGCGCGACCGACGAAGGGCAGCCCCTGGCGGTCCTCTTCGGCCCCCGGCGCCTCGCCGACGAACATCAGGTCAGCGTCGGCATTGCCGGCCCCGAAGACTGCCTTGGCACGCGTCTCGTGCAGGGGGCATTTGGTGCACTTGCCGACCTCTTTGTAGAGCTCGACCAACCGCTCGCGGCGCTCCTCTGCGGTGACGCTCATTTGGCCGGCCCCTTCGCGGGGCGCACCGACTCCCCCGTCGCCCGCTTCTTGCGCGACTCGGTGATCCGGTCCTGGCGCGCCGCTTCCCGCTCCTGCCGCCGCGATTCGTCCGAGCGCACCGCCGCCCCGCGCGGCTGCCGCCCCGGCGGCGAGACCAACGAGATCAACCGTCGCGTCCGCGCCGAGCCGCAACCAGGGCAGGCCGGCGCCCCCGCCTCAGCCCCCATCAGCTCCTCGAACCGCTCCCCGCAGTCGTCGCACTCGAACTCATAGATCGGCACCCGCGCATCGTACGCGCAGCCGGGGGCTCCTAAGGCAGCGGCTCCCAGTCCCAGGACTGCTGTGAGCTGAGGCTCTCCTGGTCGAGATGGCGGCGGAACTCGTCCAGCTCGGCGGGCTCGACGCTGTAGACGTGGTCGGGCTCGGGGAAGTGGCGGCTGCGGACCTCGTCGCCGTACTGGCTGACCGCGGCGACCATCGAGTCGTGGACGTCGGCGTAGCGCTTGACGAACTTGGCGACGTGGCCGGTGGTGATGCCCAGCAGGTCGTGGAAGACGAGCACCTGGCCGGCGGTCGCGGGGCCGGCGCCGATGCCGATCGTCGGGACCTCCAGCTTCGCGACCAGGGCGTCGGTGATTGCCGCCGGCACCGCCTCGATCACGATCGAGAAGCAGCCCGCCGCCTGCAGGGCGAGGGCGTCCTCGTAGAGCCGGATCGCGGCGGCCGCGGTCTTGCCCTGCGCTTTGTAGCCGCCGAGGGCAGTCGCGGTCTGCGGGGTGAGACCGATATGGCCCATCACCGGGATCCCGGAACTGACGATCGCCTTCGCCCGCTCGGCGGCGATCCCGCCGGCCTCGAGCTTGACCACCTTGCAGCCGGTCTCCTTGACGAGCCGCTGGGCGCTAAGGATCGCCAGTTCGTCGCTGGCCTCGTAGCTGCCCATCGGCATGTCGCCGACCATCAACGGCGTCTTCAGGCCGCGGCGCACTGCCTTGCCGAGGACCAACATCTCCTCCAGAGTGACCATCTCGGTCCCCGGGTAGCCGAGCACGACGTTGGCGGCTGAGTCGCCAACCAGCACGATGTCGACGCCCGCCGCCTCCGCCACACTCGCCGAGGGGTAGTCGTAGGCAGTCACCATCACGATCGGTTCCCCGTTCTCCTTCATCTCCAGCAGCCGCGGCAGGCTGACCGGGCGGCGGTCGGAGGGCGCGGTATGTGAGCGGGCGCCGGAGCTCATGAGAGCAGCACCTCGGGGTGGCTGTCGACGGCGACCGGCTCGTTGGCGTCGTCGACGTGAACGACCACCGGCGAGTAGCGCTCGAGGTCGGCCTCGTCGTAGGCGCCGAAGGTGGCAACGATGATCTTGTGACCAGGCTCGACCAGGTGGGCGGCGGCGCCGTTTACCTGCATCGTCCGCGAGCCGGGCTCACCGTCGATCACGTAGGTGACGAAGCGGGAGCCGTTATCGACGTCCCAGACGTAGACCTGCTCGTTGGTGATCATGTCGGCCTGCGCCATCAGCTCGGTGTCGATCGTGATGCTGCCGATGTAGTCGACGTCACAGTCGGTCACCGTCGCCCGGTGGATCTTCGACTTCAACATCTGCCTTTGCATGACTCTCCTTGGTGAGACGGGGGCGGGTTCAGGGTCGGATCAAGACGTTGTCGATCAGGCGGGCGCCGCCGACCCGGGCGGCGACCGCGACGAGGACGGGGCTGCCGTTCAACTCGGTGACCGGCTGCAGCTGCTCCGCGTCCCGGGCCTCCAGGTATTCGGGCTCGATCCCGGCGGCGTCGAGCTCGCGCCGGGCGGCTTCGAGGCCGACGGCGAGCGAGCCGGCACGGGCGCCCTCCTCGGCGGCGCGCAGCGCGCGCGAGAGGGCAACGGCGCGCTCGCGGTCCGCTGCATTCAGGTAGGCGTTACGGGAGCTCATCGCCAGGCCATCGGGCTCACGTACGGTCGGCATCACCTCGACGTGGAGTGGGAAGTCGAGGTCGCGGACCATGCGACGAATAACGGCTGCCTGCTGGGCGTCCTTCTGACCGAAGTAGGCGACGTCGGGCTGGACAGTGTTGAAGAGCTTGGCGACCACGGTGGTGACGCCACGGAAGTGGCTGGGGCCACGGCGGGACGAATCGCCGTCGAGGACAGCCGTGAGGTTGCCGCCGACCTCGACCTGGGTGCTGAAGTCGTGCGGGTAGATCACCTCGACCGGCGGCGCGTAGACGAAGTCGGCGCCCGCCTCGCCGGCGAGGCGCAGGTCGCGCTCCTCGTCACGCGGGTAGCGGTCGAGGTCCTCCCCCGGCCCGAACTGAGTCGGATTGACGAACAGGCTCATCACAACGACGTCGCACTGCGCCCGTGCCGCCCGCAACAGCGAGAGGTGGCCGGCGTGCAAATAGCCCATCGTCGGCACCAGCCCAATCGCGCGGCCGGCGCGGCGCGGCTCGTCAAGCGCAGCGCGTAGCTCGGCCTTGCTGCGGAGCAGGCTCACGCCGGAGTTCCCGGAGCGGGTGTTTGCTGTCGAGAGGTCGGTGCTCATCGGGTCCATGCCCTTCGGGGTCACGGCCTTCGCTTGCCGATTATAGGGACCGCTGGCCTCGACTCGACGGAAATTAAAGATCTGGGAGAAGTGATCTAGGGCCGGCCGGACACCGCAAGTGGAGGAAAGGCAACCCACGGACGAGGGAGACAGCATGAGTTCCGAGATCACCCTGGAGCAGGTCGACGTCGAGGGGGCGATCCGCGAAGCCGCCCACGAGGCCGAGGAGTCCCTGCAGGGCGACACCCGCCTCGACTTTCTCAAGAAGGCAGGGCTAGCTGGCGGCGCGGTGGTTGGCGGCGGCGCCTTGCTCAGCGCCCTCACCCCTGCCTCGGCGCTAGCCGCCAAGGGCAAGGGCCGACCGCCGGCAAAATTCGGCAAGGGCGACATCGGCATCCTCAACTATGCGCTGACGCTCGAGTACCTGGAGGCCGCCTTCTACAACGAGGCGACCGCCAACCAGGCGAAATCGAGCTTCCTCAAGGGCGCCCAGCAGGAAACGTTCCTGAAGCGCACCACGGCCGACGAGAACGCCCACGTCGCTTTCCTCAAAAAGGCACTGGGGAAAAAGGCGGTGGCGGCGCCGAAAGTCGACTTCGGCAGCACCACCTCGAGCGAAGCCAGCTTCATCAAGACCGCGGTGGCGCTCGAGAACACCGGCGTCGGCGCCTACTCCGGCCAGGCGCTCAACATCGTCAACCCCGCCTATGTGGCAGCGGCGCTTTCGATTCTCACCGTCGAGGCGCGCCATGCCTCCGTGGCCGGACTGCTGTTGCAGCCGACGCCGGCAAACCTCTCCCCCGATGGGGCGTTCGACAAGCCGAAAACCGCCGCCCAGGTGCTGAAAGCGGTAGAAGCGACCGGCTTCCTCAAGTAGGGGCCGGGTTCTCTCCCGAGGGGCCGCCGGCGCCCCCAGCGAACTCGATCCTGCGGATCGGCTTCGCTGGGACACCGGCGGCGATCATGAAGGCGGGGACGTCGGCGTTGACGACCGAGTTGGCGCCGATCACACAGCGTGAGCCGATCACCACCCCGCTGGTGACGGCGCAGTTGACGCCGAGCCAACAGTTGTCGCCGATCTCGACCGGGCCCTTGGAGGTAAAGCCCTGCCAGGTGATCGGCGTGTGGGGGTCGTCGAAGCGGTGGCTGGCGTCGCCCACGAAGCAGCCGTTGGCGAGCATCGTGTGGTCGCCGATCGTGACCCGTTCGTGGGCCGCGATCATCGTGTTGCGGTTGAGGAAGCAGCCTTCGCCGATCTCGATCCGCGCGTGCGGCCCCAGCGTCAGCCAGCAGCCAGGCTCGAGCAGGGTGCCCTCGCCGATCTTTAGACGTCCCTCGTCGAGCGCCTCCAAAACCTCGCCCTCGATCGGGTGGCGGACGTAAAAGCCGCCGCGGGCGGCGTGGCGATCGATCCGCCAGCGGCGCAGGCGGCGATGGTTGCGCTCATACCAACGCCGCTTCGCCCACCAGATCCGCCAGCCGGCCACACTCATCCGTTCCGACCCTACCCGCGCCCGTCGCTCGTAGCCCTCTGGGCGACAAGACGAAGGCCGGTACGGGACATAGACTGCCCGGCGTGGCTGAGCTACGCGGCGGCATCGATCTCGGCGGCACCAAGATCCAGACGGCGATCGTCGACGCCGACGGCGAGGTGCACGGCGAAGCGCGCCAGCCGACGCCAACCAGCGGCGGCCCCGCCGACGTTGCCGCGGCGATGGCGGCGGCGCTGGGCGAAGCGGCGCAGGCGGCCGGAGTCGAGAGCGGCGAGCTGGTCGGGATCGGGGTCGGCTCTCCGGGCGATGCCGATGAGACGACCGGCGTCGTTTCCGGCGCCCGCAACCTGCCGGGTTGGGAGGGCAGCTTCCCGCTCGCGGAAGCGCTCGAAAAAGAGCTGGGGACGAAGGTCCGGGTCGGCAACGACGTCCAAGTGGCGACCGAAGCCGAGTTCCACCTCGGCTCCGGGCGCGAGTTCCAGAGCCTGATCGGGGTCTTCTGGGGAACGGGGGTCGGCGGCGGCCTGATCCTCGACGGCAAGCCCTGGCTCGGCCGCGGCGCCGCCGGCGAGATCGGCCACATGGTCGTCAAGCGCGGTGGCGCCAAGTGCCCCTGCGGGCGGCGCGGCTGTATGGAGGCCTACGCGGGCCGCTCGGCGATGGAAGCCGAGGCACGCCGCCAGCACGAAGAAGGCCACAAGACCGACCTCTTTCACCTGATGGAGAAGCACGGCAAACCGCGCCTCACCAGCGGCATCTGGGAGCGCGCCCTCGATCATGGCGACCACCTCGCCGAGAAGCTGATCGACCGCGCGATCGAGGCGCTCGGGACCGGCGTCGCCTCCGCCATCAACCTGCTCGACCCCGAAGCGGTGATCATCGGCGGCGGCCTCGGTGTCCGCTTCGGCGACCGCTACATGGACCCGCTGATGGAGGAGATGCGCCAGCACCTCTTCGTCGACGAACGTCCGCCCACGGTCCGCGTTGCCTCGCTGGGCGACCTCGGCGGGGCGATCGGCGCCTCGCTGCTCGTCGTCAACCGCTGACGCTCATCACCGACCGCTAGACGCGGCCCGAGGCGGAGCGCTGCTGCCGCGCCACCGCATCGACGATCACCGCCAACAGGAGAACGCCGCCGGTGACCATGAACTTGACTGCCGAGGAGAGCGCCAGCAAGTCCATGCCGTTGGAGATCGAGCCAATCACCAGGGCGCCGAGCAGGGCGGTCCAGACCGAGCCACGGCCGCCGAAAAGGCTGGTACCGGCGATCACCGGGCCGGCGATCGCCAACAGCAGGAGTTCGTTGCCGCCGGAGTTCTGGTTGACCGCGAGCAGGCGCGAGGCGGCCATCACGCCGCCGATCGCCGCCATCGTGCCGGCGATCCCGAAGACCGCGACCCGCACCCCGTTGACGGAGATGCCGGCCCGCCGCGCCGCCTCGGCATTGCCGCCGACGGCGAAGACGTGGCGACCGAAGCCAGTCCGCTTGACCACGTACTCCATGCCGACCACGAAGGCGAGCAGGATCAGCACCGCCAGCGGCACGCCGCGGTCGGAGTTGAGGACCGCCACGGCGACAATCGTGACCACGGCGACCAGCACGAAGCGAACAACGATGGCGCCGATGTTCTCGGCCTCGAGCCCGGCGGCGAGCCTTCGTCGGTGGCCGACGAGGAGCACAGCGCCGTAGGCGGCGATGATGATCGCGGCGAAGATCCAGCCGACTGCTTCGGAGTAGAAGGTGTTGGCGAGGCCGGTGATTTTCGGGTCGGTGATGTTGATCGAGCCGGTTGATCCCAGCACCTGTAAGAGCGCTCCCTGCCAGGCCAATAAGCCCGCCAGGGTGACCACGAACGACGGCACCCCGAAGCGGCTGAAGAGGCTCCCCTGGAGCACACCGATCGTCAAGCCGACCGCGACCGCGGCGGCAATCGCCAGGTAGGGACTCCAGCCGTGCTTGGTGTTCAGCACCGCCATCACCGCGGCTGCGAGGCCGCTGACGGCGCCAACTGAGAGGTCGATCTCGCCCAACAGCAACACGTAAACGATCCCGACCGAGATCAGGCCGGTGGCGGTGATCTGCAACATCAGGTTGGTGAGGTTCTGGGCGGAGAGGAAGCGGTCGTTCTCGAACTGGAAGATCGCCCAAATCACCGCCAAGCCAAAGACGA
>Ga0105242_10002127_pt1 | contig 15626 bp, 18 predicted proteins | sample KBSM24metaG_FD_81521 | JGI IMG/M metagenome (GOLD analysis project Ga0105242, IMG submission 81521) | Miscanthus rhizosphere microbial communities from Kellogg Biological Station, Michigan, USA - KBS M2-4 metaG | ecosystem: Host-associated > Plants > Roots > Rhizosphere > Soil | place... | reverse complement strand
CGACGTCTGCAACTTCCAGTACAAGGACATGACCCGCTGGGGTCGGGCGATGGGCGTGACGCCCGGCGTCGTCGTCGACGGCAAGTTGGTGACCAACGATCTGGTCGACATCAACCTCGGCATCCGCATCCTCCTCGGCAGCTCGTACTACCAGAGCTGGGAGGACCAGGAGATCTTCGTGACCAAGGATCCGCTGGGCAACCCCGTGCACCGCAACCATCCGTGGAACCAGACGACGATCCCCAAGCCGCAGAAGCGCGACTTCGACGCCAACTACAGCTGGGTCATGTCACCGCGGTGGTACGACGGGAAGGACCACCTCGCCCTCGACACCGGCGGCGGCCCGTTGGCCCGTCTGTGGTCGACCGCGTTGTCCGGCCTCGTCGACCTCGGCGGCTACGTCAAGGCCACCGGGAGCAGCGTGCAGATCAACCTGCCGAAGACCGCGTTGAAGGGCCCGGTCAGCTTCGAGTGGAAGATCCCGCAATGGTCGAACACGATCGAGCGCAACCGGGCGCGCACCTACTTCCAGGCGTACTCCGCCGCCGCGGCGTTGCACTTCCTCGACAAGGCGATGACCGAGGTCCGCGCCGGCAAATCGAAGACGTGGGAGCCGTTCACCGTGCCGGACGAGGGCATCGGCTGCGGGTTCACCGAAGCCGTGCGCGGCGTGCTGTCGCATCACATGGTGATCCGCGGCGGCAAGATCGCCAACTACCACCCGTACCCACCGACGCCGTGGAACGCGAACCCGCGCGACATCTACGGCACACCGGGTCCGTACGAGGACGCCGTGCAGGGTTGCCCGATCTTCGAGGAGAACGACCTCGACAAGTTCAAGGGCATCGACATCATGCGCACCGTGCGCAGCTTCGATCCGTGCCTGCCGTGCGGTGTGCACATGTACATGGGCAAGGGTCACACACTCAACAAGGTGCACTCGCCGACGATGTACAACCACGAGGACCTGGCCTAGTGATCAACGAGCAGGAGGTCGGCGAGGAGATCGAGCGGCGGCTCGCAGAACTGCGTGCACGAGCGGATCCTCGCGTCTTCGAGCAGACGGTCGAGCTGCTGCAGCTTTTCGGAGAGCTGTACGGCGAGGGGCTGTCGCGCGTCATGCAAGTGGTGGACGCGCACGCACCCGAGCTCGTTCCGCACATCCTCGCCGACGAGCTGTTGGCGAGCCTGCTCCTGGCCAACGGCTTGCATCCCGACGACCTCGGCGCGCGCATCGCCACCGCTCTCGACAAGGTCCGCCCGTTCCTGGCCGGCCATGGGGGCGACGTCGAACTGCTCGACATCGATGATCGTGTCGGCGCGGTACGGCTTCGCCTGCTCGGGAGCTGCGACGGCTGTCCGTCCTCGGCGATCACCTTGCGCACGACGGTCGAGCGCGCCATCTTCGACGCTGCGCCGGAGATCGTGATCATCGACGTCGAGGAACCGACCGACACCGGAGTGGAGACGCCGATCGTGCTCGGCACGAAACCGGCTGTCGAGTTCGATCCTGCGACCGGATGCGGCGCATCGCCATGAGCACGCCGCAGCCGCTGAGCGCGATCCTGAAGCGGATCCGCGACATGCCGGTGCAACCCAAGCCACGACCCGGCGAACGATGCGAGTTGTGTGCCGCGCTGATCCCGGACGAGCACGGGCACGTGGTCGACCTCGAGTCGCGCGCCCTGATGTGCGCGTGCCGGCCGTGCTACCTCGTGTTCGAGCCGCAGGGCGCAGGTGGCGCTCGATTCAGGGCGGTGCCGACCCGGTACATGTCCTTCCCCGAGTTCTCACTGTCGTCGGCGCAGTGGGACGCCCTGCAGATCCCGGTCGGCGTGGCGTTCTTCTTCATGAACTCGTCGATGGACCAGATTGCCGCGTTCTACCCGAGCCCGGCCGGAGCCACCGAGTCGCTGTTGCCACTCGATTCGTGGCAGGAGATCGTCGCCGCCAATCCCGACCTCGCCACGTTGCAACCCGACGTCGAGGCGTTTCTCGTTCGCAGCACGGATCGCCACTCGGATGAGGCGGAGTGCTATCTCGTGCCGATCGACGTCTGCTACGAGCTCGTCGGCCAGCTGCGCATGTTGTGGAAGGGATTCGACGGCGGCACCGAGGCCCACGCTGCGCTCGACGCGTTCTTCGAACGGATGCACGACAAGGCGGCGATGGCTCGATGAGCCCGGTCTCGTTCGACATCGTCGGCGCTCGCGTCGAGGCCTACGCCGCGGTGCCCACACTCGACCTCCGGTTGCGCATCACGGCGCGTGAACCGGTGCACGCGCTGGCGCTGCGGTGCCAGATCATGATCGAGCCGAAGCGCCGCCACTACGGGCCCGACGAGGAACGCCGACTGACGGAGTTGTTCGGCGAGACGCCGCGTTGGGGCGAGACGCTGCGACCTTTCCTGTGGACCAACGTCAGCACCGTCGTCACATCGTTCACCGACACGACGGAGATCGACCTGCCGATCGCGTGCACGTACGACTTCGAGGTCGCCGCCGCCAAGTACATGCATGCGCTCGACGACGGTGAGATCCCGATCGTGGCGATGTTCTCCGGGACGGTGTTCGCCCGCAGCGCGGCGGGCCTCAGCGCCTCACCGGTCTCGTGGAGCGAAGAAGCGTCGTACCGGCTGCCCGTCACGCTGTGGCGCGACATGATGGATCTCTACTTCCCCAACAGTGGATGGCTGCGTTTGCGACGCGAGACGATCGACGCACTCCATCGGTACAAGACCGAACGCGCCCTGCTGTCGTGGGACGAGACCTTCGAGCAACTGTTGAAGCAAGCAGGAGAGGACGGATGAACCCTGATCGGTTCGCCGTCGCCCGCATGGTCGCCGACGCCGTGCTGTACGAGGGGTACGTGTTGTACCCGTACCGCGCCTCGGCGCAGAAGAACCAGCTTCGCTGGCAGTTCGGTGTGCTCGCACCGCGCACGTACGCGATCAGCACCGGTTCGGAGCGATGGTCGATGCGCACCGAGGTGATCGTCGATGCCGGCACGGGTCCGCGGCTCACGGTGCGGATCCGTTGCCTGCAGGTGCAACATCGCGAGGTCGAAGCGACGAAGGACGAGGGCGCCACGTTCAGCGCTGTTCAGTCGCTCGTCGTCGACGACGTCACCGTGGTCGCCTGGGACGAGGCGATGGATCGCGAGATCGATATCGACCCCATCTCGCTCGACACAGCTTCGGATGCCGCTGTGCAGCATGCGTTCGAGTTGGCGGCGGGGCGCGAGGTCGAGCTGTTACGCGACCACAGGGGCGTGGTCGTCGGTCGCCTCGTCCGCCGGCGCGAACAGGTGACCGGTCTCGTCGAAATCGGGGTCGAACACGTCGAGGGTCGTCTGCTGAGGTTGCGCGTCACCGTCGAGAACACGACCCGCTTGTCGACCGTCGAGACCGCGGCGGATCGCGACACCGTCATGCGCCGATCACTGGTGGCAGTGCACACACTCCTGGCCGTCGACGGCGGTTCGTTCATCTCGATGCTCGATCCGCCGGCCTCGGCGAAGGCAGCGGTCGACACATGCGTGTGCGATGGCACGTTCCCCGTGTTGATCGGCGAGGACGGCAGCAGCGACGTCATGCTGTCGTCGCCCATCATCCTCTACGACTTCCCGGCGATCGCCCCGGAGAGCGCCGGCGACTTCTGCGACGCGACCGAGATCGACGAGATCCTCGCCCTGCGCGTGATGACATTGACGGACGAGGAGAAGGCCGAGGCGCGCGGCACCGACGCCCGGGCCGCGGCGATCATCGACCGCTGCGACGACATGCCGGACGAGATCTGGTCGCGTCTGCATGGCGCAGTGCGCTCGCTGCGACCCGTCGCCGACACTCCGGAGCAACCGTGGTGGGATCCGGGGCTCGATGGATCGTTCGACCCGTTCGCCGACACGATGCTGATCGGTGATGTCGAAGTTGGCGCGGGTACCCGCGTGCGGCTGAAGCCGACTCGACGCGCCGACGCGCACGACCTGTTCTACGACGGACGCCTCGCCACGGTGAAGGGCGTCTTCAACGACGTGGACGGCGCTCAGCACGTCGCCGTGGCCCTCGATGACGACCCGGCAACCGACATGTTCGAGTGGCAGGGCCGCTTTCTCTACTTCCACCCCGACGAGATCGAGGTGCTCGACACGGGCACCGCACCGCGGGTACTGGTCGCCGGCATCGGCAACATCTTCCTCGGCGACGACGGGTTCGGTGTCGAGGTGATCAACCACATCGACACGTGGGCGTTCGCCGCGGTCGTTCGGCAGCACGTCACGGTCGCCGACTTCGGGATACGCGGCGTACACCTCGCCTACGAGTTGCTGGAGGGATACGACGCCCTGGTCCTGATCGACGCGATGCCCTTGGGCGAAGAGCCGGCCGGCACCGTCGTGACGTTCGAGCCCGACGTCGACTCGATCGATGCGACCAGCGTCGACGCCCATTCGATGAGCCCGGCGGTCGTGCTCGGATTACTGAACGGCATGGGGGGTACTGTCCCCAAGGTCGTCGTGATCGGCTGCCAACCCCAATCGATCGACGAAGGCATCGGTCTCTCCGAGCCGGTGTCCGCCGCGGTGGCTCCCGCGGTAGATGCCTTGCATCAGGTCCTGGCCGACATCTATTCACCCGTACAGAAAGCACTCCGACAATGATTCACAAGCTGGTGTACACATTGGTGTTGGGAGCGATCGCGGCCGTGGTCGTGAAGTCGTTACCCGAACTGGCCCGCTATCTCAAGATGCGCGAGATGTAGACACCGGTGACCCGCTACCGGATCCTGCCGACCCGGTCCAAAGTTTGGATCGAGGCGCGTTCCAACGTGCACGCCATCCAGACGGAAGCTGCGGGTCTCGAAGGCTGGCTCGACATCGACATGGGTGACCGCAAGATCACCGGTCTGGAGTCGAGCGGGCGCGTCGAGTTTCCAGTAGCGAACCTCAAGTCCGGCAACGCGTTCGAGGACCGCGAGATGCAGCGGCGCATCGACGGTCGTCGCCATCCGACGATCGCCGGCGATCTGCGGATGATGAAGGCCACGCCTGAACCGATGAGGTATCTCGTCGGAGGCGACGTCACGTTCAGGGGTGTCACGCGCAACTACGAGGACGAGATGACCTTCGAGAACATCGACGACCGCACCATCGGGATGAGTGGGGAATCGACGTTCGACATCCGCGACTTCGGTATGGAACCGCCCCGCATCCTGTTGTTGAAGGTTCAACCCGACGTCGTGGTCCGGGTCGAGATCGTCGCCGAGGAGGAGAACTGAGATGTGCCTTGGAATTCCCGGTCGGATCGTCGAGATGCATCCTGAGGTCGATCACCTCGCCCGCGTCGATGTGAGCGGCGTCGGCAGGATGATCAACATCGGCCTGCTCGAAGACGAGCATCTCGCGCCCGGCGACTGGGTGTTGATCCACGTCGGCTTCGCCATGTCGAAGATCGACGAGCACGAGGCCGCCCTCGCGCTCGCTTCGCTGCAGATGATGGGCGAGATGTTCACCGACGAGGTCGATGCGCTGATGTCGTCGCCGTCAACGACAACCCCGCCGAGATGAAGTTCGTCGACGAGTACAGGGATCCGATCGCGGCCCGACATCTGGTCGCGCGCATCGACGATCTCGCCGGTGACGGGCATTACAAGTTCATGGAGGTGTGCGGCGGGCACACGCACACGATCTACCGGCACGGGATAGAGCACGTCCTGCCGCACTCGGTCGAGCTGGTGCACGGCCCGGGATGCCCGGTCTGCGTGATCCCGATGGGTCGGGTCGACGACGCGATCGCCATCGCCGAGACACCCGGCGTGATCTTCACCTCGTTCGGCGACATGATGCGCGTGCCGGGAAGCCACGGCAATCTCCTCGGGGCGAAGGCGCGCGGCGCCGACGTTCGATTCGTGTATTCGCCGCTCGATGCCCTGCAGATCGCCGTCGACAACCCCACTCGCGCCGTGGTGTTCTTCGCCGTCGGGTTCGAGACGACCGCGCCATCGACCGCCATCACGCTGCTGAAGGCTCGCGACGACGGCGTCATGAACTTCCACGTGTTCTCCAACCACGTCACGATCGTCCCGCCGATCAAGGCCATACTCGAATCACCGGACCTGCGTCTCGACGGCTTCCTCGGACCGGGCCACGTCTCGACCGTCATCGGCAACCGCCCGTACCGCTTCGTGCCCGACAGGTACGGCAAGCCGTTGGTGACGGCTGGGTTCGAGCCGCTCGACATCCTGCAGGCGATCGTGATGCTGCTGACACAGCTGCGCGAGGGGCGCTGCGAAGTGGAGAACCAGTACTCGCGCGTCGTTCGCGACGACGGGAACCCGCGGGCACTGAAAATTCTCTCCGAGGTGTTCGAACTGCGGCCACACTTCGAGTGGCGCGGGCTCGGTTTCATCTCGCAGAGCGCGTTACGCCTGCGCGCGGAGTTCGCCGATTGGGATGCCGAGTTGAAGTACGAAGTGCCGGGCGTGCGCGTCGCCGATCCGAAGGCGTGTCAGTGCGGCGAGGTGTTGAAGGGCGTCATCAAGCCGTGGGAGTGCAAGGTCTTCGGCACGGCGTGCACGCCGGAGACACCGATCGGCACCTGCATGGTCTCGTCCGAAGGGGCGTGCGCGGCCTACTACAACTTCGGTCGACTGCACCGCGACGCGGCGGTGACGCTGGGGCGTGCGCGAGCCGTTTGAGTGACATGGGACGAGGGCACCCTCGCCCCATGGCAACCATTCACGATCATGCACCGACGCTCCACAATCCCGTCGGCGAACTGGCTGCGGAACACCCCGGTCTCGTCAAGCTCGGGCGTGCGGGCTGGTTCGCCAAGGGTGTGGTCTACGTACTCGCTGGGATCCTCGCACTACAGGTCGCGGCAAAGGCTTCCGGGTTCGCCAAGAGCCCGACGACAGGGCAGCAAGAGGCCAGCCCGATCGGCGCGATCAAGACCGTCGCTGGTTCTGGTGCAGGCACGCTGCTGCTGTGGCTGCTGGCCATCGGCATGCTGCTGTACGCGGCGTGGCGCGTGGTATCCGCCCTGCTCCCGGGTAGTACCGACGCCAAAGGTTGGGCGCACCGAATCGGCTTCATTGCCAGCGCGGTCATGTACACCACGTTCGCGTTGAGCGCCATCGCCTTGGCGCGCGACGGCAACAAGGTGCCCAACGGTAACCAAAAGGTGACGGACATCTCCACGAAGATCATGAGCCATTCAGCCGGTAGGTGGCTGTTCGGCCTCGTCGGCCTCATCGTGATGGCAGTCGGCGTCTATCGGATGGTCAAGGGTTTCAAGATCGACGTCGACGACGAGCTCGACATGTCCGGAACACACCCGGGCTATCGACGCTTCGTCGAAAAGATCGGGGCCATTGGCGAGATCGGCCGAGGCATCGGCTTCGCCCTGGTCGGCTTCTTCTTGTTGCGAGCCGCGGTCAAGTACAACCCCAACGAGGCGACAGGTCTCGATGGAGCGTTGCGCCGCTTGGCCGCCGAGTCATGGGGCGTGGTCGTCGTCGTCATCGTTGGTATCGGGTTCGCCGCGTACGGCGTGTTCTGCCTCGCGACGTTCACTCACCGCCGACTGCAGGCGCCGTGAGACCGGCTGGCCGTTTGGTCGGCAAGGACCAGGGGTAGTCCGTTCACATGTCGAAACAACGGCTCCGCGATACATGGCTCATCCACAAACACGAGGCCGGTGTCCTCGCCCTCCTCTACGTGACGATGACCGCCATATGGCTCTCGTTCGGTTTGCTGCTGACCCATCCGTTGAAGAACACGGCGATCGTTCACAACGACCAGTCGATTTCGGAATGGTTCGTGCCCCACCGCACGCCCCGGCTCAACTCGCTGTCGTTCATCGGTTCGATGATGTCGGACACGTTCGTGAAGATCGGCATCACGGCCGTCATCGCGATCGTCATGTTGATCATTTGGAAGCGCTGGCTGGAACCGCTCATGGTCGTGGTTCCGTTGGTTCTCGAGGCGTTGACCTTCATCACGGTGACGACGATCGTTCGTCGCCCGCGACCCGATGTCCCCCACCTCGACACCTCTCCCGTGGGTACCAGTTATCCCTCCGGTCACACCGCCGCAGCCATCGTCTACTCGGCAATCGTCGTGGTCATCTTCTGGCACACTCGCCGCACATGGATCCGGGCACTGGTCGTGACCATCGCCGCGATCGTTCCGGTTCTCGTCGGCGTCTCCCGCTTGTACCGCGGCATGCACTTCTTCACCGACGTGATCTTCGGTGCCCTGCTCGGCGGGACATCGGTCGTCGCTTCGGCGATCGTGTTGCGCCGTGCGGCCGAGCGACAGGGTCAGGAACTCCCGGACCTCGAGTCACCCCACCACCACGACGACCACGAGCATCCCCACGACGAGGAACTCGCAGCAGCGCCGCTCAGCTGATTCCTGCGAGTTCGCGCGAAACTGCGCTCGTGCTGATCATCGCGGTCGACGACCCGAGAGCGGTCGCCGCTGTGCAGGCAATCCACGAGGGTGACGTCGAAGGACTTCGGCGATTGCTGGCGGAGCATCCCGATCTGGCACGCGCCGCGCTCGGATCGAGGGACTGCGCGAACGGAATGACGCGCTCTCTGCTGCACGTCGTCACCGATTGGCCCGGCCACTTCCCGCGCGGGCCGGAGACCGTCGAGGCCCTGATCGTCGCGGGTGCCGACGTCAACGCCCGGTTCACAGGCCCGCACACCGAGACGCCGCTGCACTGGGCGGCCAGCAGCGACGACGTCGCCGTGCTCGACGCTCTCCTGGACGCCGGCGCCGACATCGAGGCCACGGGCGCGGTCATTGCCGGTGGCACGCCGATGGCGGACGCGACCGCGTTCGGCCAGTGGAACGCGGCACGCCGCTTGCTCGAGCGCGGCGCCAAGACCAACCTGTGGGAGGCCTCCGCGTTGGGGCTCCTCGATCGGGTCGAGTCGTCCTTCGCCGGCGGCGAGATGCCGGCGGCCGAGCACGTCACCGGATCGTTCTGGGGTGCGTGTCACGGCGGGCACCGCGACGTCGCCGAGTACCTGCTCGGCAAAGGGGCCGAGCTGAACTGGGTCGGGTGGGACGACTTGACGCCCCTCGACGCGGCAGAACGCAGCGGCGCCGACGACGTCGTCGCCTGGTTGCGCAACATCGGAGGCAGGTCCGCGACGTCGGCCTGACGGTTTGCCACACGGCCGGACCGGGTACGGGTCTTCGAAGAATGGAGGCCGGCATGTCCGACATCGCTGTGGTGACCAACACCGAAAAATTGCTCAAGAAGGACGCTCGCAAGCTCCGTGAGGCGCTGGCCACTGCCGGCATCAAGGACGCGGAGTGGATCGAAGTGACGAAGGGCTCCGAATCGAAGGACGCCGCAATCAAGGCCGTGAAGCACGGCGCACAAACGGTGATCGTCTGCGGTGGCGACGGCAGCGTGCGTGCGGCCAGTGAGGCGCTCGTCGGCACCAACACGGCGCTGGCCGTCGTGCCGGCCGGTACCGCGAATCTGTTCGCTTCAGGTCTCGACCTTCCGACGGACCTCGACGAGATCGTCGATGTGGTCGCCCGTGGTGATCGACGCAGCATCGACACCGCTGTCTGCAACGGCCTGACGTTCAACGTGATGGCCGGCAGCGGATTCGACGTGGCCATGCTGAGCGACGCCGAGGAATCCAAGGAGCGCCTCGGCACGATCGCCTACGTCGGCGCAGCCGTGCGTGAAACCCGCAAACGGAAGATGTTCGAAGCGAGCGTCACCGTCGACGGCGACGTGTTCTACAAGGGTCCGGCCAGCTGCGTCCTGATCGGCAACACCGGCTCGCTCAAGGGTGGGATCGACGCGTTCCCCGACGCCAGCTCCACGGACGGCCGTTTGCACGTCGCGGTCGTATCAGCCACCGGCATGCGCGAGTGGGCCAGCCTGATGGTGCGGGCGGCGATGCGCAAGCAGCAGTGGCCTGGGCACTCCGAGATCGCCGAGGGCACCGAGATCACGGTGAAGTTCGACAAGAAGCAGCGGTTCGAGCTCGACGGCGGCGTGAAGGGCAAGGCCAAGAAGCTCGACTTCGAGATCCGTCCCCGCTCGCTCGTGATCTGCGCGCCCGCCTGACCAGCTGAACATCCACGTCACCGCCTGAACTGATCGGGCCCTGCAGTCCACCGAGTGTGGAACGACTCCGCGAGGATCCGTCCCGTCGGGTCGGTGAGGCGACCCTTCTCCAGCGCGATGCCGTCGGCACTCACCTCGACGTCGAACTCGCCGCCGAGCCATTCGCCGGCGGCAAGTCCTTCGAGCGTGTGGTGAATGTGAACGGTGTAGGTGATGCTGATGCCTCCGGCCGGAGGATCGATGCGTGTGAAGGCCGCTGGCGGGAACCAGTCGAGTGCCATACCGAGCCACGCCGCATCGATCGGGCGCGACTCCGACGGCCGGAGGTAGCCGGCCACCCGAGCGACTGGACCGTGCGTGAACGGAATGGTGCGCGGATCGAGCACGGCCTCGGCGTGGTCGAAGTGCCGAATCCCGTCGGGAGGCGTGATGGGAACGCAGTCGTCGAAGTCGGACAGATCCGGCGGCGTGACCGTCTCCCACGACGTGCTCTCGACCACGTCGGCGGCCACGACCTGGCTCACGAGAGTCGTCTTCGACGACTGCGAGACGGTGACGGTGAGGTTGGTGAGCGACCGGCCGCGGCGCGCGACATCGACATCGACTGTCGCCGGGCCGATCGCGCCCGGTCGCAGGAACGTAGTCGTGACCGTGCGGATGGGGCGTGCGACTATGCGATGGGCAGCCTTGATCGCAATGGCCGCGAGGTAACCGCCGTGGATGCCGACGAGCGACGACCAGGAAGGGTCGAGTTCCACTTCGAACCGCTCGTCCGATGACGACGTCGGGCGCAACCGTGTCGTCGCATCGAAGACAGTCAGGCCATGTTCGGTCTCGATCGGATCAGACGTCAGCAAGCTCACGGCGAACACCTCCTTCGACGACGGCCGGGCGGGGCAACCGCGATGTCAGCAACGACACGCCGATACCGCTGATGACGAACAGCCACCACACGTGATGGAAGGCGTCGAGGGCATCGTCGGCGGTGAGGCCCGCCGTCAACGCCACGGCTGCGGCGACACCGAGCGTGCTGCCGAGGTTGCGGATCGACTGTGTGACCGCCGAGCCCGACCCGAACTCTTGCGAAGGCAGACCCTGTACCGCGGCGGACGAGAGTTGCGGAAGGCACAGGGCCACGCCGAGGCCGCCGAGGATCGCCGACGGCAGGTAGTGGCCCACGTAGTCGGGCTGCAGCGTCATGCGCTGGATCGACAGGATCCCGCCGAGAGCCCAGACGAGGCCACCCGGGATCAGCAGGCGGCGCTGACCGATGCGGCCGGCGAGCTTTCCGAACAGCGGAGCCGTGACGGCGACGATCAACGGACCGACGGAGATGGCCATGCCGGCGCGCAGGATCGAGTAGTGCCAGACGCCGGTGAGGAACAGGACGTTGCCGAGGAACATCGCCGAGAAACCCACGGCGAACACGAGCATCGCCGCATTCGCCCAGCGGAACGATCGAGCCTCGAACAGCGTCAGATCGAGCACGGGGTTGGCCACGCGACCGCTGCGGCGGATGAACAATCCGACAAGTGTGACGGCGACGAGCTCGACCACGACGAACCGTCCACTGATCCAGCCCCACTCGGCGGTCTGGACGATCCCGTATGCGGCGCTCGCCAGCCCGACTGTCAGCAGACCGACGCTGGCCGCATCGGGCAGTCGACCCGGATTCGGCTCTCGCCACTCGGGCAGCACCCGCCGGCCCAGCACGAAGCTGATGATTCCGACCGGCAAGTTGATGTAGAACGCCCACCGCCACCCGAGGTTCTCGATCACCAAGCCGCCGAGCGTCGGCCCGGCCGCACCGGCCACAGCACCGACCGCTCCCCAGATCGCGACCGCGACGGGGATCTTGTGGCGTGGGAACGTCTGCAGGACGAGCGCCAGCGACGACGGCACCAGTGCGGCCGCGGCCGCGGCCTGAAGGATTCGGGACCCGACGAGGAAGGGCACGGCTGGCGCCAGACCGCACAGCATCGACGCCAGCGTGAAGGCCACCGCGGCGGTGAGGAAGGTCCGGCGCCGGCCGACCCGGTCGGCCAGACGGCCGAACGGGATCAGCAAGGCTGCGAAGACGATCGTGTAGGCGTTCAGGATCCACGACAGCGACGACGGCGAGGCCGAGGAGAACTGGGCGCTGATCGAGGGGAACGCCACGAACAGGATCGTGGTGTCGAGGAACACCGCGAAGACGGCGAGGCTGGTGCTGCCCAACACGACCCACGGATTGCGCTCGGTCGTCGTCGGTTGTGGTGGGGTGATGAGCTGCATCGCTGACTCCTCCGGTCTCACTGGTATAGAATACAGACTAATTAGTTGATTTTTTATACCATCGCACTGTAAGCTAGGTGTCAAGACATGGCAAGCGAAAAGACACACGTCACAACCACCACGGCCGACCGCACCTACGGCCAGTACTGCCCCATCGCCGCGGGCCTCGATCTCATCGGCGACCGGTGGACCCTGCTCATCCTTCGCGAGCTGTCGATGGGCGATCGCCGATTCACCGACCTGCGCGCCGCACTCAACGGGATCGCACCGAACCTGCTGACCGAACGACTTCGTTCGCTGCAGTCGATGGACCTCGTGTCGGTGGTCGAACTTCCACCGCCGGCGGCGCGCAGCGTGTACCGGCTCACCGCCGAGGGACGACGAATCGAGCCCGTGCTGCGCTCGGTGGCCCGGTTCGGCGTTCGATACCTGTCCGACCATCCGACCGAGTGGTTCGACGCCGAACGCATCGCGTTCTCATTGCTCGCGCCATGGCGTCGGCGGCCGGAGAAGAAGATGCGGGCACGTTTCATCGCCGTCGGCGACGACGAGGATCACACCGACACGATCGACCTCGTGCTCGATGTGGCCGGGATGAGCATCGAACCTCCGGAAGGCCGCCCCGACGTCACACTGCGAGTGCGCACCACAGACCTGCTGGAAGCGAGGCGTTCGGGTGCCGCGCTGGTCGGGCAGTTGTCGGGAGACGCAACGTCGAAGCGGGTGTTCCTCGACCAATTCGCCCTGCAGATGGCCAAGCCGAGCCGCTGACCCGGTTCGTGGGTGTAGACCGACCCTGATCACGGGTATCACTTCGACCATGAAAGCAACCAACCTGGGCAAGGACGAAGGGCTTCCTGAAATCGAGTGGTCCGACGTCGAAACGCAGCTCGAGGACCTGTTGATGCACGACGACCCGCGCTCGCCGAATCGGTCGACGTTCTGGCTCACGACGCTCAACAACGACGGAAGCGCGCACGTGACGAGCGTGGGCGCGCTGTGGCACGCAGGATCATGCTGGTTCCAGACGGGCGAACGCACCCGAAAAGCACAGAACGTCGACCGCGACCCGCGCTGCACGGTCAGTGTTGCCACCAAGGGCTTCGACGTGATGGTCGCGGGTGAAGCCCGGCGCGTCGACGACCCGGAGGTCGTGGCGAAGATCGCCGCGTTGTGGGCGCAGAGCGGTTGGCCCGCGCAGCCCGACGACACGGGCACGGGCATCACCGCTCCCTTCAACGCGCCGACCCTGGGCCCGCCGCCATGGTACGTCTACCAAGTCAGTCCGCACTCGGCCACCGCAGTCGGCACGGCCGAGGAGACACCGGGTTCTATGCGTTGGCGGTTCTGAAAGGTCGTGCGAGCACGCGTCGCGTCGGTGGGGTTCGTCGCGTTGCTCGTTACAGGATGCGGTGATTCGCCACCTCGTCCGCAGGGCGTCGTGACCGGACACTTCAGTTTGCCGGGACGGCCGACGGCCGACCTTCAACGCGGCGGCCTGAACTTCTCACCGGGATCCCATGGCGACGGGAACGGCCGCACAACGAGAGTCGGCGCCGACGGCGAGTACACCATCACGCTTCCGCCGGGTTCATACTCGGTGATCGGAGGACTGGCCAAGCACGCTGGATCGCCGGCCGAGTCATGCGCAGGAACGATCAGTGTGGTCGTCACCGCGAACAACACGACAACTGCCGACTTCGTCTGCCGCGCGCTCGCGCAGGGCAGCTGAGACCGCCGAATCAGGGTCTGGCCGGCGCGGTAGCGTTCAGTTCGCTGAACGGAGGTTCGCTGATGGGTCGCTTCCACTATCACGCCGATGGCACCGGGCACTCGCACGACGACGGCGATCACGACCACGATCACGATCACGACCACGATCATCACGACGGCGGCAACGGCGTCGGCGATCACAGCGGCTACCAAACCGGCACACTGAGAGTCGACGTGCTGGAGAAGATCCTCGGCGAGAACGATCGAACGGCCGACGCCAATCGAAGCGATTTCTACGACGCCGATGTGCAGGTGATCAACCTGATGTCGTCGCCAGGTGCAGGTAAGACGACGTTGCTGCGCGAGGTGCTGCTGCGCCTCGGCTCGTCGCTGCGAGTCGGGATCGTGGAGGGCGACGTCGAGACATCGCTCGACGCCGATCGCCTGGCCGGCCTGGGTGCGCCGATGTCGCTCGTCAACACCGCGAACGGCTTCGGCGGAGAATGCCACCTCGACGCGACCATGGTGCGATCGGCACTCCCCCGCCTTCCGCTGGCCGACCTCGACGTCGTCGTCATCGAGAACGTCGGAAACCTCGTGTGCCCGGCAGAGTTCGACGTCGGCGAGCACGCCCGAGCGATGGTCTTCTCGGTCACCGAGGGCGAGGAGAAGCCGCTCAAGTACCCCGTGATGTTCCGTTCCGCCGATGTCGTGATCATCAACAAGGTCGATCTGCTGCCGTACCTCGACTTCGACCTCGCCGCGTTCCTCACGAACCTGCGCGACGTCAATCCCGACGTGCGCACCATCGAGGCGTCGGCGAAGACGGGTCAAGGCGTCGATGAGGTGTGTACCTGGATCTGCTCGCTCGCCGGATCGGCATGACAACCGTTCGCCGCCGGCATGCCGGGGATCTCGTCGACCCCGTTGCCATCGCCGCACGTCTTCGTGAGGAAGGCCACACGGTCGGCAAGACCCGGGCGGCGATTCTCGAAGCGGTGCGCGGCAAGCAACGAGCGTTCACTGCGGAGGAGCTCGCCGAATCGCTCGACGACGTCCATGTTTCGACCGTCTATCGCACGCTCGGTCTGCTCGAGGAGATCGGGGTGGTGCGCCACATCCACCTCTCGCACGGTCCGGCGATCTACGAGAGGACCGCTGTGTCGAGCGACATCCGCCATCTCGTCTGCGAGTCGTGCGGTCGCCATGTCGCAGTGCCGCGACGAGTGTTCGACACTGCCCGTCGAACCCTGGAGCGCGATTACGACTTCGTACTCGACGGCTCGCACTTCGCGATCGTCGGTCGCTGCCGGTCGTGCGCCGAGAGTCCGTAGTCAGCCGGCCATCGCCGCAGCGATGGCCGCGGCCGTCGGCATGCCGCCGCGAGCACCGACCTCGGTGACGGATAACGCGGCCGCGGTCACGGCGATTGGCACGGCTGCCAACAACGAATCACCGGCCGCGATCCGCGCCGCCAGCACCCCGTTGAACGTGTCGCCCGCGCCGGTCGTGTCGCGAACCGACACGTGCGGGGCGG
>Ga0105242_10002126_pt1 | contig 15628 bp, 18 predicted proteins | sample KBSM24metaG_FD_81521 | JGI IMG/M metagenome (GOLD analysis project Ga0105242, IMG submission 81521) | Miscanthus rhizosphere microbial communities from Kellogg Biological Station, Michigan, USA - KBS M2-4 metaG | ecosystem: Host-associated > Plants > Roots > Rhizosphere > Soil | place... | reverse complement strand
CTGGGTCAGCGTGACGACGCTCCGTGGGAACACCTATCTGCGAGCGGGCATCGTCAACTACCTCGCGACGAGGAGCGAGGTCGACGCGCTCGTCGCAGCGTTGCGCCGACTGTCAGAAGGCGTCCTCGAAGATCTCGACCGCGGATGAGCCGTCGGGCTTGAGCCAGACGCTCGCGACATCGAACCGAACGGCCGCCGGGAACGTGCGGTGCTGCAGCAGGAAGATCTCGGCCAACGCCCGCAGCTTGTGCCGCTTGCGCACGTCCACCGCCTCGAACCCACCGCCGTACCGCGATCTCGTGCGGGTCTTGACCTCGCAGACCACGACGAGCTGGCCGCGCGACAGGACCAGGTCGAGCTCGCCGATGCGACAGCGCCAGTTGCGAGCGATCACGCGATAGCCCCGCGCGACGTAGAACGTTTCGGCGGCCCGCTCGCCCGACACCCCGACGCGGGTTCGTTCGTCCACGGGGCGACGGTAGCGTCGGCCCCTGACACGCCTCTCAAGGGCGGGGTACGTGGACTAGGCGGGATCGACCTCCGGCGTGTCGGGGATCGTCGTGTCCTCGCGTCGCAGCTCCTCGACGTTCACGTCACGCCGCGTCATCACCTGCACGCTCGACACGAACCTCGCCGGGCGGAACATGTCCCAGACCCATGCGTCGGTCAACAGCACCTGCACCCACCCGTCGTCGAGCGGGAGCATCTCGACCTTGTTCGCGAGGTAGAAGCGACGCTCCGTTTCGATCACGTAACCGAACATCGGGAGCACATCGCGGTACTCCCGATAGAGCTCCATCTCGCGTTCCTCTTCGAACCGTTCGATGTCGTCTTCCATCGCGGCTCAATGCTCTCACGTGGCGAGGACATCGCCCCTGCTGAAGCCGGGTAAGGCGGCCTGCCCCACACCAGAGAAGCTCAGCCGGTGCACGGGCGTGGGACCGTGGGCATCCAGCGCGTCCCAGTGCTCCCGTGTGCCGTACCCCTTGTTGTGGGAGAAGCCGAACACGGGATAGCGGCGATCCAGCCGCACCATGATCCGATCCCGCGTCACCTTCGCAACGATGGAAGCGGCGGCGACGCTCGCTGACAACATGTCGCCCTTCTTGATCGACAACGCTGGGCACGGCATCCGCGGTACCGGGAACCCGTCGGTGAGTGCGTAGTCCGGGTCGAGCGCCTTCACCGCGCGCCGGAGCAACATGATGTTCGAGCGATGCAGGCCCCGGTGATCGAGCATCGGCGGCTCGGCTTTGACGACGGACACCGTGCACGACGCGACGATCCGCTCGTACTGCTCCTGTCGCTGCTTCGCGGTGAGGAGCTTGGAGTCGCGGATCCCGGTGGGGTCGAACCCGTTCGGGATGATGACCGCCGCGGCAACGAGCGGGCCTGCGAGGGCGCCGCGGCCGGCTTCGTCACAGCCCGCGATGCGCGAGAAGCCCTGTGCCCACAGCGCCTCCTCGTAGCGGTCCAGGCCCGCAGCTACAACCATCCCCACCTCGACGGCGGATACACGATCACGAACGCCTTCCCGATCACCGTGTCCTCCGGCACGTACCCGAGCCCGGTTGGCGGCGGGAACCGCGAGTCTCCCGAGTGCGCGCGATTGTCCCCAAGCACGAACAGCATGCCAGGAGGGACCGTCACCGGCCCGTAGGGTTGCGTATCCGGCTCAGGGTTCAGATATGGCTCGTCCATGGCGGTGCCGTTGAGGAACAGGGTCCCATCGTGGAGCTCGACCACATCCCCCGGGAGCCCGATCACCCGCTTCACGTAGTCCTTGTTCTCGGGTTGGGCCACGCCGATGCCCTCCCCCAGCCAATGCAGCAGGCCGCCGACCACCCCGCGGTCGGTGCCCGGTCCCGGATGGGGATTCGAGAACACGATGATGTCGCCGCGCTGCACGTCGCTCACCCGCGTGCAGATGCGGCACACCAGGATGCGATCACCGCGCTCGAGCGTCGGCGCCATCGAGATCGACGGGATCGAGAACGCCTGCACGAGGAACGTCTTGATGATGATCGCGATCGCGAGCGCAACGACGAGCAGGATCGGGATCTCGCGCCACGATCGGTGCGGCGCTTCTGAGCCAGCGCCTGCGGGAACATCGGTGGCGACGTCTGCAGGGGGGTCCGCCGGAACGATCTCGTCGTCCGACGCCGTCACCGTCAGCCTTGGGCGGGCTCTTCGGCGGTCTCGTCTGGAACGGGCTCGTCGACGGGCTCGGGCGCAGCCGTAGCCGAGTCCTCGGCCTCGTCGGCCACCGCCTCCGTATCGTCGGCCGCCGACCCTGCTTCCTCGGCCGCCGCCTCCATCGCTGCTTCCTGCGCGGCCGCCTCGATCGCGGCGAGCTTGACGTCGTCGACCCGGCGCTCCCTGATCCAAGCCTTCTTGCCCCGGAGGTCACGCAGGTAGTAGAGCTTCGCCCGTCGCACTCGGCCCCGCTGGACGAGCTCGAGCTTCGAGATCGACGGCGAATGCAGCGGGAACGTTCGCTCGACCCCGACGCCGAACGAGATCTTCCGGACGGTGAAGGTCTCGCGGATGCCGCCACCCGAGCGCCGGATGACGACGCCCTGGAAGACCTGCACGCGCTCGCGGTTGCCCTCCACGACGCGGACATGCACCTTGACGGTGTCGCCGGGACGGAGATCCGGGAGATCGGTGCGGAGGAACGGCTGCTCGATCAGATCGGTACGGTTCATGGCAACGGTCGGCGATTGTACCAGCGGCCCCTCTCGCCACCGGTGGACGAGCCGCGTGTTGCTGTTCCGGGTTGAGCCCGTCGCGGATACCTGGAGACTGCACGGGAACCCTTCCGCCGCGACCTGAGCGCACCGAGCGCCCCTCGAGCTTCGCCTTGCGATCGCTAGGGGTTGAGATCAGGACGGTTCCGGCGGGTCTTCTCGCGCGCGGCCTCGAGCCGCCACGCGGCGATCGCGGCGTGATCTCCCGACGTGAGGATCGGCGGAACGTCCATCCCGCGGAACCGCTGCGGGCGGGTGTAGTGCGGATGGTCGAGGAGGCCGGTGTCTCCGAACGAGTCGTTTCGGTGTGAATCCTCGTTCCCGATGACGCCGGGCACGAGGCGCGTCACGGCCTCGATCACGACGAGCGCCGGGAGCTCACCACCCGAGACCACGTAGTCACCGATCGAGAGCTCCTCGGCGGGCAGGCCATCGAGCACCCGCTCGTCGAACCCCTCGTACCGTCCGCAGAGGAAGGTGAGGTGCGGCTCCAGCGCCAGCTCCCGGGCGAGTGGCTGATCCAGCAGCCTGCCCGCTGGTGACATCGCCAATACCCTGCCGCGGTCAGGGTCCAGGGCCTCGACCGCGGCGAACAACGGCTCCGCCTTCATCACCATGCCCGGACCGCCGCCGTATGCCTCGTCGTCGACACTGCGGTGCCGGTCGGTGGTGTATCCCCGGAGGTCGTGGACCACCACGTCGAGTAGGCCCGTCTCTACCGCCCGTCCGATGAGACTCTCGCGCAGCGGCTGAGCAACGAGCGCCGGGAAGATCGTGATGACGTCGATCCGCACGCCCCGAGGCTACCGCCAGACCCCGCTCCACCCGCCACGAACGTCAGTGCTTGACCGGGATGGGGAACATCGCGATCGCGGTGGTGACCACTCGCCGCAGCCGCGCGGCCCGCCCCGCCCGCTCACTGTCCACCACGGCCCGACCCGCCCGGCGGGCCGCACCCGCGCGCAGGAGATCGTCGGTCCGATACCGTGCCACGTCTGCGTTCAGCATCTCGTCCACCTCCTGGATCGATGCTCGAAGCGTAGGCCGCGCCCGCCCGCAACCCCGATGACGCCCGTCACCACCCGCCGATGTCATCAGCCACGTCGATCCGGTGACGGGCGGCACAGGCCGAGCCTCCTGTTGCGCAGGTCGCGCGTGTCGGCAACGATGCCGTCCGACGGAAGAGCTCCGCCGACGGGAGGGACCTCGTGGGACCGTTGATCTTGGCCGCGCTCGTGATCGCGGGGGTGATCGTCGGCGTTGATGCGCTCCGGCAGCGCCGCGCTCGCCGGGAAGCGCTCGACGTCCCTTCCGTGGTCGCAGCGGCGATCGGCCGTCCAGCGAGTGCCCCAATCGTGGCCCGTTCGCTCGACGCCCGCGTCGGCTCCCGGGCCACCGAGGGATCGATCGCGCACGGGGACCAGGACGGCGCCGGCCTCTGGGACGACCTCGAGGCACTCCTCGATCCGGAGTCCTTCGTCCCCCTCCTCGCCGAGGACACCGAGATCAAGACCTTCGAGATGCGGTGGGGCAACGACTACGCGATCGTCGCTCGACCCGACCACGCCCTGCACTACGAGGTGCAACCATGGGAGGCCGCGTTGATGCGGCGGATGGACGGCACGAACAGCGCGGGCGCCTTGATCGTGGAGCGGATGCAGGAGGCGGGCGACCTGGACCCCGGCGCCGTGCTCGCCTTGATCCGATCCCTGCACGAGGACGGCTTCCTCGATCCCGCCCCGCCCAACGTCGGCGACATCGTCCGTGACCACCTCGATCGTGCCTCCAGCGCCAGACGGAAGCTCCGTGAGTTCACGCGGAGCCTGCGGCTGTCGTGGGACGGGGCCGAGGGGTTCGTGCGATGGGCCCACCGCGCGGGCGGGAAGCGGTTCTTCGGTCGGCCGGTCGTGATCGCCGGCGCGATCGTGGCGATCGCCGGTCTCGGGTGCTTCGTCGACGTCCAGCGATCGGGGCGCTTCGCGCTGTCCTCGACGCAGGCGCCGGGTGAAACGATCCTCTTCCTCGCGCTCGCGCTCTTCCTGACCTTCGCGCACGAACTTGGTCACGCGATGGCCCTCGTGCACTACCGGCGCCGCGTGCTCGGCGCGGGATTCTTCATCTTCTTCGGGTCGCCGGCGTTCTACGTCGACGCGTCCGACGGGCTGCTGCTGGAACGCCACCAGCGGATCGTGCAGTCGTTCGCCGGACCATATGCCGAGCTCGTGCTCGCCGGGATCGCGTCGATCGTGATGTTCGCGTTCCCGGACACGGGAACCGCGGCCTTCCTCTATCGCTTCGCGCTGATCAACTACTTCGTGATCTTCATGAACCTGATCCCGCTGCTCGAGCTCGACGGCTACTGGATCTTCGCCGACCTGATCCAGGTGCCCGACCTGCGGCGCCGATCGCTGAACTTCCTGAAGGGTGACCTATGGCACAAGCTCGGCGCGCGGGAGCGGTTCAGCCTCCAAGAGACCGGGTTCGCGTTCTACGGCATCGTCGGAACGGCCTTCACGATCTTCTCCTTCTACACCGCGTTCTTCTTCTGGCGCGAGATCTTCGGTGGGCTGATCACGAGCCTGTGGGAAGGGGGGCTCGTGTCGCGAGTGCTCCTCATCCTGCTCGCGCTCGCTTTCCTCGGTCCCATGATCCGAGGCGCCATCACGCTGCTGCGAACGATCTGGCGACAGGTCAGCATGCTCGTCGAGCGGGTGCGCTTCCGGTTCGAGCGATCGTGGCGGGTCGAGGCCGCAGCCCTGATCGATGCCTTGCCGGCGTTCAACGATCTGGATGAGGCGCTGCTCTCCGATCTCGCCGGCAGGGTGGAGGTGGTCTCCGTCGGCGACGGCCAGACGGTCTTCCGGCGCGGGGATCAGGCGGACGCGTTCTACGTCGTTCGATCGGGAGCGATCCGCATCGAGGACGAGCAGCCCGACAACGGCGACACCGTGGTGCTCACGACCCTCGGGCGGGGCGACGCCTTCGGCGAGCTCGGATTGTTGGGTTCCGCCCCGCGGGCGGCCACCGCGCGCGCCGACGGCCGCACGACGCTGTTCCGGATCGACAAGGCGGCGTTCGATCGCCTGTTGGCCGACGACATCACGGCGCCGACGTTCGCCCCGACCATGCAGGCGTACGCGGAGCTCCGTTCGCTGCCGGTGTTCCGGACGCTGTCGACGGCCGACCTCGCGTCCGTGCTCTCACACGGGTCGTGGCGAACGGCCGCACCCGGCGAGGTGCTGATCCGGGAAGGGGATCCCGGCGACGCGTTCTACGCGCTCGGAGCCGGTCGGGTCGATGTGATCCGCGAGGGCGAGGTCGTGGCAGCCCTCGGCCCCGGCGAGCACTTCGGAGACGTCGCGTTGCTCACGAACGCCCCCCGCAACGCCACCGTCGTTACACACACCCCGTCGCGGATCTTCCGGCTGGACCGCGAAGGGTTCCAGCGGGTCGTCGCCGAGACGCTTCGCCGCGGCCCGGTCGAGCGGGCCCCCGAACGGAACATGGAGCACTGAGGAGGATCGATGGTCTGTTGGCACTGTCGTCGCACGGCGGTTGGGTCATGCCGCTTCTGCGGCCGAGGCGTCTGCGAGGATCACGTGCAGGAGCAGCCCTACATCTTGGAGCTGTATCGAGGCGGCGAGATGACGCGTGCACTGGTGGTCGAGGACGCGTTGTTCTGCGGGGCATGCAACCCTCGCCCTGATCCCGTGGACCTCCCAGAGCTCGATGCGTGACGTACGTCACACCAGATGCGTGATGTCGAGCACCGCCGCCTCGTGACGGAAAGCACGGGGCCATTGTGACTCCGGCTACCGACGAGTTGCCCTGGTGGGGGTCATGATTCTCGCGTAGACGGGTCAACAGGGATCCGAGGAGCAGGAGGAGCAACGAGATGGCTGAGAAGAAGATCCAGCCGAAGAAGCCCGCTAGCGAAGAGCCGGCCGCGGGTGCCCGCAAGGCCGAGCCCGCCAGCAAGGTGACGTCGAGGCGCGTCCACCGTCGCGTGCACCGTCGCGTGCACCGTCGCGTGCACAAGGCCCTCTGATCAACCGAACTTCTCGCACCGAAGCCCGGGCTCGATGCCCGGGCTTCGTGCTTCCTTGCCCCGAGTAGCGTCGGGGCCGGCCCCGGGATACGCTGCAGGGGATGGCCACGACGAGTGTGAACGGCCTGCTCGCCGCGATGGGGGCTGCCCCGATCCTCGGCGGTGTCGCGAAGAAGGACGTCGAGCAGCTCTCGAGGACAGGCAACGTCCGGCGCTTCCGGAAGGGGACCTACCTCTGCCATCAAGGCGATCCGTCGCCCGAGATCTATTTCTTGGTCGAGGGCCGCATCGAGATCAGCTCGTTCTCCCCCACCGGCACCCGGATCCTGCACGCGACCGTGGACACCCCACAGTTCCTCGGCGAGCTGGGGGTCCTCGGCAACCTCCCCCGCAGCGCCGACCTCCTGGCGATGGACGACTGCGACGTGTGGTCCGCACCGGGAGAGGACTTCGTCGGGTTCGTCACTGCCCAACCGAGCGCGGCACGCCAGCTGATGGCGGCGCTCGCCCGGCAGATCCAGGAGCATCAGGCCTTCGCCGACGACCTGCTGTATCTCGATCTCAAGGGTCGCGTGGCCAAGCGATTGCTCCAGATGGGTACTCCGTCGCTCGAGGACCTCCCTCCGGCGAACAGCAGCGTGCCCGCGCTGACGCACGCCGATCTGGCCAGTCTGTGCGGCGGCAGCCGCGAGAACGTCACCCGGATCATCACCGACCTGCAGCGACGGGGCCTCGTGAAGCGTGAAGGGCAGCGGTACGTGCTCAAGAAGCCCCAACAGCTCGCGAAGATCGCCGGCCTCTAGTCGGTCTCCGGCGCCGTCAGCCCCGGCACGTCGCGAACCGTCGCCATCCGAGCGGCCGGATCCACCGAGACGACGAACGCCTCAACCGCAGGGATCAACGTCTCGATGCCGTTGCCGTCCACGACCCGCCACAGATCGTGCGCCGGGTACTCGAGGACCTCCGCGATCGTGCCGAGCGAACGACCAGACTCCGTGGTGACGGCACATCCCTCCAGCTGGAACGTCCACCACTGGCCCTGGTGCAGCGGCGGGAGCCAGGACTCGGGGACGACGAGGGTGCCGCCCGCCATCGCCGCGGCCGTGGTCCGGTCATCGATCTCATCGAAGGTCACGAGCAGCCGGTCGCGATGCGGACGGATCGCACGGACCGTGAGCCGTCGGCCCTCGTCGTCGAAGACGACGGCACCGACAGCCCATCGATCGGGGTTGTCGGATCGATTCTCGACGGCGACCTCGCCGTGCACCCCGTGCGCCTTGGTGATACGGCCGACGACGATGGTCGGCTCGTCCACCTAGTCCTCGAAGTCGACCCGCGCCGCCAGGTTCTGGCGAGAGGCAGCAGCACGCACCACGGTCCTGATCGCCTTGGCGGTACGACCCCCGCGACCGATCACCTTGCCGAGCTCGCCGGGTGCGACGGTCACGCGGAAGGTGGGGCCTCGCTCGTCGAACGATTCGGTGACACGAACCTCGTCGGCGTCATCGACGAGCTCACGACATAGGAACTCGACGAGCTCCTTCACCTCAGGCCTCGGTCGGCTCCTCGACGGCCTCGGTCGAGTTCTCTTGGGTCGAGGTCTCTTCGGTCGAGGTCTCGTCGATGGAGGCCTCATCGGCCGCCGCTGTCTCGTCGGCGGAGGAGCTCGGCTCCTCATGCGCGGCGGCTGCCGGGGTCTCGGGCGGCGCGGGGGCCGAGGCAGTTGTCTCTGACGCGGCCGCCTTCGCCTGCGCCTTCTTCGAGAGCTTCTCCTTGGCGAGACGCTCGGGCTTGGCTGGCCCGGCCATCGCCGCGGCCTTGGGGCGCTCCGACACGAAGGTCTCCCAGATCCCGACCTTCTCCATCAGGTTTCGCACCTGGTTCGAGGGCTGCGCCCCGACGCGGAGCCAGTGCAGCGCGCGCTCGGGATCAATCTCGATCAAGGAAGGATCGTTCAGCGGCTGATAGCGGCCGATGTTCTCGATGAAGCGGCCGTCGCGGGGCGCGCGCTGATCCGCCACCACGACACGGTAGAAGGGGCGTCCCTTCGCCCCCATGCGCCGCAACCGGATCCTCGTCGACATCGCCGTTCCTCGCCTCTCGTTGCTATCTCGTCGGCATCTTCATGCCGGGTATGCGCTTGCCGCCCATCATCGTCCGCATCATCTTCCGCGCGCCCTCGAAGTCCTTGAGCAGTGCGTTGACGTCTGCGGTCGTGGCTCCGGCTCCGTTGGCGATCCGGAGGCGGCGAGACCCGGAGATGATAGCGGGTTCCCGGCGCTCCCGAGGCGTCATCGACAGGATGATCGCCTCGGCTCTCCCGAGCTCACCCTCGTCGACGGCGGCCGCCAGCTCCTTGATCCCCGCCTTACCCCCGGGCATCCCAGGCAGCATCTTCATGATGTCTTGGATCGGCCCCAGCTTGCGCATCTCGCGGAGCTGACCCAGGAAGTCCTCCAGGTTGAACTGCCCCGACAGCATCTGCTCGGCGGCTTTCGTGGCTGCCTCTCGGTCCACCGTGTCCTGGGCCTTCTCGATCAGCGTCAAGACGTCGCCCATCCCCAGGATCCGCCCCGCCATCCGGTCGGGGTGGAACGGCTCGAGGTCCTCCACCCGTTCCCCCGTGCCCGCGAAGAAGATCGGCTTGCCGGTCACCGCCGTCATCGAGAGGGCCGCGCCACCGCGCGCATCGCCGTCGAGCTTCGTCAGGATGAACCCGGTCGTATCGACGTCGTGCATGAACGCCCGCGCCTGCACCACGGCATCCTGCCCGGTCATCGCATCGCAGGCCATCACGACGTGGTGGGGCTTCGTCACGTCTTTGATCTTGCGCGCCTGTTTCATCATGTCGGGGTCGACGTGCAGGCGCCCGGCCGTGTCGATGATCACGACGTCGGCGCCCGTGCGTTGGGCTTCCTTCACCCCGTTCTTCGCGAGCCGGACCGGATCGCGGCCCTCCGACCACACCGGCACCCCGATCTCCCGGCCGAGGGTGCGGAGCTGCTCGACGGCTGCCGGCCGTTCGAGATCGGCCCCGATCAACAGCGGCCGGCGACCCGCTGCCTTCAGGTACCTCGCGAGCTTCGCGCTGGCGGTGGTCTTCCCCGAGCCCTGCACGCCGGCCAGCATCACGACCGCGGGGTTCGCCCCGGGCAACGTGAAGGGGACGTGCCGGCCGCCCAGGGTTGTCGTCAGCTCCTCGTCCATGATCTTCACGACCTGCTGCGCGGGCGTGAGGCTCTTCATGACCTCCTCGGACAGCGCACGGGCGCGGACGCGACCGAGCAGATCGTCGGCCACCTCGACCGAGACATCGGCCTCGAGCAGGGCCGTGCGGACCTCGGTCAGCGCGTTATCGACCTGCTTGGGATGCAGCTTGCCCCGGCTCCGGAGCTTGCGGAAGACGCCATCGAGGCGGTCGCTCAACGTGTCGAACATATGAAGGGATGCTGCCACGGCTGCGCGGCGGCGCCGCCTAGTGTATCGAGCGGGGATGGGTGAACCGGTGACGGTGCGGACCGAGCGGACGGCCGACGCGCTGCGGCTGGAGCGCGAACTCGTCTGGCTGCGCTGGCTCGTAGCAGCGTTCGGCGCCGCGCAGGTCGCGTTCACGATCCGCGACCGGAGTCACGATCCCGCGTTCGAGATGCCGCTGGCGGTGGCGCTCGTGATCGGATTGGCCCTCGGCAATCTCGCGATCTCCACGGCGGTCAGGCGGCCGATCGACGCCCTGCAGCTCCGCTCGATCGGCATCGCGGCCTTCATCCTGGACGCGGTCGTGATCTCCGGGTTGATCTGGCTCGTGCCGAGCGGCCCAGCTGATCCGGTGTGGGTCGTCGGCTACCTGATCCCCCTCGAGGGTGCCGCCCGCTGGGGGCTGCTCGGAGGCCTGCTCGGAGGCGCGGTGTTCCTCGGCGAGCAGGTCGTGCAAGAGGCAGCTCGGGCGCAGCTGGCGGTCGGCTCCCCGCAGGTCGCGTTCCGCGCGGGCATGGCCTTCGTCGTCGGTGCCGTCACCGGGTCGTTCGCATCGTCGTTACGGCGAACCGCCGATGCCGCGGCAGACCGTGCGCAGGAAGCGGCCGCGGCCGCGGCCCGTGCCGAGCTCGCGGCCACCCAGGCGGCGAAGGCGCAGGGCGAGGTCGCCGCGTTCCACGCGGCGGTCCTGTCCGATGCCCAACCAGAACGCCTCGCGGAAACGCTGCGTCTGGCCGCAGAGCGGGTCGCGACCGAGCTCGGGTGCGAGGCGCTCGGGTTGCTCACCCGATCGACGGGCGACGCGGGCGAGGACATCTTCTCTGCCGCCGGGGTCTACGGCGACCCGGGGTACCTGCTCGGCGACGAGCTGGCGCCCGTGTCGAGCCCGGTCGCCGCCGCGGCGACGGCGGGGACGACGGTCCTGGCAGACCACGACATCGTCGCGCCGATGCGGGTCCGCGGCGCGGTGGTCGGGGCGCTGCACGAACGTTTCGCGACCGAGGCACCCGATACCGCGAGCGTCGACGCGCTGCAGACGATCGCCGATCAGCTCGGTGTCACGCTGGAGGCCACGCGGCTCCGCGCCGAACAGGCTGCGATCGTGGCGCGGCTCACCGAGCTCGACGCGATGAAGACCGACTTCGTGGCGATCACGAGCCACGAGCTTCGAACCCCGCTGGCCGGGATCCGGGGCTTCGTCGACATGCTGACCCGCCGCGGCGACGCGCTCTCGAACGAGGAACGAGCGGAGTACCTCGAGATCGTCTTGACCCAGACCGACCGCCTGATCCGCATCGTGGACGATCTGCTCGTGGTCTCACGGATCGAGGGCGATGCCCTCGTGCTCGAGCCGGTCGAGGTGCACGTCCGGGGGGTGCTCGCGCAGGTGATCGGCGCGCTCGGAGACGAGGGCGATCGCGTGGAGCTCGACGAGTCGCCGGGGGCGCCCTCCACCCTCGTGCTCGACCCCAACCGCTTGATCCAGATCCTCACCAACCTGACGCACAACGCAGTGAAGTTCTCGCCCGAGGACGCGACGGTCCGGATCCGATGGTCGGCTCCCGCGGAGGGAACCGTCGTCTTCGAGGTGATCGACCGCGGCCCCGGCATCCCCGAGCACGAACAGGACCTCATCTTCGAGCGGTTCCGCCAGCGCGGCGACCACCGTTCCCACACGGAAGGCTTCGGGCTGGGCCTCTACATCACGAAGCTGCTCGCCGAGGCGATGGGTGGCTGGCTCGACGTGGAGTCCGCGCCCGAGGCGGGCGCGACGTTCCGGGTCACGCTTCCCACGACCCGTCCCCTGCCAACACCTGCTCGACCGTCCGCAACAGCGCGATCGGACTGAACGGCTTCGTGAAATAATCGTCGGCGCCGAGTCGCAGCGCCGCCGCTCGGCCCTCCTCCCCCGTCGCCGTGACGACGATGATCCGGCCGGTGAATCTGGGGTCCGCCCTGGCGGTTGTGAGCACGTCGGCGCCGGTGACGCCGGGGATGTTCAGGTCCAGGAACAGCAGATCCGGCGGGCGCTCGCGGATCGCGGCGAGCGCGGTCTGACCGTCGGCTGCCTCCTCGATCAGGAAGCCCTCGCCCTCGAGCACGAGCCGCATCGCCTCGCGCATCGTCGGGTGGTCCTCGACGATCAAGATGCGCCGCTGCATCACCGTCACCCCAGTAACCGGTCGGCGAAGGACTCGGGGTCGAAGGGTCGCAGGTCGTGCAGCTCCTCACCGACGCCGACGAACCGGATGGGCAGGTCGAGCTCCTCGCGCACCGCCAGGAGCACGCCCCCCTTGGCCGAGCCGTCGGTCTTCGTGAGCACCACGCCCGTGAGGTCCACGGCCTCGGTGAACGCGCGCGCCTGGGCGATCCCGTTCTGTCCGGTCTGCGCATCGAGCACGAGGAGCGTCTCCGTGACGGTCGCCCCGGCCTTCGCGATCACACGCTTGACCTTCTGCAGCTCTGCCATCAGCGGTTGCTTCGTGTGGAGGCGCCCGGCGGTGTCGACCAGCAGGACGTCGACGCCGCGCGCTTTCGCAGATGTGACGGCGTCGAACGCGACGGCACCGGGATCGGCGCCGCGATCCTGCGCGACGAGCTGCGCGCCGGCGCGGTCTGCCCAGATCTCGAGCTGCTCGCCCGCGGCGGCCCGGAACGTGTCGGCCGCCGCGAGGCTCACCCGCTTGCCGTCGGCCACCAGCAGCGCCGCCAGCTTGCCGATCGTCGTGGTCTTGCCGGAGCCGTTCACACCGACGACCAAGATCACGTCGAGGTCGCCACCGTCGAGGTCGACGGGTCGCGACGGACCCAAGATCGCGAGGACCTCGGTCCGCAAGAGGTGCACCGGGTCCGCATCGGGGGTGAAGCGCGCGCGGATCCGGGTCGTGAGATCGGCGGTCGCGCGTGGGCCGACGTCGGCCTTCAGCAGCAGGTCCTCGAGCTGTGCCCACGCGTCGCCGTTCGCGGAACCGAACAGCGATCGGACCCGAGCACCGAGGCCGGCGGAACCGAACCCGCCGCCGGAGGTGATGGTCGCCGGCGCGGAGGCAGGACGCGGCGCCGGGACCGATGGCGCGGAGGTCCGGCCGCGCCACACGAACACGGCCACGATCGCGACCACGACGACAACGACGGCGATCCACACGACCGGGGACATGGGAGGTCAGCCTACCGGAGGCGTCGTGAGCGCTTCGACGGCGGGCACGGTGAGCGCGGGAGCGGCGTCCGCCTGCTCCTCGAGGCGTTGCGCCACGACCTTGGTGGTTCCGTCGGTGTTGAGCGAGATGCCGTAGAGCATGCCGGCGATCTCCATCGTGCGCTTCTGGTGCGTGACGATGAGCACCTGCGAGGCCGCGGCGAAGCCCTCGATCAGCCGGAGGAACCTGTGCAGGTTGACGTCGTCGAGCGCGGGCTCCACCTCGTCCATCAGGTAGAAGGGTGAGGGCCGCGCGGTGAAGATCGCGAACAGGAAGGCGAGGGCTGTGAGCGAGCGCTCGCCGCCGGACAGCAGGGAGATCCGCTTCACGCGCTTGCGGCCGGGGCTCGCCTCGATCTCGATGCCGGACTCGAGGGGGTTCGCCGGGTCGGTGAGCACCAATCGGCCCTCCCCTCCGGGGAAGAGTTCCCCGATGAGCCGCTCGAACTCGAGGGCGACGTCGCGGTAGGCGGAGGTGAACGTCTCGGTGATCTGCCGGTCGATCTCGGCGATCACCTCGAGGAGGTCGCGGCGCGCCTTCCGGACATCATCGAGCTCGCGCTGCATGAAGTCGTAGCGTTCCTGCATCGACTCGAGCTCGCCGGTCGCGAGCAGGTTCACCCGACCGAGCAGCGCCAGTCGACGCTGCACGAGCTCCTGGCGTTTCTCGATCGTCTCGACGGAGTCCTCGTCGGTCAGGGCGGCGACGAGCTCGGCTGGATCTGCCTGGAAGCCTTCTCGCAGCAGCCGCTCCGCCTCGGCGATCCGGCGCTCGATGTCGCCGCGCGCCCGGTCGTCCTCCTCGTAGCGCTGGCGAAGCTCATCCAACGCCGTCGAGGCGTCGCGCCAGCTCTTGTTGACGGCGGCCTCGCGCTCGGCGGCCTCGCGCTCGGCGGTCGCGGCGGCGTCGCGCGCCTCGGCGGCCGCGGCGAACGCGGCGTCGGCGGTGGCGACCGCCGCTTCGGCCTCCGTGCGCGCCGCCTCGGCAGCGGCGAGGTCCTCGCGCAGGCGGACCGGGTCGTGCGCGGCGAGGGCGTCGCGCTCGTCGCGGAGCTCGATCACCCGATGGTCCGCGCTCACCCGTTCCCGACGAAGCGTCTCGACCGCGACACGCGCATGGACCGGCGCTTGTGGCAACGGCGGGAGCTCGGGGATCTCCGCGTCGACGCTCGGCCCCATCGCGGTCAATCGCTCCTGCGCCGCGGCGGCCGACTCCGCGAGCGCCGCGACACGCTGGGCGAGCAACTCCTCTTCTTTGTGCATGGCGGCGAGCTCACGCTCGGCGAGCGTCAGGCGCTCGGCGGCGTCGGTGATGTCGGCATCGGCCGCGTCGATCTGTCCATGCAGGAAGTCGACCTCTCCGGCGATCTCCTCGAGCCGGGCCGCGCGTGGTCGAAGCTGCTGCTCCGTGGCGGCGAGGTCGTGCGCCAGGACCTTCAGCTCGGCCACGATCTCGCGCAGGCGGCCGTCGGCCTCCTTCGCGGTGTGGATCACCGCCGGGCCGACGAGGAGGCCTTCGGGAGTGACGAAGGAGGCGCCGGGATGCTCCCGTTGCTTGTGCGCGGCCTCTTCCACGTCGCGGACGAGGTAGACGTCGCGGAGTACGGTCGAGACGATGCCACGGGCCGCGGGCTCTGCCTCGACCGCAGCGAGCAACTTCCGCTCACCGGGAAGCCCCAACGGGACGGGACCGCCCGCCGCGATCGCCAAGATCGCGCCGTCGCCACCGGGCGCGTCGACGAGCGCCCGGTCACCATCCTCATAGACGACGGCGTCGGCGAGCGGACCCAGCGCCGACGTGAGCGCACGCTCGAGCCCGGGCTCGACGCGCACAAGATCGTGCAGCAGTCCCACGGCGCGACCTTTGTGGCCCGCGAGGAACCGTGACCCGGGTGTCTCCTCGATGTCGCGGCGGCGGGCGTCCAACAGGTCCTTGCGCGCCTGCATCCGCACCCGCGCCTCGGTGAGCTGCTCGATACGATCAACGAGGGAGCGCCGCTCGTCCTCGAGCTGGCGCTGCTTCTCCGACAACGGCGCTGTCTGCCCGTCTCTCTGCTCGATGTCGGCTTCGATCTCCCCGCGCGCGGCCTCGGCGGCTTCGATCCGCCCACGCACGTCGGCGAGCGTCGTCTCCAGGCGCTCGCGCTCGTGCAGTGCCGT
>Ga0105242_10002123_pt1 | contig 15643 bp, 11 predicted proteins | sample KBSM24metaG_FD_81521 | JGI IMG/M metagenome (GOLD analysis project Ga0105242, IMG submission 81521) | Miscanthus rhizosphere microbial communities from Kellogg Biological Station, Michigan, USA - KBS M2-4 metaG | ecosystem: Host-associated > Plants > Roots > Rhizosphere > Soil | place... | reverse complement strand
CACGCCAAGCGGTCGGTGGTCGCGACCATCTCGCTCGACGAATTCGATCGCCTCACGCGTGCAGGCGTCGTGGTCGACAGCGCGTTCGACACCGAGCTGGAGCTTGGGCCAGGGCAGATCCGCATGCTTCGCTACACGGCCGATCGCTGGCTCGGACGCGTCCGCTAGATCGGTCGCTCCACGAAACGCACGGAAACGCACGACACGCGGGTGAATCGCGGTAGTGTTACGCGCAAGGAGCCTGACCATGCGCGCTGCACGACTCGCGTTCGCCTCGCTTCCGGCCTTCGGGCTGTTGCTGCTGGCACAGGAGACCGCTCGTCCTCCGGGCGCCTACATGAGCGCGGCCGACATCAGCAGGGGACTCTCGACTGCCGTCGCCACCGACGCCGCAGCCGGTGCGGCCGTCACCGTGGCGCCGGGCATCATGGTCCGCCGCCGCAGCAGTGGCGGCGAGACTCAATACGCGATCGTCCATCCCTTCAGCGCCGAGACCTACTACATCGTCGATGGCGCGGGATCGCTCGTGACTGGTGGTGTGCTCGACCCGCCGGCCGCTGTGCCGGCAGATCCTGATGTGGTCCGAAGCAAGTCCATCAAGAACGGGGTGACGCACAAAGTCGCAAAGGGCGACGTCATCGTCGTGCCGCCGGGCACTCCCCACTGGTTCAACGCGATAGACAGCACGATCACGTATCTCGAGAGCCGCGTCCGCGTGAAGTGAATCAGTCGAGGTGAGCCGGCGGCGCAGCCGATGTCGCATTCCAGCGATGAAGGGGTTGACGCCTATGCCTGCCGTTCATCGCTGGGTCACGTTCGCCGTGGTGCTGCTGTCGGCTGGATGCTCGAGCCTCCTTGGCTCGGAAGCCGGGTTGCCCGTGCCGAAGGATCCAGGAACGATCGTCGTCTTCGTCCGCGATTCAGCAGGCAACCCGATTGCGAACGTCGAGGTTCAGGTCCACGACATCCCGAACAGTGTCGGGACGACCTATAGCATCGGTCAGCAAACGAACCGCGACGGCGTTGTCGAAATCGCCTACATTCCGGCCGGCTCGAGGAGGGTCGAGGTGAAGCCGACGCCAGGTTTCCACGCGGCGGCCGATTCCCTGATCAAATCGATCGATGTGATCAAGGGCGCAGCCGTGTCGGTCAGCTTTGTTCTCGCCAGGGACTAGGGACTGGGGACCAGGGACTGGGGACTGGGGACTAGGGACTGGGGACTAGCCTTAGCCCCCGCCCTAAGCCCCAAGCCCTAAGCCCTATTTATTTCTCCGAGATGGGCTCCATCCCGATGCGCTGTGCGAGCGTGTTGAACCGCGGCAGGTACGTGCCGAGCACGCGCTGGAGCCGGTCGGTCTCGGCCTTCAGCTCCTTCTGCAGATCTTCGAAGATCGGTTCGGCGTTGCCGATCGGCCGTCCTTCGCCGGTGTTGACGACGCGCAGCAGCGACGCGAGGCGATTGTTGGTCTTGATCGGGAAGTTCAGCGGATCCTGATTGCTCTGGTTTCGCACCTGGTAGACGTCTTCCTCGACCGCGCTCAACTCCTTCGTGAACTGCTCGGCGATCGCCTTCGCATCCGCGCTGTTGTTCTTGTCGGTGCGATCCTTGAGCTGCGTCTTGATGCGCCGGATCTGAATGATGGCCTCGTTCGCCTCGTTCACCTTGTCGCGAATCCGGCTCGCGAGATCGAACTGCGCCTTCATGTCGGCATCGCTGATCGTGTAGAGCGGATGCTTCTTCACCGTAATCGGCTGGGTGAACACCTGGCCGTCGACCGTCAGCCGCGCCTGGTAATTTCCCGGCAGCGCCAGCGGTCCGTTCGTCGTCGCTCCCCAGAGCACCATGCCCTGGAACGGCGTGACGGGCGCGTATTGCAGATCCCACGTGAAGTGCTGAACGCCGATCGCCATGGGCGCCGTCGGGATCCGCCCGCGACCGCCGCCTTCCTCGTCGTCTGCCGGCGGATCTGCGTCGGCTGGAGTGCCCGGGGCTGTCGCACCCGGCACTGCGGCACTTGGCACTGCGGCACCTGGCACCGTGGCACCCGGAGTCGTGCCTCGACCGCGGCCGCCGCGGCCTTCTGTCGGCGCGGCGCCATTGAATGTCCGCACCACCTGTCCCTGCGCGTCGAGAATGTCCAGCGTCATTTTCTGGGGTGTCGACTTCAGCCAGTAGGTGATCTTCGCCGGGTACGCGGATCGCGTGGCATCGGCCGGCTTGAAGAGGTACGCCGTCGCCGCGCTCGTGACCGGCGCGCCGTACTGTCGCAGCGGTGCCACGTCGTCGAGAATGTAGAAGCCGCGGCCGTGGGTCGCGATCGCGACGTCGCTCGCCTCAACCCAGATATCGTGCACCGGCGTGTCCGGCAGCCCGTTCTTGAGCGGCTGCCAGTGATCGCCGTCGTCGAGCGACACATAGAAGCCGTGCTGGGTGCCTGCGTAAAGCAGCCCCTTGCGGACGGGATCCTCGCGCACGACGTGTGTGTAGTCGTTGGCGGGAATGCCGGTCACGATTTTCGTCCACGTGCGGCCGAAGTCGTGCGTCCGGAACAGGTACGGCGAGAAATCCTCGAGCAGCGGTTTCTTGACGGCGATGTACGCAGTCCCCGGATCGGTGGACGACGCATCGATCTGGCTGACGCGCCCGAAATCGGGCATGTCCTTCGGCGTGATGTTCGTCCAGTTCTTGCCGCCGTCACGCGTAATGTGCACCAGGCCGTCGTCGGATCCGGCCCAGATGATGTTCACGTCGGTCTTGCCGGGCGCGAGCGAGAAGACGGTCGCGTAGATCTCCGGGCTGTTCATGTCGTGCGTGATCGGGCCGCCCGAGTCCTGCATCGTCTTGGGGTCGTGACGCGTGAGGTCGTCGCTGATCTTCTCCCACGTCTGTCCCTGGTTCGTCGTCTTCCACACGTGCTGCGACGACGTGTAGAGGATGTTCGGATCCACCGGGGAGAAGACGATCGGGAACGTCCACTGCCATCGCTCGACGACCGATGCCGAGTTCTCGCCCGAGAAAAAACGCGGGTAGGGGTTCACCTCGCGCAGCTCGCCCGTGCGGCGATTCATTCTCGTGATGAAGCTGCCGTTGTTCGCTCCCGAGAAGAAGACGTCGGTGTCCTTCGGGTCCGGCGCGATGTAGCCGTCCTCGTTGCCTCCGACCTCGTAGAACGGATCGACGCGGCGCTGGCCTCCGCGGCCGGCCATGCCGTTGGTGCTCGGCACGCACATCGTGCTGTTGTCCTGCTGGGCGCCGCACAGGTGATAGGGCACGTGTTTGGTCGTGATCACGTGATAGAACTGCTCGGTCGGGAATTCCTGGCCCGACCAGGTCCGCTGCTGACCGGCGCCGACATTGAAGGTCACCGTGCCGCCGCCGTCGTTGCCGAGCACGAGGTGCTGCGGGTCGTCGGGATCGATCCAGATGTCGTGGTGATCGCCGTGGGTCCCGTTGCCCATGTTCTGGAACGTCTTGCCGCCGTCGACCGAGCGGAACGCGCTCGTGTTCAGCGCGTAGACGATGTCCTTGTTCTGGTGATCGGCGAAGACGTGCGTGTAGTAGAAGGCGCGCTGCCGGATGTTGCGGCCGGTGTTGATCATCTTCCAGGTCGCGCCCGCGTCGTCGGACATCAGCAGGCCGCCGTTCTCGTTCTCGACGAGCGCGTAGACGCGGTTGGAATCAGCGGCCGTGAGCGCGATCCCGATCTTGCCGATCATGCCGGTCGGCATGCCGGGGTTGCGGGTAATCTCCCGCCAGGTTTCGCCGCCGTCGGTCGACTTGAAGAATCCGCTGCCCGGGCCGCCGCTCGACATCTGGTACTCGATCCGGTACGCCTCCCAGAGCGCGGCATACATGACGCTGGGATTCCTGCGATCGATCGCGACGTCGACGGCGCCGGTCTTGCCGTTGCGGAACAGCACCTTCTTCCAGGTCTTGCCGCCGTCCGTCGTCTTGAACACGCCGCGCTCGTCGCTGTCCTTGCCATAGCGGCCGAAGTCGGCGACGAACACGATGTCGGGATTGGTCGGGTGGATCCGAATCTTGGAGATCGCATCGGTATCCTTGAACCCGACGTTCGTCCAGGTCTTGCCGGCGTCAGTCGATTTGTAGACGCCGTCGCCGGCCATGATGTTGCCGCGGATGCACGCCTCGCCCATCCCGATGTAGACGATGTCGGGATTCGATTCGGAGACGGCGACGGCGCCGACCGACGAACTGGTGATGAGACCATCGGTGACGGGCGCCCATTTCGCGCCGCCGTCGGTCGTCTTCCAGAGTCCGCCTCCGACCGCGCCGAAGTAGGCCTCCCTGGGCCGGCCCTTCACGCCCGACACCGCAATCGAGCGGCCTCCGCGGTCGGGTCCGACGCTCCGCCATTTGAAAGCCGTCACCAGCGCCGGGTCGAGTGCGCCGTCCGTGGCCGGCGTCTGCGCCGCGAGTCCGGGCCGGGCGCCGACATTCCATCCGGCCGTTAACACCAGAATAGCGGCACCGACAAGGAACGAGCGAACTCTGGAAAAGCCGATCATGACGCGCAGCCTCCTCGGGAAAGAAGCGAGTCTAGCACCGCCGGCCAGCCGGCTAATCGTGACAATAGGTGACGTACACTCTGTCGTCATGTTTTGTCCGCAATGCGAAGAGGAATACGCATGGGACGTGATGGTCTGTCCCGTGTGCGATGTCGACACGGTGGACGAGCTCCCGCGGTTGGGGCCTGCGCCGGCGCCGGATGCCGAGCTGACCTGCGTGTTCGCCACTGGCGACATGGGACTGATCGCGGTCGCGAAATCGCTGCTCGAAGGGGAGAAGATCGATTACTTCGTACGCGGCGAAGGCCTTCAGGATCTGTTCGGTCTCGGCCGCGCCACCAGCTACAGCTTCGCCATGGGGCCGGCGGAGTTCTGGGTCCGCGCGGAAGACGCAGACGACGTCAGGGTTTTGCTGCAGGATCTGATCGCCGCGAGCGAAAATCGACCGTGAATCGATGAAACGCGTAAAGCTCATCCTCAGGGTACTGCGGTGCTGATCGCGTCGGCGCGGTGGTGTACCGGAGAAAACCGGCGAGATCGCAACGATCGTTGAGGCCACTTCTCTGCGCTCTTTGCGTTCACTTCGGTTTTTTCTGTACCGTTGGCCTGCATGGCAGCCCACTCGCGCTACTCTCACCCGATTCTTTACGGCACTCTCGTCGTCGGCACGCTCGACCTGCTGGACGCGGTGGTGTTCTTCGGCGTGCGAAACGGCGTTCCGCCGCTTCGCATCTTTCAGAGCATCGCCGCAGGCGTACTCGGCCGCAACTCGCCGCGGATGGGGTGGCACAGCGGTGGCCTCGGCATTCTCCTGCACTACTTCATCGCTTTTCTCATCGTCTCGATCTTCTACGCCGTGAGCCGCGGCGTGCCGGCGTTGCGACGTCATACGCTGACCGTCGGCATCCTCTACGGCGTGGTCGCCTACTTCGTGATGAACTACGCCGTGATTCCGCTGTCGGCCACCACCCGCGGGCCGTTCGTGCTGCCCGTCTTCATCAACGGCATCCTGATCCACGCGTTCGGCGTCGGATTGCCGAGCGCCTGGTTCGCGCGCGACTGATAGTCGGTCGCCTTCCCGGTCGCCGAATTTTCCAGATGAGCCGGTCTCTGAAGGGCCGGTGACAAAAGGGTGACAAAACGCTTGCGCTCATCTGCTCTAATCGAGAAATGAGCAAATCTATTGGATTCGTTGTATTTATTTGTACCGCAGTCACGTTGGCAGCCGCTCAGAACGGTGCGACCGTCGAGATGAAAAACGGGCAAGGACAGTCGGTCGGTACGGCGACGCTCTCTTCCGCCAAGGACGGCGGCGTGTCGGTTGCGCTCGACCTGAAGAACCTCACGCCCGGACGCCACGCGCTGCACTTTCACCAGACGGCTAGTTGTGAAGGACCTGCGTTCACGTCGGCGGGCGGGCACTACAATCCGGAGAACAAGAAGCACGGCCTCCAGAACCCCGAGGGCCCGCACGCAGGCGACATGAACAACTTCACCGTGCTCAAGGACGGCACCGCCAAGACGACGGTCGTCGCGCCGCACATGAAGATGGGCGTCGCCGCTGCGCTCGTGGTGCATGCGGGTGTCGACGATCTCAAGACCGATCCGGCCGGCAACGCGGGCGACCGCGTCGCCTGCGGCGTCGTCAGCCAGTAGACCGGTGCGGTGAAGCGAGAAGCCCTGAATGCGCTGTTGATTGCGCTGGGGATTCTCGCCGCCGCGTTCGGGCTCAAGGGCTTTCTCTTTTCCAGCAACTTCATCGACGGCGGCGTCACGGGTGTGTCGATGCTGCTGTCGAAGGTGACGCCGGCGCCGCTCGCGGTGTGGCTGCCGCTGGTGAACGCTCCGTTCGTCGCCCTCGGGTACCGGCATCTGGGCGGCGCGCACGCATTCCGCAGCGCGCTGGCGATTGCCGGCCTGTCTACCGCGCTCGCCACGATTCGCTTTCCTGATGTCACGCCGGACCCGCTGCTGACGGCGGTGTTCGGCGGCTTCTTCATCGGCGCGGGCATCGGGCTGGCCGTGCGTGGCGGCGCCGTGCTCGACGGCACCGAGATCGCCGCGCTCCTGATCAGCAAGCGCAGCCATCTGCTGAAAGTCGGCGACGTAATCCTCGCGTTCAACGTCGTCCTCTTTCTCGTGGCGATGTCGCTGCTTGGCATCGAGCCCGCGCTGTATTCGATTCTCACGTACGTCGCGGCGGCCAGGACGCTGGACTTCGTGATCTACGGTCTCGAGGAATACACGGCGATCACGATCGTGTCATCGCACAGCGCTCAAATCCGCGAGCGCATCGTCGGCGAGCTGGAGCGCGGGGTGACCGTCTACAAGGGCTATGGCGGCCTGACGGGTGCGGAGCAGGAAATTCTCTATTGCGTGGTCACACGCCTCGAAATCGGAAAGGTCAAGACCATCGTCCGGTCCGTCGATCCCCACGCGTTCGTCGTCTCCCATCCGCTGGCCGACGCGGAAGGCGGCGTGGTCAAACGATCGGCGATCCACTGACCGTCACACGCGCTTTTCGATCCGGCGATCGGGAATGAGCCACATCATCGCGACGGACACGTAGATGGCGTCGGCAATCAGCTGGTGGACGAACGCCATGGGGATCGCGATGAGATAGAGCACCGCCGACGCCTTTCCCTTCAGATCGTGGCCGATGGCGTCGGCGAGCCGTGGATTCCCCGCGCGAAGCAGCCGGCCCTCGAGGATCAGGAACGCGATGCCGGCCATCAGCAGCACTGCACCGTACATCGCGGTGGGGAGCGCCGCGAAATGGTTCTCTCCCATCCAGCCGGTGACGAACGGCACGAGCGACAGCCAGAACAGCAGGTACAGGTTGGCCCACAAAGAGGCGCCATTGACGCGATCGATCACGTGCATCAGGTGGTGGTGGTTGTTCCAGTAGATGCCGAGGAACACGTAGCTCAGGACGTAGGTGAGGAAGCCCGGGAGCAGCGGCACGAACGCCTCCAGATCTCCTCCGTGCGGCGCCTTCAGTTCGAGCACCATGATGGTGATGATCACGGCGAAGACGCCGTCGCTGAATGCTTCGAGCCGGCCTTTGCTCATGGACCACACTATAGCCGGAGGCCGATGATCCGCGCCGCTGCAGCCCGGTCGCACCGTGACGGAATCCGCGCTGGACTCCAGGCCCGCTTCGGCATCAAATGATCCGGTGATGTCCAGCGGTTTGTCGATTGCGCTGGCGGCGGCCGATGATGCGTCCTCCGTCGCGGCGCTCCGCAATGCCGTCGCCTCTGCGCTGACGAAGCGTCACGGCCTGGGTCACTGGTCGTCGATGTCCAGCGACAAGGGGATCCGCTCCAGCATGAAACGCTCGTCCATCTACGTCGCGCGGGAGGGCACGCTCGTTGTGGCCACGTTCGAGCTCGCCACGAAGAAACCGTGGGCGATCGATCGGAGGTACTTCACCGACGTGAAGCGGCCGCTCTACCTGCTCGGCATGGCGGTGGATCCGGAACGCCAGCGAATGGGCATCGGCCGGCAGTGTATTGCTCACGCCGTCGAGGCCTGCCGGAATTGGCCAGCCGACGCGCTCTGCCTGGATGCGTACGACACCGACGCCGGCGCCGGGGAGTTCTACCGCAAGTGCGGCTTCACCGAGGTGGGTCGCGCCGTCTATCGCAACACCCCCCTGATCTACTTCGAGCGGTTGCTCTGATCGTCCGACGTTCTCCGGCGGCCGCGCCGCGAGTCCGACGAAAACGTCGACGATTTTTTCGCGCGCGACGTTTTCGTCTGCAACGGCTGCCACGGTTTTGACATAAACCTCAATGATCTGCGAAGCCCGATAGTTTTTCGACGGCGCTCCGCTTGCTCGTGGACTCTCAAACCCTCGCTACCGGTGCGGCTGCGGCCCGCCGCCGGATGCGTCCGGAGTAGACCAGGAGAACAGCGGATGGCATCTCGAGCTCCCCTCGCGGCAACTCTCGTCTTCATCCTTCATTCATGCGTTCTCAGCGCCCAGAACATCGCCGGAACGATGGAAGGCATCGTCGTCGACGATCAGCACGCGGTGTTGCCTGGCGTCACCATCACCATCACCAACGTCGACACCGGCATTGCTCGCACGATGGTCACCGACGGCGCCGGGTCGTATCGCGCGCCGGCGCTCCCCCCCGGCACATACGAGCTAACGGCAGAACTGCAAGGCTTCACGATCTACAGGCGGACCGGCCTCAGCCTGACCATCGGGCAAGATTCACGGATCGACATTACGATGCAGGTCGCCTCGGTTCGTGAGACGGTGGAAGTCACCGGTGCGGCGCCGCTGGTTGACGTGTCGAGCAACACCATCGGGACGACCATTACGCGCAAGGATCTCGAATCGCTGCCGTTGGCGACCCGCAACTTCCTCGACCTTGCGAACATGACGCCAGGAGTGACCGGCGTCGGCGGTGGCGGCGTCAATACCTCGGGCCAGCTGAGCCGCAACAACTCGTTCCTGATTGATGGCGTCAGCAACGACAACACCCTCGTATCCAGCTCCCGGGGCGGCTTCTCGCTCGAGGCAGTGCGCGAGTACATCGTGCTGGCGAACCAGTTCTCGGCGGAGTACGGCGTCTCGTCCGGCGCGATCGTCAGCGTCGTGACCCGATCGGGCACCAACAAGACCGAAGGGCGAGCCTTCATTTTCGATCGGAACGCGCACCTCGACGCCCAGGATCCGTTCTCACACGCGCAAGGATCGGGCAAGGCGCCCTTCAGCCAGCAGCGCTTCGGCGGCTTCCTCGGCGGTCCGGTGGCGAAAGACAATCTGTTCTACTTCGTCTCCTACGAAGGGCTGCGCGTACAGCAGACCTCGGTGGTGACCTCGATTGACGTGCCGGTCGATCAGCGCGAGTTCCCCAACCCGAACAATCAGCACCAGGGCCTGGTGAAGTTCGACAAGCAGATCACCAGCCAGAACTCAGCGACGGTACGCTATCGCGTTGACGACCTGCGGACCGAGGGGGACGGCATCGGCGGCTTGAACACGTTCGATCGCGGCGCCGACAACACCAACAATAACCAGGACATCGTGTTCAGCGACAACGCGGTCGCCTCGTCGCGGCTGCTCAACGAGTTCCGCTTCCAGTTCGGCCGGTCCAACCGTTACACCGATACCGAGAACTACAGCCCCGTCGGCACCCCGCAGATCAACCGCCCCTCCGGCAACTTCGGCAAGGCGGCGACCAACCCGCAAGGCGCCAACGAGAAGCGTGTCCAGTTTGTCGACAACGTCTCGTATTCGGCGAGCTCGCACAGCCTGAAGGCCGGGGCCGACATCAGCATCATCCGCGGGCTTTCGTTCTTCCCGCGCAATCGCGACGGTACGTTCACCTTCGCGACGGACAAACCGTTCAACGCGGCTGACCTCAGCACCTATCCGACGCAGTACGTGCACGAGCAGTTCATTCCGGACGTGGCGCTGCCCAACGAGCTGTACGGCTTCTTCGCCCAGGACGCCTGGCGCACCTCGTCGTCGCTGACCCTGAACTTCGGCGTCCGCTACGATCTCGAGACCTCGTACGGGCACATCCTCGACGTCAACGACGACCGCAACAACATCCAGCCGCGACTGGGGTTCGTCTGGGCGCCGTTCCACGACACCCGCACGGCGATTCGCGGCGGCTGGGGCATCTACAGCGATCGCTCGTTCACCAACGTCCAGCTCGACGTCGCCGCTGTGAAGGACGGGCAGAAGATCGTGATCAACAATCCCGGCTATCCCGATCCATCATCGCGCGGCACGGTCACCGCGACATCGAGCACCACGGTCGTGCAGGCGAGCCCGCGCTCGCCCGAAACCCAGACCACCAGCCTCGGCTTCCAGCACGAGCTGCGGCCCGGCCTCACCACGTCGATCGACGGCGTCTACAGCGTCGGCTATAACCTCTTCAACAACCGCGACATCAACTACCCGACGTTCCCCGGCGGCCCGCGGCCTAATCCGGCGCTGGGCCAGCTGATTCAGTTCGGGATGGAAGGGCATTCGTGGTCGACGGCGCTGCTCGCGAGCCTGCAGTACCGTCCCGGTCACGGACCGCTGTTCGGCATCTCCTACACGCTGTCGCGCGCGCTGCGTGACGTAGAGGACTTTCAGTCGTTCGCGCAGAACGAGCTCGATCAGGCGGCGGAGAAGGGGCCCGCGAACAACGATCGGACCCACCAGCTGGTCGGCAACTTCACGGCCACTTTACCTTGGAGCATCCAGCTCGCCGGCTTGGCCTCGTACCGCTCCGGACTGCCGTGGACAGTGACGACCGGCAGGGACAACAACCTCGATCTCACCATCAACGACCGTCCCGACCTGGCGGTCGTCGGCGGCGATCCATTGGACAAGGCGACCTACTTCACCAACTTCACGAATCGCGTCGGCAACCTCGGTCGCAACACCAATCGCGGGTCCAACTATTTCACCCTCGACATGCGGCTGTCGAAGTACGTGACGATCCCGCACGCGCGGATCGAGCTGTTCGGTGAAGCGTTCAACATCACCAACTACACGAACTTCGGGCTGCCCAACGGTAACCTGCTGTCGTCCACGTTCGGCAAGCCGAGCGCACTCGCCACGGGAGCCGCCCCGCGCCGCGTCGAGCTCGGTGTTCGGGCCAACTTCTAGATCGGTTCGATTGACAAGGGAGAGTCGCCATGCGTTCCGCCGGTATCCGTATCCTCGCCGTTACGCTTCTGCTGCTGGCGGTGCCATTCGGTCGGTTGGCAGATTCGCGAGGGCGATTGTCGGCGCAGACCGCGCGGGCCGCTGGCCCGGGGGTGGAGCCGTCGATGCTCGGCGCGTTCAAGTTTCGCAGCATCGGTCCGGCCAATACCGGCGGCCGCGTCGACGACTTCGCCGTGGCTCGCGTGCCCGGCGCGCCGGACGCGATTTATGTTGGCACGGCGAGCGGCGGCATCTTCAAGAGCACGAATCAAGGCACGTCGTGGACGCCGGTGTTCGACAAGGTCGACGCGATGATGTCGATCGGCGATCTCGCAGTCGCGCCATCGAACCCGAACATCGTCTGGGCCGGAACCGGCGAGGCGAACAACCGCCAGAGCTCGTCGTGGGGCGACGGCGTCTACAAGTCGATGGACGGCGGCCGGACGTGGGCGAACATGGGGTTGAAGGAGTCGCGCCACGTCGGCCGCATCATCGTGCACCCGACCAATCCGGACATCGTCTACGTCGCGGCGGTCGGCCACTTGTGGGGATCGAATCCGGATCGCGGTGTCTTCAAGACCGTCGACGGCGGGCAGACGTGGAAGAAGGTGCTCTACGTCGACGACAATACCGGCGCCAACGACATCGTGCTGGATCCGCGTGATCCCGAGACGCTGTTCGCCACTACCTATCAGCGGCAGCGCAAGGCGTGGGGTTTCAGCGGCGGTGGACCGGGCGGCGGCATCTATCGCTCGCTCAACGGCGGCGCCTCGTGGACCAAGCTGATCAACGGCTTGCCTCCGGGTGATACCGGGCGCATCGGCCTGGATCTGTTTGCGCTCGACGGGCGGATCGTCTACGCGATCGTCGAGGCCGGCGGGCGGCCGGCGGGCGGCCGGGGCGGCGGCGAAGGAAACGTGCGTAGCACCGAAGGCGGCGTGTTCCGAAGCACCGATCGCGGCGACACCTGGGAGCGTTTGTCGTCGATGAACCCGCGTCCCAGCTACTACAGCCAGATCCGCATCGACCCGAAGGACAAGAGTCGAGTCTACATGCTTGGCTCGAATCGCGGCTTCTACATCTCCGACGATGCTGGGCGGAATTTCCGCGAGGTGTTCAGCACGGTGCACTCGGAGGATCATGCCCTGTGGATCGATCCGGACGATCCGAATCACCTCCTGGTTGGCGGCGACGGCGGCGTCTCGGTGTCGTGGGATCGCGGCGCTACCTGGATGTTCCGCGACAACCTGCCGATCGGACAGTTCTACGAGATCGGCGTCGACATGAAAGAGCCGTACACCGTGTGCGGCGGACTGCAGGACAACGGCCACTGGTGCGTCCCGAGCGCCACCCGCAACCGCAATGGCATCTCCAACCAGGAAGGGTTCAACATCGGCAGCGGCGACGGCTTCTACGCGCGGATGGATCCGAAGGATCCGCAGACGGTAATTATCGAGTCGCAGGGCGGCCGCGCCAATCGCGTGAATATGGTCACACTGGAACATCAGGCGATTGCCCCGGTCGGTTCGGAAAAGCCGGCCCGGCGCGGCGGCGGCGGCGACGACGAAGACGGCAACCTGCGCTGGAACTGGAACACGCCGATCGTCATGGCGAGCGCCGATCCCGCCACCCTGTACATGGGCGCGAACATGGTCTTCCGCTCGGCGGACCGCGGTGTCACGTGGAAGGCGATTAGCCCCGACCTCACTGCCCACATCGATCGCAGCAAGTTGCTGATGATGGGCCAGCCGATTACGGATCGGACACTGTCGCGCAATGACGGGCAGTCGAACTACGGCACCCTGACCACGATCGGCGAGTCACCGCTCGACCCGAACCTGCTCTACACCGGCAGCGACGATGGCCAGGTGCAGTTGACGCGAGACGGCGGCGCCCATTGGACCAACATCACCGCACGGATTCCGGGGCTGCCGCCAAACACGTATGTCAGCAGCCTGCTGGCGTCGCGTTACGTCGCCGGTCGCGTCTACGCGACGTTCGACGGCCACTTCAACGACGACTATCATCCCTACGTCTATGTGAGCGAGGATTTCGGCCAGAGCTGGAAGGCGATCGCGTCGGGCCTGCCCGAGACCGGCACGCATCGCCTGCGCGAGGACCTGATCAATCCGCGCCTGCTGTTCCTGGGGCACGAGAAGGGGCTGCATTTCTCGATCGACGGCGGCGCGACCTGGGTGGCGATGAACACCGGCATGCCGAACGTACCGGTGGACGATCTGCTGATTCATCCGCGCGACCACGACCTGGTCATCGGCACGCACGGACGCAGCGTCTGGATCGTCGACGACATCGGCCCGCTCGAGGCGATGACCGCCGACGTGTTGTCTTCGGCCGCCTCGCTGCTGCCGAGCCCGCGGGCGCAGCTCCTCAAAATCTACAATCCCCAGGCGTGGTACGGCGCCGGTCAGTACTTCGCGCCGAACCCGGATTTCGGCGGCATCATCACCTACTATCTGCGTGACTCCGCCCGCGTCGATGTCGACATCGAGATCCGGGACGCCGGCGGAGCGGTCGTGCGCACCCTGCGGGGCCCCGCCAAGCGCGGGCTCAACCGCATCTCCTGGGACCTGCGGCTGCCGCCGCCGGTCCCGGAGGAACGCGATCCCCCGGCGGTGGGTGGGTTCGGCGCCGCGCCGACCGGCCCGGAAGTGCTGCCCGGCACATACACCGTGGTGCTCAAGACACCGGCGACGCCGCGCCCGTTGACGACATCGCTCACTATCGAAGGCGACCCTCGCGTGACGTTCAGCGACGCGGACCGTCGCACCCGTCAGACGGCTTTGCTCGACCTCTACGATCTGGAGAAGGCACTCGGCGGCGCGCGAGCGTCGGCGCGCGCACTGACCGCTCAGCTCGCCGGCATCAAGCGCGATCTCTCGCCGGCCGGGGCCGTCCGCCGGGCAACGCCGGCCTCCGATACCACGCCGATCGATAAGGCGCCAGCCTCCGATACCACGCCGATCGATAAGGTGTCGGCGGCGGCTGCTGCGGCTCAGTCCGACATCGAGCGTCAACTGACGGCCGCGAGTCAGCTCTCGCGGGCGATTGAAGGCTACTCGGCGCTGCAGACCACCGATCAACGCCGCGAGCTCGATTGGGTCTTCGAGGATGCGACCACCGCGATACGCGCCTTGAACCAGCTGCTCGAACGCGACCTGCCGGCGCTTTACGGCCAGCTGGCGCAGCAGCAGCTCTGGCCGGCGCACATGCCGCCGGTGCCGGCGCCGGTACGAAAACCCTCGGGCCGGTAATGGCGGCCGTCATCGCGTCCGCGTCGGCACGCCCGGCGCGGACGGGTTGATCTAGAATCGTCTGCATCTACTAGGACGCTCCGGAGTTATTCATGAACCCAGTTCGTATCATCCTGCTCGTGTGCGCGCTTGCCGCGGCATTCGGCGCCCAATCGACTGTCGGACGTTCGGAGCAGGCACCGGCGGGTGCCGCCTCCGCGAAGGGGCCATTCGATTCGCTGCACTTCCGGCCGATCGGCCCGGCCTCGATGTCGGGACGCATCACCGACCTCGCCGTCTACGAAGCCAACCCGTCGATTTTTTATGTCGGCACGGCGCACGGCGGACTCTGGAAAACCACGAACGCCGGGACGACGTTCGAAGCGCAGTTCCAGGACGAAGGGTTGATCTCCATCGGCGACGTGACGGTGTCTCAAAGCAATCCCGACCTGGTGTGGGTCGGCACCGGCGAGTCCAACAACCGGCAGAGCACCAGCTGGGGTGACGGCGTCTACAAGTCCACCGACGGCGGGAAGACCTTCACCAACATGGGACTGAAGACGTCTCGTTTCATCAACCGGATCATCATCGACCCGCGCAACAACGACGTGGTGCTCGTGGCGTCGACCGGAAGCCTGTTCGGCCCCGGCGGAGAGCGCGGCATCTACAAGACCACCGACGCCGGCAAGACCTGGAAGCAGACGCTGAAGGTGGACGACGACACGGGCGCGAACGATCTGGTGATGGATTCGACCGACAACAAGATCCTGTACGCCTCGATGTACCAGCGACGCCGAACCGCGTGCTGCATGAACGGCGGCGGCCCCGGGAGCGGCGTCTGGAAGTCGATCGACGGCGGTGACACCTGGAAAAAGCTGACCGAGGGGTTGCCGAACGAACCGATGGGACGCATCGGCCTCGACGTGAACCGCCGGCGGCCGAACGTGCTCTACGCCACGGTGGAGGGGCAGTCGCCGCTGCCGGACGCTCGCGGTGGCGCGGCGACGCCGAATCCTGACGAAGCCCCGCAAGGCGGCGGCCGCGGCGCGACCGTCGCCGTCGGAGTCGACAAGACCCCGACCGGCCTCTACCGATCGGACGACGCCGGCGCGACGTGGCGCAAGGTGAACAACGAAAACGCGCGCCCGATGTACTTCAGCCAGATCCGCATCGATCCGAACGATCCCGAAACGAT
>Ga0105242_10002120_pt1 | contig 15650 bp, 9 predicted proteins | sample KBSM24metaG_FD_81521 | JGI IMG/M metagenome (GOLD analysis project Ga0105242, IMG submission 81521) | Miscanthus rhizosphere microbial communities from Kellogg Biological Station, Michigan, USA - KBS M2-4 metaG | ecosystem: Host-associated > Plants > Roots > Rhizosphere > Soil | place: Michigan... | reverse complement strand
TTAAAGAAACAGAAAATTTTGCACGGCTGGATGGCAAGAACGTTGTTACACTCAATATTGTAAAACGTTCTGGAGAGAACCTGATCAATGCTGCTGATAAAATAAAAGCAGTGGTGGCAGATATGCGGGTTAAGGATGAATTACCTAAAGATCTGAAAGTTGTTTTTACCGGCGATCAAAGCAAACTAACTAAAAACTCTTTTAATGATTTGGTGAATACGATCGTGATCGGATTTCTGCTTGTATTGATCATTCTTATGTTTTTTATGGGTGTCACCAACGCATTCTTTGTTGCGTTGAGTGTGCCATTAAGTGTGTTTGTTGCTTTCTTGTTTTTACCCATAGCCGATGGCATTATCGGATCCACTGTAACCTTAAACTTTATTGTGCTTTTCGGATTACTTTTTGGGTTAGGAATTATAGTTGATGATGCCATCGTTGTAATAGAAAACACTCACCGCATTTATAGTAATGGTAAAATACCAATTGCACGAAGTGCAAAGGAAGCAGCAGGTGAAGTATTTATCCCGGTACTCGCAGGTACGGCTACCACGTTGGCTCCGTTCTTTCCATTATTGTTTTGGAAAGGACTCATCGGCAAGTTCATGATCTATCTTCCGACCATTTTGATCCTTACATTAGCTGCATCATTAATTGTTGCCTTTATATTCAATCCTGTGTTTGCGGTAAGTTTCATGAAACCGGAAGGCAAGGAATTTGAGAAGCCAAAGCATAAAGTTTTTACCAATAAATGGTTTATAGTATTCGCCATCGCTGGAATTCTGCTTCATCTTGCCAGCAGCCCCGGTTTGGCAAACTTCTTTTTATTGCTGGCCATCATGATGGTTATTAATGCTTATGTACTAAATGGAGTTATTCATGCATTTCAGAAACGTGTGTTGCCAGCGCTGATGAACAGTTATGAAAAGATGCTTCGCTGGGTATTAAAAGGAACACGACCCGTGATAATGTTTGCTTCACTATTCCTGATCTTTATTCTTTCAGTCGTGTTTTTGATGATGCGTGGAAATAAAACGACTTTCTTTCCAAGCGGTGATCCTAATTTTATTTACGTGTACCTGAAATTACCAGTGGGTACAGATGTAAAATACACTGACAGTGTTACCCGGATGTTGGAGAAAAGGGTTTATAAAGTATTGGAAAAAGAAAAACCCGGCACTGAAGGAAGCATTGTTGAAAGTATCATTACCAATGTGGCGGTAAGCGCCAATAATCCCAGGGATAATAATCGAAGTGTGCAACCTCATCTTGGCAGGGTACAGGTTTCTTTTGTAGAATACCAAAAAAGGCATGGCGTAAAAACAAAACCTTATATGGATCAAATAAGGGAAGCATTGAAAGGAATTCCCGGTGCCAGTATCGAAGTGGCGCAGGAAGACGGAGGGCCACCCACTGATCCGCCGGTGAATGTGGAAATAAGCGGTGATAATTTTGAAAACATTTCAAAGACAGCAACTCAGCTTCTGAATTTTCTTGATACTAACCGAGTAAATGGAATTGAAAATCTGCAAGCCGATGTTGATCTGAATAATCCGGAGATCACGATCAATGTAGACAGGGAAAAAGCAATGCTTGAAGGATTAAGCACCGGCCAAATAGGGATGGAAATAAGAACAGCTGTTTTCGGAAAGGAAATAAGTAAGTTGAAGGATGGAGAAGAAGAGTATAAGATCCAATTGCGTTATTCTGATCTGATTCGCAATAATATTGCTGATCTCATGAATATGAGGATCACTTTCATGGATATGAATACTATGAGGATAAAATCGGTGCCGATCAGTGCGGTTGCTACAATAGATTATACAAGTACGACCGGGGCGGTAAAACGAAAAAATGTAAAACGAACAATACAGTTGCAAAGCAATGTACCTGATCCTACGATGGTAGCCAAGGTGAATGCAGATCTTCAAGTAGAAATAAATAAGTTTAAAGAAAAGGCAAGAATACCTGCTGACGTTTCTATAAGGCTGAGTGGGCAAAGTGAACAGGAATTAGAAACACAGAAGTTTTTAGGTAGTGCCCTACTCATTGCGCTGGGAATTATTTTCTTAATTCTTGTGTTGCAATTTAACAGCATGAGTAAACCCTTTATCGTAATTACAGAAATTTTCTTTTCAGTAATTGGTGTGTTGCTTGGATATGCGATCACAGGGATGACGATAGCCACCATTATGTTGGGAGTAGGTATTGTAGGCCTGGCAGGTATTGTTATTAAAAACGGGATTTTATTAATTGAGTTTACTGACGAGTTAAGAGGAAGAGGTATGAGAACAAGAGAAGCTGCGATCCAGGCAGGAAAGATCCGGATCATCCCTGTATTACTTACAGCGGTAGCTACGATCCTTGGTTTGCTTCCATTGGCTGTCGGGTTTAATATTGATTTTATTTCCCTGTTTCAACATCTGGAGCCTCATATCTTTTTCGGCGGAGACAGCGTGGTATTCTGGGGACCATTGTCATGGACAATTATCTTTGGACTCATCTTCGCCTTTTTCCTTACGCTGATGATGGTGCCGAGCATGTACATAATTGCTGAAAGACTCAGAAGACCGATGGAAAGATTTTATGGAACCAGGTTCATTGCCCTGCTTGGTTTCCTAGGCCCTTTCTTCTTTATTTTCGTGGGACTCATGTTTTTAGTAAAGAAAATTCAGGGCAAACCTGTTTGGATGGGAAAATTGAAGCAGCGGAAATAGAATTTGCGTTGTCTAGATTGCATAGTTGGTTTTATTCCGCCTCTGGCGGGGCCCGCCGGGTACTCTTATCGGGCAGGCAAGGTGAAAATAAAAAGCGACCCCTAAATTCATTCTGACTGCTTATGTATACTCGGGGGTCGTTTTTTTTATGCCCTTTTTGTACCTGGGTAATAAACTACTTTACTTCAGACCTGCTGTTCAAAATTTTAAGAGAGATCTATTCACTTTAATAATTTAAAGCCGGCTTTATTTACTTGATCAGAGTTTGTTCCGATCATCAGTTCAAAATCTCCGGGCTCTGCTGCCCATTTCAGATCAGAATTGTAAAACTTAAGATCATTGATGCCAATCGTAAAAACAATTTTTTTGTTTTCGCCTTTTTTCAAAAATACTTTTTGAAATCCTTTTAATTCTTTTAATGGCCTTGTAATACTTCCCACTACATCTCTTATATACAATTGCACCACTTCCTCTCCATCATAATTACCATTATTTGTAACAGTAACTGATGCGGTAATTTTTTCACTGGCTTTCATTTCTTTTTTATCGAGGGAAAGATCGGAATAAGAAAATGAAGTATAGCTTAGCCCATAGCCAAAAGGAAACAGGGGCGAGTTAGGAGCATCCAAATAATTAGATTGAAACTTTGGTGAATTAGGAGCTGAGGGCCTTCCGGTATTTTTATGATTGTAATAGATCGGAACCTGTCCCAGGGTTCTTGGAAATGTTGCCGATAATTTTCCTGAAGGATCATAATTGCCAAACAATACATCAGCGATCGCATTACCGGCTTCAATACCTGCATGCCATGTTATGATCATTGAAGTTGCCCACTCATTTTCTTCGGTCAATGCCAGCGGACGACCAGTCATTACAACAAGTATCAATGGTTTTCCTGTCTTTGATAATGCCATTATCAATAGTTTCTGACTTTCAGGAATTGTAATATCAGTACGGCTTGCTGCCTCACCACTCATTTCAGATGCTTCGCCAACGACTGCAACAAGAACATCAGATTGGTTGGCAACATTCAAAGCCTCTGTCAGCAGTTCTGCAGTACTACGTTTATCAATATCGATCCTTGTTCCAAATACATTTACCTTTTTTGCAAATAATGTATCATCAGAAATATTGGCGCCTTTTGCATAAAGAATATTTACACCAGGACCGCCAACATTTTTCATTCCATCCAGGACAGGTATTGACATTTGCGGATCACCAGATACGGCCCATGTGCCCAGCATATTGTTTTTATCATTAGCCAATGGCCCGATCAAGCCGATCGTTCCTGATTTTTTTAAGGGTAGCGCCTGGTTATTATTTTTTAATAAAACAAAAGTATGAGCCGCAATTTCTCTTGCTTCTTTTCTTCTTTCAGCAGTGAGGACTTCCTGTTTCATTCTTGCTTCATCAATATAGCGGAAGGGATCATCAAATAATCCAAGTTTATATTTTGCCTCAAGTATTCTTCTACAAGCATCATCAATTTGTCTTTGTGTTACTTTTCCTTCTGCCAGTGATTTTTTTGTAGTTGTTAAAAAACCTTCGCCAACCATATCCATATCAAGTCCTGCATTCAATGATAAAGCAGACACAGTTTGCAGATCGCCCATCCCATGATTCATCATTTCATTCACTGATGTATAATCAGAAACAACAAAACCTTTAAAGCCCCATTGTTTGCGAAGCAGATCGGTCAGCAACCATTTATTACCTGTTGCAGGCATACCATCTATTTCATTAAATGAACTCATTACACTTCCGGCACCTGCTTCAATTGCTGCTTTGTAAGGTGGTAAATATTCATTGTACATTCTTACACGACTCATGTCTGTAGTGTTATAATCACGACCGGCTTCTGCAGCGCCATATAATGCAAAATGTTTTACACAAGCCATCAATGTATTGTTCTTACTCAGATCACTACCCTGGTAACCTTTTACCATTGCTTTGGCAACTTGCGAACCGAGATAGGGATCTTCCCCACCGCCTTCAGCAATACGGCCCCAACGAGGATCACGGGCAATATCAACCATCGGAGAAAATGTCCAGCAAAGTCCATCGGCTGTAGCTTCAATAGCTGATTCTCTTGCACTGTGTTCAATTAGTTTCATGTCCCAACTTGCTGATAAACCAAGCGGGATCGGTACAGTTGTTTTATAACCATGAATAACATCCGAACCGAAGATCAAGGGGATCTTTAATCGTGATTGTTCAACAGCAATTTTTTGCGCCTGTCTTATTTTATCTACACCAATTACTCCAAACAGACCGCCTACTTTTCCCTCTTTAATTTTTTTCTCAACATCTGTACTTACGACGGAACCGGTTGGTATGCCAGAGCCGGGAGTCAATAAATTTAATTGCCCGATCTTTTCATCCAGCGTCATTTTTTTCATCAGGGCGTCAACGGTTGCTTTCATTTTAGCATCCGGCGCTTGTGCAAACACTGTTAATGATATAAACAAAACATTGATCAAAAGAATTCTTTTCATCTTGTATGGTTTTAGTCTTTGAGTAAATATGGTTGTATTTCTTTTTGCCAGATTGCATATCCTTTGGCGTTCATATGCAGGCTATCTTCTAAAAATATTTCAGGGATCGGCTCACCGGCTTTGTTCAGCATTTTCCAATGCACATCAATAAACCTGAGAGGAGCTGGATCCATATTACTCTTAAGAAGGGCTATTGAATCCTGTTTAATGCTAAAATCCATTATGGATAGATTTGCCAAACGCATTTTTGCAAGCAAGTGTCTTCTGCTTGGACTTGGCTTTATTGAAATAAATGCGATCGGAGCATGGGTTTTTTCCCTGATCATTTTATATAATTGTTTGAATCGATCTACAACTATTTCTGCGGTTACAGTATCGGAAGAAGCGAGATCATTTTCACCACAATAAATAATTATTTGTTTGGGTTGGTATGGGAAAACAATATCGTTTACATAACGTATTTGATCCAATAAAGTAGAACCGCCAAAACCCCGGTTAATAATTGTATAACCAGGAAAATACTCTTGCACGTCCGTCCATTTGGTAAAAGAAGAACTGCCGATAAATAGAATAGCATTTTTGGGAGGAAAATGAATTGAATCCTGCTTTTTGAAATTTCGAATATCGTTCCAAAAAGGAGGACTGGTTTTAGTATCGGGCTGGCTGTTTGTATTACATGCTAATAAAAAGCAGGTAAATATGTATAAAAAATATTTCATTTTACTTCGATGATTTTAGATCTTTCTGAAACTCCATTTTCATTAATTGCTTCTATGCAATAGTAATAGGTCTTTTGAGAATCCATTGCTTTCATCCAATATTCGTTATTGGCATGTATCATTATACTTGTGTAAAGTTTATCGGGTTGTGTGCCATAATAAATATTGTAAGCAAAAGCATTATTTACCGGTTTCCATTTTATAAAAGCGCTACGTTTATCTTTTTCAGTTCGTAGTACAATAAATCCCTGCACTGCATCGGGCCTTGAACCATTGCCATTTCCAAATACACGCAAACCACTGATGGCAAATTTACCTGTGGGCATATGAATATTTTCAAGCTTGATAAATCTTGCTTGTACTGGTTGAGACAGTTCTATGTAATCGTGCGGCACATCTTTTTTATTCATGCTCTTATCAACTAATACATTCCATTTTTTACCATCTACAGAATAATAAAGTTTGTATTGATGATAGAGGCCCAGAGTTTTTCCTAAGAAAATTGTATCTATTTCCTTCGGAAATGATACATCCTGGTCGGCATAGTTGATCTGTATTGCATTTACTGTAGAAACATTACCAAGGTCTGTTTGGATCCATTCTCCTTTGTCACCGGTTGTCGCACTCCAATAAGTTTTTATCAATTCATCAACAGCATTATTAGAATGATATCCTCCCAGTGTAGAAGATACTTGCACAGGTTTATTATAATTGAGCAACATCCAGCCAGTAAAGTATTTGGATTTTCCATCAATGCCATAAGCAGAACCTACAGTATTAGCATCGGGTAAATAATGAGGATAATCACCAAAAGTTGTATTACACCACATCACATCATTTTTATCAAAACCAGTCGGCCATATACCAATTCTTCTTTCAAAAGTATTTTTCACGGAAATAACTGTAGTGGAAACATGCCAGTAATTGTTGTACTTATCCTGGAAAGTAGCTCCATGTCCTGCACCACGAACAAAGCCTCCCAATTTTATACTTAATGGATCTGATTGAGGAAATATTTCAATGCCATCAAACAAGGCCTTGCTGCCAACTACTACACCATCTGCATAACCACTAAATTCAGTACCGGGTGCGCCATATTGAAAATAATATTTTCCATTATGTTTTGTCATCCAAGAGCCTTCCATAAAAGGGTCTAAAAAAGTATTATCCATGTGTTCGCCAAAACGCTGCCAGCCATATCGCCATTGTTGTAGCAAATACATAGGCGTACGTGTGCCAATTGGCTGAAATGTTTTTCTGTTTAATTCGACTCCGTAAACGGGATATGTATTACTGCTTCCGTTGTACATATATAAACGTCCATCATCATCTGTGAAAAATGCGGGATCCCAGCCACCGATCTCAAATGAATCCACCAATGGCTTCCACTCATTTGCTTTTGGATTGGTGCTCATCCATATTGTGAATTTGCTTGTATAAGTTGATCCAAAAACAATCATCGTATCACCAACAATGCCGATTGCAGGTGCACAGAGTTCATCATACACTCCTGCATTCCATGGTCGCAAAAATTTTTTTGAAACAAAATTCCAGTTGCGCATATCACTGCTCCACCAATAACCCCATTGATTAGTGCTGAATAAATAATAATCATTTTTGTATAATACAATTACCGGATCAGCTGTTGCACGATGGCGGCCCCATTCAGAAAAATTAGGAATAGGAGTATAGCCGTAATCTATATTGATCGGATTGCAATAGGTTTTTTGTTGTGCCAGTAAATGACTGCTAACAAAAAAGCATAATAGTAGTAATGCAGATGAACAGAGCGTCGCAAGAATGCCTGATCGGAGCTTTGAAGCTGGTAACATAAAATATTTTCTACTTCTTATTATTAAAGATCATTTTATCTAAACTAAAATTTCCGGGGCCTGTGAAAAAGAAAACCAAGGCAAGTAAAACAAACAAAAAAGGATGCTGATCATCATACCAGATAATTCCTTTACCAAGAAAAAAAGTGATGTAACACATTACGCCAATAATGAGCAGGCATGCGATCCGTGTAAATAAACCGAGTACGAATAAAATGCCTGAGATTAGTTCAGCAGATTTGCCACTGTATACTAAAAACTTTCCGCTTGAATTTTTGAATTGATCCCAGTGCAGGTATTTATTTATTATTGCTTCATTGAAAATTTCACATCCATGATAAATAAGAAATGCACCGACAGTCAATCTTATTAAAGTAAGACCGGCTGTTTGCCAAAGTGGACTAGATGAAAAAAACTTCATTATACTTTTATTTAAGCGCTTCGTCTTTTTCTTTTTCAAGGAAGTTAGCATTCTCGTCAATAGATCCTGTATCCCAATTCAACAAAGCTTCATCAGGAACTATCTCCACAGGAACAGTGCTGGATTGCGATGGCTCATTGTAAGGAATATTTGCTGCTCGATTATAAACAGATATCAGCGACCATCTTGCTGTATCAGATGTATTGGCTTCGGAGCGATGCAAAATATTGGAATGAAAAAATAATGCATCACCGGCTTTGATCTCAACATATGACAGTTCCATTGTTTTTAAGGCAAGGTCAACATAGTGTTGCGATGCACCAACCTGCTCACCTGCAAAGCCATGTTCGATCCTTCCCATTTTATGCGACCCTTTAATTACCTGCAAACAACCATTTGCCTTTTTTGCATCAGTGATAGCGATCATCACTGACATCATTTGTTCGGGGAGTAAAAACTCGTTCTTATACCAATAACCATAATCCTGGTGCCACTCCCATGCACCACCCACTTTTGGTTCCTTTTGCATCAGTTTGCTATGAAAATGACAAACTGCCGAATCGCCATCCATCAACTTATTAACTGACTCGATAATGCGGTTGCCTCTTGTAAGCAAACCATATGTATCGTTGCCGGGTTTATACCAAAGCGTAAGCTTTGTTTTTTTTCCTGTTTGATCATTCAGGTCAAATACATGTTTGTGCATTACACCATCTTCAAATGCGATGTCCTGCAGCTTTTTTATTTCCTCATTATTTAAAAAATCTTTTACTACCAGGCATCCATCTTTATGATAGGTTGCGATCTGCGCTGCTGTTAATTTAAAGTTTGTCATGACACAATTATTTTATGGCGGGTGAAGTAAAGCCCAGTTTCTTTAACCCATTTTTTATTTCAGGACAGCTCATAAATAAATTCCAAAGCAAACCGGTTCTGTAATTTTCAATCATAACTGGTATTGGCCCCTGGTCAATGGCTAAATATTTTACAGGATACCAATTTTCTGTTTCGCTGAAAGCGTCGTAAAAGCCATAGGGTCCCCACAATTTGTCATTCATATCAAAATACCAATGCTTCAATGCAGCCATTGATTCCTTTGGCGTATAAGGAAATGAGGATAACGCTGCAGTTGGCGTTATTACTCCAAGGTCATTTTTGTCATCTGGGGCATGTGCTGCATAAAATTTATTAGAGTAACTGGCCGTTAGGCCCCAATTGTTTTCGCCATAGCCTTTGTATTTTTTTGGATTGTTTACACACCATTTATAATTAATCAGTGTTTGATTGGTATTCTCTTTCCAGTAATCTGTATACTGATCTTTTAACCCACGTGGATCCAAACCAAGATATGAATACTGCGACCAGAATAATGGCGCCCCATTCGGTGGATTTCCCTGGTAACGCAACTCTAATTGATATCCTAATGCTATATGCGGTGATTTTATTTTTCCACTATCCGCCCAGCCCAGGTGATATACTTCTGCAGGAACGCCATGTGTAGAAGATGATGCAGCAAGCACATACATTATTAAACATTCATTATATCCACGTACGGGAAAATTCATTTGCCATTCATATTCCGGGCTCCAATGCCAGTATAAAACATTTTTTCCATTGCGAAACCAATCAAATTCTACTTCTTTCCAAAGTCTATCTATTTTTTGCGCCAATGCTTTTTCTTTTTCATTTCCATCTTTGAAGTACTGACGAACACAAAGCAAACCCTGCAACATATAAGATGTTTCTACCAGGTCGGCTCCATTATCTTTTTTGCCAAATGGTTTTACTTTTCCTGTTTCTCCATTCCACCAATGTGGCCATGCACCATGAAAACGATCTGCGGTCTCTAAAAAATGAACGATCTTTTCAATGCGTTGCAACCCTTCTTCTCTTGAAATAAATTTTCTTTGCATAGCAACGATCAAACTCATTACACCAAAACCACTTCCACCACTGGTAATTATGTTTTTATCGTTCTCTGGATAATTATTGTCCGTATGAAAACGTTCACGGCCCATGCCACTTACAGGTTCAGCGCCGTCCGTAAAATATTTGATCGTTCGCCATTGCACCGAATCTAATAGTGCAGAATCGGAAATTGAGAATTTATTATTAGCAGATTCCTTTTTTTGTTTTTGCGATGAACAGCTATTAAATATAAATAGTACGGCAGCAATGGAAATAAATCTCAACATGAAGCAAAATTTTTTAGTTAATACTACTGAGCATTGCGTTAAAGTACAAATTCAGGCAGAAACTGTTAATAGCCTAGCTGATTCCGTGAACACTGTTTTTATTTTATTACATAAGTATTTATAGAATGAGGTAAAGCCATTGTTTCTGCTGCTTTTCCATTTATCCATAAAAAGAAAGGCGTTTTGATATTTTTTTCATTCATTACAACCACAACAACTGTTCCGTCCTCGTTTTTAAATGCAGTCGTAAGTAACTGGCTGCGGCTTGGGCTGCTGACTATTCTTTTTGCACCCGGCTTTATGAACTTTGAAAAATGCCCTATATAATAATAGGAATTCATATAGATCAATTGACCGGTCTTTGTATCAGCGTGAATAGGCGCATAACAAAAATTCTGAACATGATTAGGGCCCCCGGTCTCGTCTAATAATACATTCCAATCTGTCCAGCCAACAGCACCGCCGTTAAAATCATTGATCATTGATTTACCGTAACGTTCACCCCATTTCCAATCATTAATTTGTTGCATATTAAACGGGCCGTTGCATCCTTCTGTAAACAGTAATGGTTTATCAGGAAAGGCATCATTTACTTTTTTCAGGTTGCTAAACATTTGCTCCCCGCCACTCCAGTCTTCATACCAATGAAACCCAATACCCCATGCATATTTTGAAACATCAGGGTCGTTGAAATAAGTTACCACCCGTTGATAAATAAGATCACGATTATGATCCCACATGATTATTTTTTTATCAGCTAATCCTTCATTCTTCATTGTTGGGCCAAGAAAATTTTTCAAAAAATCTTTTTCTTCATCTGCTGTATAAATGCAACTTTCCCATTTTTGAGTTGCCATCGGTTCGTTTTGAATACTGATACCCCAGACCGGGATACCTTCTTTTTCATACGTCTTAATAAATTTTGTATAATAGTTGGCCCAGCTTTGATAAAAATCAGGTTTTAATTTTCCGCCATGTAAAATATCATTGTTGTCTTTCATCCAGGCTGGTGGACTCCAGGGGCTTGCAAATAATGTGAGCTTTCCACCTGCCGCATTCATTACTTCTCTTATAAATGGGATCCTGTATTTTTTATCATGTTCAATATTGAATGATTTTAATTCTTTATCACCTTCAGTAACATAAGTATAAGTGTCACTGCTAAAATCACAACTATGAATATTGGTTCTGCCAAGTGTATAACTGATCCCACTTTCTTTATCATAATATGCTTTGAGAAACTCCTGTTGTGTGTCTTTTGGCAATTTTGCGAATGTCTCTGCAGATGCGTCCGTTAATGCTCCTCCTATACCTAAAAATGATTGATAGGTTTTAGATGGATCAATAAAAACTGATATTTCATTTTCAAAAGGCTGACCTTTTTCTTTAAACTCAAGTTCGCCTGATGAAGAAAGACGGAGATTAGTACTGTCAGCAGTAGTGTAAACAAAAACTTTTTTTCCCTCAACTGAAAATGCGGAAACTGTTTGTGCAGATTCATTTTTAGTTTCTGTACATGCATACATAAGGACAGCTAAACCTACGAAGATGATTTTTTTCATATGATCAAGCATTTTTTGAACAGTGATAACAATATTATAGTTGAAATTTAATACTTATTTGATCACCCTGCTTTGGTCCTCTTGTTTCTTTCTGAAATGCTGGTACTATTAACTATTCTTTGTTTCATCACAAAATAATTTCATAGGTAGGGAGCATTAAATCCCAAAAGCAGCATTCCTGTTTTTACTTCAGGGCAACTGGTAAATAAATTCCATAATAAACCACTACGATAATTTTCGATCATCACTATAATTGGTCCTTCGTCAATTGCTAAATAAGAATCAGCAAACCAAATATTCTGTAAATTAAATGCATCTTTAAAACCATATTGTCCCCATAGCTTATCTCCTAATTTATAATAGAAGAACTTGAGTGCATTCATAGATTCGGCAGGAGTATAAGGCAACGATGAAATAGCTGCAGTTGGTGCGATCACACCTACGTCGTTTGTTGGAGATGAAGCCGTATACCCATTTTGAATATCGCTTGCTGTTAAGCCCCAGCATAAATTGCTATAGCCATACCAGGATTTCGGATTATTTACACAATATTGATAATTGATCTTTGTATGATTTAAAGTTTGCGCCTGGTAATTAGCATAAAAGTCATTTAATCCATTCGCGTTAATGCCAAGAAAAGAATAATGTGCAAAAAATAATGGACCCCCAAAAGCAGGACCAAGCGGAAGCTGGTAACCATAATATGTGCTATTATTGATCATAGCGCCGTTTCTCGCATAGCCACTATCGTATACCGGTTTTGTTATTGAATGTGTTGGTGAAGACGCGGCAAGCACATAGGTTATTAAGCATTCATTCCAACCTTGTATCGGCACATTCACTGCAAATCCTGAATTTGGACTCCAGTTCCAGTACAAAACTTTTTTTCCATTTTGCCGGAACCAATCCCATTCAACATTTTGCCATAAAGTATTTATATCTGCACGCAAATTCGTTTCATCAACAGCGGCTCCATTAAAAAATTGACGAGCTGTTAATAGTCCCATCATCATGTAGGAAGTTTCAACAAGATCAGCTCCATCATCATTTGTGCCAAAGGGAACAACGGCGCCAGTTGAACCATTCATCCAATGCGAAAATGCACCATGAAATTTTGGAGTTGTATTTTTTAAGAAGCCTACAATTTTCTGGACTCTTGCAAGACCTTCTGCTCTTGAAATAAAATTCCTGCTAATTGCTACTGGGATTGTCATTATGCCAAAGCCTGAGCCACCCGTTGTCACTGTTTCACCTGAAGTATTTCGTTCCCTTGCTAATCCCGAAACGGGATGGCCAAAGTCCCAGAAATATTTAAAGGTTTGTCTCTGTACCAGGTCGAGCAATGCCGGATCTGAAATTTGCGGGAATTTATCGGTGGAATCGATCTGCGTAAAAAAGTCCAGGTCTAACCTGTTTGCCAATGATATTCCTGAAACTGATTTCAACAATGTACTCAGCGAAAAAACATATTCGTTCAAATAGTTAAGATTACTAGATGGCGTGATTAGTATAGTGCTGTCATTTTTTTGATAGGAAACATTATAAGTAACAGTGGCTGAGCTTTGGCTCTTGTTAGAGTATGTTATGGCAGAGGATACAGAATTTTTATCCACCTTATCAGAAAAAGAAATTTGGATGACTGGGCTGATATTTATTCCATATAATGTTTTCGTAGAATTAAAAGGAATAGAATTGATGGTATGACTTATTGCTTCGAAAGTAATAGTTACAGGCGGTTGGACAGGTGGAGTGGGAGTTGAAGATTTATTACACGCAATAAAACAAAGCACAATCACTATTAAAAAAAAAGAGAAGTAATAAAATACCCTTTTACTTTTTTTTACATAGCTAATTATTTTATTACACACCGCACTAAGCACTTTCATATTATTTTATCATCTCCGTAAAAATTATTTTTCCAACTTTTCAAAATAATGAAGGGTGCAAAAATTAAACTAAAGAATAATATTATGCACCCTTCGACTTATGAATTCAAATTATATTTAAAAGTTCTAAAGGCCGTGGCTTTGCAATGCATACAAAGATTGGATCTCACTAACAGTTAGAACCTTGTTGAATACTTTGAACTCGTCCAGGTTTCCGCTTAAAGCATTCATCCAACCATTTGCAGTGTTCGTAGCATCATTAGGTCCGCCCAAACTAAAGCTATCAGCATCCCCAAAATTGTTTTGAGGAAGGAGATTTGGAAAACTACTGCTTTGGGGTAATACTGTGCCATCTACGTACACTCTTAATGCGCCTGATGTACCATCAAATGAAATTGCCATTTGATGCCAGCTACCATCTAACATTCTCGGCCATACTTTCCCCTTATCAAACCATTGATCCATTATGCAAACTTTCCCAAGAGTATTGGTTGCATCATCTGGTTGGTCAAACAACATGAAAAATTTTGTTCCTTCCCAGGAATAGCCAGCTTTGTCCAGCGAAAAAGGCATAAAGGTGGTAGGGCTACCAGCTAAACTTGTTGGTTGCTGGATCCAGCAGACTATTGTGAAGCTTTTTAGGTTGGCTATAGTCGTGGTTACATTTGAATTGATATAGCCTCTATTTTTCACTTGTACTGCCTGACCCATCTTGCCGGTAACAAAGCTTATCCCTGCTGCATTAACAGCTGTACCCAATACTTTAGAAACGCTGTCAATGTAACTTCCATTAAATGCCCAATGAGCTATCACGTTGGCTGCAGCTACCTGTGAGGAAGAATTGTATCCATTTACAGGAACAAAGAAGGATTTTTCTTCACCATACACAATGCCTTTTTCATTTATTGCGTATGCCTTATAATAGTATTTGGTCAGTAAAGTCAGGTTTTTCAGTGCTACTGAAAAGGGTCCTGATATAGTATAATTTGGAGTTTTGTTTTTTGAAGTATCCACTCCAGTTGTTGTACTGTAAACAATGCCAGCTTCTCTTACTATTGAACCGCCATCATTTGTGATATTACCACCTATCGTTGCATTAGTTCCGGTTATATCAGTTGCGTCTGCAGTAGTAACTGTTGGGACAACAGCATTAACAGCTATTCCACTATCAGCACCTGTTTTTTTGCAACTCATCGAACCAAAGCCAAGTATAATTGTGGCCAAAAAAAAGAGTTTGTATTTCATAAAATAACAATTGAATGAATTAATGAATGATTTCTATTTACCCTTTCCCTGCAAAACGACCAATGCCTGCAGATCTGACGCACTCAGTGCCTTATTGTAAATTCTGGCTTCATCTAATTGCCCTGTCAGGTAACTAGCCCAAGGCTGCGAAGTTGTACCCGATGTTTGACTTGGTGTTGTTTGAAACTGCGTAGTGCCAAATACAATATTACCAGCATCAGCAAAGCTTAACGGACCTGTAACACCGGCAAGTGTACCCGAGTTTACCTGGGTCCCATTGACAAATAGTTTAAAAGTAGACGAAGTTGCATCATATGTAACTGCAATATTTGTCCATGCATTAAACAGGTTGAGCACTCCATCCACCGCATAAGTATTATCATTCCCATTTTTGTAAACATGTATCCGCACTTTACCGTTTGAGTTATCACTGCCATTCTCAAAGAAAATTTCAATATTTCCCCAAAACTTGGTTGTATTTGACAATGAAAAAATGCCAATGATTCCTGTAGAAGGCGGGGGCGAGTTTACCCATTCTGTGATGGTAAAACTTTGCATATTCTTAATAGCATTGCTGG
>Ga0105242_10002119_pt1 | contig 15655 bp, 15 predicted proteins | sample KBSM24metaG_FD_81521 | JGI IMG/M metagenome (GOLD analysis project Ga0105242, IMG submission 81521) | Miscanthus rhizosphere microbial communities from Kellogg Biological Station, Michigan, USA - KBS M2-4 metaG | ecosystem: Host-associated > Plants > Roots > Rhizosphere > Soil | place... | reverse complement strand
CCGATGGGAAAGTAATCGACCTTACGAGTCGATAGGTCGATGGTAGCCATCCCCAGCGTCGGCTTGTGAACAATCGAATCGACCGCGGTGAATACCGACGTAACTTTGTTCGGTTCATCGAAGGGATCCGCGTTGGCTGTCAGGCGATACGGCGATGCTCCCGGAAACGGCGGTTGCGCCAGCTCGATCGTGTCCACCTGTGTGAATGTAGCCAGATCGAACACCAGAATGTTCTCCTGGAAGACGTATAGCAGCTTGCCGTCTTGTGAAACTTTATAAGTGCCGTTTCCAAAGCCTTGCTCCATGCCCTTCGGGAAAGGCCACGTCTTCGCGATCTTCTTTTCCTGAATGTCCAGGGCGACGAACACGGGAGCATCGATCCTGTACTGGTCGATATCCTTTACCACTACGCGCATCGTTGTATAGATATAGCGTCCAGTAGGATCCGGCACCAATCCGGTCGCGCGCCTGGGTTTGTTGCGTTCGTCACCCAGGTTGAAGCTGCTGACGATCGTGCGCGACTTCAGGTCGACCGTCTCGAGAAGCATCTGCGTCGATAAAACATACAGCTTCGTGTTATCGAGGGAGAGGGCCGTGGTGCGCGGAATTCCTCCCAGGGCGATCTGATCCACAACAGTCTGCTTCTGTTCGTCGATGACCAGAAGCTTCTTGTCAAGCGTGCCGACATACATCAACTGGGCTGCCGATAAGGCGCCACAGCCGGCCATGGCAAGGAATACGGGAAGAAAACGCTTCATAGACGGATCTCCTCTTCTCAGGAAACAGAATTTACGGGAATACGATATCCACTTCGCGCCAGTCGTTGGCCGCCGAAGCGCATTTGTCGGTCCAGTTCGGAGCATTGTTCAGATGATCGGGAACCTGCGCGGGCCAGCCGCATCCCAAATGGCAATCGAACAAATCGCGCTCCACTGGCTGGCAGAGTCCGGCGGTACCACCCGAGACGTCCACTTCCCATCCAGGCGTGAAGTTCAGCGTGCAGCCCATCGGGTAATAAATCTTACCTTCCCCGCCCCGTTCCTGCAGTGCCTGCACATCGCCCGTCATGGCGATCACAGTTTCTTCCACCTTGCGGGCCTTACGATTCATCGCTTTCATGGAATTCATGCTTGGCTCCTTATCGTTTGCTGATACTGGTACTGATTACTGTTCGTCAAAGCGTTTCAAAAAGGACGGGTTGTGAACGCTGATTGCGCCGTAGACCCGCAAACAAAGGTCGTTCCAGCCGCGGATCCAATCGCAGTAATGCAGATTGGCCGCGGACGTATCTCCGTAATGCACGAAGGCTTCGTGGTAGCATCCGCCCGCGCACGTCGGACGCGACCAGCAGGTGCTGCAGTCAGTCCGCGCCGACAGATTGTGAGTGTCGAGAAACTCGTTGCGCGCATGGTGATCGACGCCGCCATTCTGGACGTGGCCCATTTTCCCCACGGGCGAATCCACGAAACGATGGCATAGGCTGACGTCGCCAGCCGTTCCGACTCCCAGGAGCCCGAGGCCGGCGCCGCACGGATAGGCTTTGCTGATGCCGGAGTGCAGGTCCTTCAGCGTGTCATTAGCATTGGTAAAACCATGCTGCTTACCCGCAATCGCCCAATCGCGATATTCCCACGCAAGATCCTCAAATCCGCCGAGTACGCTGTCCATCTTTTGCGGACCAATGTGATACAAACGGTCGGGATTCGAGGTCGCCGGCGAGAATCCCACCGCCTTGAACCCGACTTCTTGCGTCAGATGTTCGTAGATCCGGCGCACATGGGAAACGCCCGCGCTCAGCGTCACGCGAGCGCCGATGGAATTGGTCTTGTGCCGGGCCAGCAGCATCTTGACACGCGGCACGATCACGTCGTAACTTCCGCGGCCGTCATGGAACACGCGCATACGATCGTTCAGCTCGCGGTCGCCGTCGAGGCTGACCGTGACGCCGATCCGATGTTCCGCCATGAAGTCGACGATCTGCTCGGTAAGCAGCGTCGCGTTGGTCGTCAGGCTAAACTCGACGGTCTTCCCCGCCTCACCGGCTTTTCGCTTCGCATAGTCGACTGTGGCCCGCAGCATCGGGAAGTTCAGCAGCGTTTCACCGCCGAAGAAGGTCACGTGAATGGAAGGCCGGTCCGCCGATTCGCGAATCAACAGATCGATCGAAGATTCGGCGATCTTGTTGTCCATGTACTTCGGCTTGCCTTCGGTATTCGTGATCTTGTCGGCACTGTATTCGTAACAATACCCGCAGGCCAGATTGCACTGATTCGTTACGTTCAACACGATGCGCTGGAGCGGGAAAGAGCCGGCAGGCACCTTGGCTGGCTTGGGAACGCTGTCGCCTCGCCCAATCACCTCCGCCTGCTCCAGTTCGAGCAATGCAGTCTGGATCTCGCGAGCCGTGTAACTCCGGCTCAGGATCTCCATCAGCTCTTCTCGGGTGCGGCCTTGTGCACGGTCGCGGCCTCCGAACTGATCGATGATTTCCTGGCCGATCGTATCCAGTCCGAAGATAGCCCCGCTAGGCACCAGGTAGAGAAAGCGAGTTCCATCCGATTCAAAGGCGTGATACTCGCGCAGCCGGTAAGCAGGCGATGCAGTTATCGGCGCCGTGGTGGCGCTCATTGCCCTACCTCCGGCTGATCGTATTTGATGTACACGGGTATGGTCACCACCAGATAGGAGCGCGCCTTCATGGGTTTTGCTCCCGATCCGTCGTAGGTGGCGTCCACCCAGACATCTCCCCAATTGTTCGTGGGAAGGTTATTAGCGTTCTTTTGCCGCTCGGGATTCGGACCTTCTAGATTAGGCGTGAATAATCCCGTGTCGTTAATCATTCCGACGAACTTGACGTCATCGTCTTCAGGCGTCGAATAGAATTCCGACATGGTCCAGTGCGCTGGAACTGGTCCCAGCGGAATATCATCTGCGGTCATCGGAACCCCATCCAGCCCGCTGGAGTAGGCAATTGCCTCGAATTGAGCGAACTGCTTGGCGGCGATCGTCCCTCCCAGCCGTGCCATGTTGGCATCCGGCATAGTTTTTACGTAGGCTATCTGATCGTAAATCGCCACGGCTCTCTCCGCAGTCGAACGGCCCAGCGAGATGTTCCGAATACCAGGCAGCAGCTTCGCGTCCACCGCGACCTCAACTGTCGCGACCGTGGAACTGCGCCGGACCACGCGTTTGACCGCGATGCCCGCGCCGAAATCGAAGTCCGCCGGCTTCATGTCCACCGGGAGATTCGCGCCGTAGACCCGCAGCTCGGTGGTCGACGGAGACTTGAGCGAAAACAGACTCGCTCCGGCGAGCATCGGAGCCGTGCCAATCCGCGTGAGATGAGCGTCGATCCCGAATTCCTGGTAGCCGCCCCAGAACCAGCGGCCATCCAGCGTGTTGCCGTCGCTCGAAACGAACAGCGCCTCGCGCCACTCCGTTGGATTGGTGCCGGGATCGGCTGACGCGGGACCAGTGTTGGTTCCCGTGCTCCGTCCTCTCCAGCTATATCCCGTGTAGACGAGTCCCTTGCCTGTGCGAGTCAACGTACTTCCAGTCGACGCGTACTCGATTTCTGTTTTGGTGGTGAAGTCATCCGGTGTGGCGCCCGCCTCGATAGTGACGGTGCCGAACACGCGGCCCTTCCCGAGTTGATACCCAGTGAGCATCCATTTGCCTGCCAGCTTGGGACTCTGCATGGCGCCTTTCCAAGCCGCCCATTCCGGCGTCATCAGCGGTTGATTCTTGGCGAGATACTCGACCGCAACGTCGCCTGGAGTCTTGCCATCCGCGCGAGGCGGCACTAGCGGAGGCGGCGCTGCGACAACTTGGGGATTGCCACCCGTGGGCGCCGACATGGTGACTGCTTCGTTACGGGTCGTCGGGGCATTACGAGCTCCTCCGCCGCCACTGGTCGCCGGTCGCGGCCGAAGTTGGTTCTCCGCGCCCGGGAACAAGCCGAGATGCATGGTGATCAGCTTGTCGTAATCGTCTTTGGTGCGGCGCTGGGTTAACACGCGCCCGATGGTGTGGCAGTAGTTGCAGGTGTGCTGAAGAGCGTCGGCCGGAATTTTATCGCTCTGGTCCCGAAACAGCCGGTGCTCCGCCTCCCAGAACACCGGCTTGGCCTCTTCTGGCGCCAGCCCGTTATTGGCGCTGAGGAATTTCAAAATGTCGCGGGCTTCTTCGGGCTTGATGACCAGGCCGTTCAAGCGAACCATGCGCTTGATCGCTTGCTCCCACACCTCCGGACTCGTCCGAATGTAGGAGAGGCGGCGCATCATGCCTTGCGCATCCCGCTGATGGCAGCCCCCGCATTTGGTGATGGTGAGCTGGTCGTTGATCGGGATCCCCACGCTCGAGTCCTGCGCGCACAGCGTTCCGATCCCGGCAACGCCCAGGAGTGCGATATATGTCGCTCGGTTTATGAGACGCATGATTCCGTTCCTTTCTCGATCCTTAGAATGTGACCCGAGCGGTGATCTGGAGCTGGCGCGGGCCTGCTCCTTCTGCCGCCTGTAGAGCGGTAATCGTTCCGAAGGCGGCCGTGTTGAACGTCGTATTAGGCGGAGCGTAGTTCGGATGATTTAGAAAGTTAGCCGCCTGACCACCCAGTTGAAGCCGCAAACCCTCGCGGATGATCACCGACTTGGTCAGGGAGAGCGAGAGCGCTTCGGTGCCCGGTCCGTTGATGGCGCCTACCGCCGATGTCGGGTACCTGCCGATATTCGTCCCCGGAACCGCGTAGGCGGCCGGATTCAACCACCGCTGCGGCGTCGGATTATCCATGTAGGGCGAAACGCCGTACACGATGTCCGCTCTTCCGTTGCCGACCAACTGTGGGAAGCCGGTTCCGGATGGATCCGCACCCGATGTGGTCACGGTCAAGAAGGGACCGGACTGGAACAGAAGCACGCCCGCGAATTCCCAGCCGCCGACCAACGCGTCGACCGCACGGTTGGCGTTCTTAAGGAAAGTACCTTGCTTCCCGAACGGAACCTGATAGAGGAATGTGGTCAGAAACCGGTGCCTGCGCGAGTAGGACACGTTGCCATAGTCGATGTGCGTATCTCGAAGATCCGTGACCACTCCGCCGGATTCACCGGCGAATGCGGTCGGGTTGTATCCCTGCGCATTGGTCAGATTTCGGGTGAACGTATAGCTGCTTTGAAACTGGATACCGTTCGATAGCCGCTTAGTCCCGACAGCCGTAAACGAGTGATATCTCGCGATCCCCCCATTGGTCTGGTAGCGGACGTATCCGAATTGCGGGTACTTGAGCAGCGGGCTGCCGGCCGTGAACCCGACAGTGTTGGGAGCCAGTTGGTCCGGGTTGCCCTGGCGATTCAGATTGTTCGCGAAGCTGCCGCTATAGGAAAGCCGGATGGCCGAGGCGTATCCGAGATCCCGCTCCACAGTGAGATTCCACTGGTCGACCGTGGGGTCCTTGTAGTGAATGTCCGCCGCCTGCTGGAAGAACTGCGTTCCGGGTTGGGCAAGTTTCGCGGGGAACGGATACGGGAACGTGAGACTAGGCTTCCCGTCAACAATGGTTTGATTGTAGATCGCCTGATTCGCGCTATGAATCGCAAAGCCGGCGCCAATCAGGGCTCCTCCAGGAGTCTGAATAAAGCGGCCGTAACCTCCGCGAATTACTGTCTTGCCGCTCGCCGTCGGACGCCATGCGAACCCGACGCGCGGAGCGAAATCAGTCTTAACAGAAAAACGCAGGCTTTCTGGAATACCCTGCGATGCCGCCGTGACGATGGGTACGGGCGTGATCGATTCCGCGAAATCCGGATTCAGGATGCCGAAGGCTTGCTGGTTGGAAACGATGACTGTACCGTTGACCTGCTTGCCGTTTACGAAGTTGCTCGTGTCCAGAAGGAAGTTGGTCCCATTCAACAGGTGATCTTCGAACATCGGGTGATATTCCCAGCGCAATCCGTAGTTGATGGTGAGGCGCGGTGTGACCTTCCAGTCGTCCTGTGTGAAGAAGGCGTAGTTCTTGACGTATCCGTCGCTATCCGGCTGTTTCACGGTATTCAGACGAGTCTGATCGGGTATACCAAGCAGAAATGCCGCATAGGGGCTTCCGATCAGGTTTCGTGTGGCGGAGTTGTCGAACTGGTATTGACCCAGCCGCAGGGACGCGTACACGTTCGTGCTTAGACCGTTCGAGTAACGGAAGTCGCCACCGAACTTGATCGTGTGGCTGCCGCGGGTCAATGTCAGATTGTCCAGGATCTGAATCGTGCGCTGGCTGGAGATGCTGGATGCGTTCGCGCCCGTCCCCTGAAAGCCTGTGATTGTAAAGTTCGGCGTCGCGGTTCCCAGCGGGTAAGGCTGCGGCAGTCCCGTGAGACCTAGGCTGTTCACGAAGTCCTCCGTGGTCCTTCCGTAGGTTTTCGAACTGGTGATCCCTGTGAGCCCTCCGCGCACTTCATTGATCACGGTGGGAGAAATCACATAGTTGTGAGCTATAGTGACGCCGTATGTCTTCTCAGGAGAGACAGACGGCCCGATGAGAACCGACCCGGTGGGCGCGGCGGTGACTTCGCGCTTTTTATAGGTGAGCCGGCCGAAGATGTTCTGCTTGTCACTGAGAAATCGATCGACCCGCGCGTCGCCCTGGTCGCTGACAATCGGCTCGCCGAAGCTTCGCACGTAGTTATTCGAGATGGCAGTGGGCGATCCCGTGTTGGGCAGCGGATAAAAGGTATTCAGCACGGCGCGCGAGAGCGGCGAGATGCGGGTCTCCGGAATCTGCTTGCCGGGAAAAGGCAACCCCGAGAGGGGATCCTTGATGGTGCCTGACAGAGCGGAGATATCTCCGGATCGAAGCGCCAGGGAAGGAACGCTTTGCACCAGAACGCTCTCCTTCGGCAGCCGGAGGCCTTCATAGGCGACGAAGAAGAAGGTCTTGTCGTGTCCGTTATACAACTTCGGAAGGATTACCGGCCCACCCCCGTACAATCCGAAATCGTTCATGATCGTCTTCGGAACCGTGTGACTGAAGAGGTTACTCGCGTTCATGGCTGTGTTCTGAAGGTTCTCGAACAGTCCGCCATGAAAGCTGTTGGTTCCGCTCTTGGAAATCGTGGTGATGTCGCTGACCCCGCCGAACTCGGCAGTATTGTTTACTTCGCTGACGCGGATTTCGGCGATGGTGTTGAAGGACGGGAAAAGCTCCGCTAAGGGAGCGGCGCTCCGGGGTCCCGTGCTGCTGATTCCATCAATGCTGACGGAGAGCATACTGGGCTTTGCTCCAGCGACCGATATATTGCCGCTGGCATCGGTTTGTACGCCGGGCTGCGTCGTGAGCGTCGCCAGCGGGCTGGTCGAGCCGCCGGAGCGTGAGGTGATGGCTACCGGAAGATCCACCAATTCCCGTCCCGTCTTGGTCTCGGCGATGTTGGAGACTTCGGCGCTAATCACCGACGTCGCCTCAGCCGTAACGTTTACGGACTGAGCCTGCGCTGCAATCTGCATGTCGCCGTCAATCCGCACTGTTTGTCTCGCCAGCAGCTCTACGCTATAGTTCGATGCCACAAAACCGGAGGCTTGAATCGTGACCTTGTAAGTGCCGGGTTCCAGGTTCGGCACAGTGTAGGAGCCGCTCTGATCCGTAATTGAGGAACGCTTCGCCGACGTTCCCGTGTTTTCAACAGTGATCACCGACGCAGGCACACCCGCGCCGGAGGGGTCTCGTACCGTTCCGAGCAATGACGCATACGTAGATTGCGCGTAGGCTGCGCAGGCGCTCGCCACCAGTAGAATCAGGACGGCGACGTTCGCGCCGCCTGTATGTTTCAGTAGATGTCTCAGAATGGCCATTGGCTGTTGCTCCTCAAGTCAGAATCTGTATTTCCGGACGCACCTCGCCCCAAGGGGCTCGCGCGAAAAAACTTCAACCTGCTGACGGGAAGGTAACAACGGCGACGATGCCGTGGAAAAGGGATTTCAGATAATCCCGAACCGGCTGCACTCCAATCCTGCGGTTCCTCGCTTCGTTGGATGCAAACGATGCAACAGTCGGTGTGAGTAAGTATGGGTCAGGCGACTTCGCATGTCAAGAAAAACATCGTGCGTCGCGTACTGGCGTCGTAGCACGTTAAATGCTTCAACGCACGATAGATATTGCGTAGTCGGTTACCGTAACCGATTACCGATTGACGGCCTCGCCCCTCTAATGTTTTGATCATCTCCTGCAACTCATGCAAGTTTCATCCTGCGGAGTAGCTCCGTGTAACGAGGATCAGAGCGGAGAGAATCGTACAGAGAATCCCACTGGAGAGTCAGACCCAGATCCTTTTGATCCACCGCTCTACTCATCCACTCGAACGCTCGATCGTTATCTCCAATCCCAATGTAGACATGAGCGATGGCGGAAGCCGGCACTGGCTCGCGCTTGGATTGATCGAGCAAGTCCTGCAAAATTTTCCCCGCTTCCTTAGCGCGTCCTGACAACCCGAGTGCGTAACCTAGAACACCTAGCCTCCGCGGCCCCCGCATCAGCCTATTTGCCAACTGAAGCTCCTCGATCGCTTTCCCTGGCTCGTGCTTCATTAGATACGCGACGCCGAGACCCTGGTGCGCAAGTCCAAATCCCGGCTCGAGTGCCAGGGCATTTTCGAAGTGATCGATCGCTTCGTCGTAGTGTCCCATCACCGAGAAGTATCCGCCCACTGATTGCACGGTATAGGGAGAAACAGGATCAAGCTGCGCCGCGATCAAGCGTTGCGCGAGAACCTCTGGTTTCCGCCCCATCAGCGCAAGCAGCTTGGCGTACCACAGATGCGCTACCGGATTTCCGGGATCCAGTGCCAATCCTTTCTGGAATTCCCTTTCAGCCGTTTCCCAATCGAAATCGTACTCCGCGCAAATGGCCAAATCGATGTGCGCCTGACCCAAACTGCTGTCCAGTTCCAGAGCCTTCAGTGCGGCGGCCTTGATCCTGTAGACCACTTCCGGGGGCGGAGCGGTATCCACCTGCGGAGCCAACGCATAGCTGTCCGCCAGAGCAACGTAAGCGCGCGCGAAGGATGGATCCGTCGCGATCGCCTCTTCGAAATACTCAATGGCGGTCTTGAGACCCGGCACGGTCAGTTTGTTCCAGAAATACAGTCCTTTCAAATAGCTTTGGTAAGCGCCTGGATTGGGTAAGGCGCCCTTGGAACGGCTCTTGGATTGAGACGTTAGGATGCGGCCAGGCAGGGATAGCCCGAGGACGTTCGTCATCGACTGAACAATCTCCCGCTTAATCGCCAGCATATCCGGGGATTCCCGATCATAAATGCCGGACCACAACTGGTATCCACTCGCTACATCGAGCAAGTTCGCTGTAATTCTTAACCGGTCGCCGGACTTGTGCACCGAACCTTCCAGCACGGTACCGACACGAAGAGTGCCGGCGATTTGTTTGACGTCTGTATTGCGCCCCTTCAACTTGGCAGCGGAGTTCCAGGCGATCACCTGGAGGCCCGATATTTGTCTCAGCGAATCGATCAGATCCTCAGCCAGACCGTCGCTCAGGAACTCGTCGTCGCGGTTCTCACCGAGGTTTACGAAGGGCATAACCAACAGCGAAGAGCCACGTTCTCCGGCTCGATTCTCAACGTGGCCCTGGCGCCACAGTTGCAGAACGGCCCACGCTCCGCCCGCGAACGCCACTACCAACAGGGAAACTGCCGGCGCGCGCCACCACGTTCGCCACCAGCGATTGCGCACATCGGAATGTGCCGCACCTGTCGAGAGTATGCGTGGTGGCGGCGGTGAGGAAACAGCCGCAGGCTCCGGGATCGGGCTGCTCGGAAGCATTGGGCTGCTCGCAAGCAGGGTCCGGAAAGACGGAACGTAAGCGCCTTTTGGGAAGTCGACGCGCAACGCGTCTTGCGCACCTTCGGTTTCGTAGTACTTGTCCAACTTAGCGCGGAGTTTTCGCGCCTGGGTGCGAACGATAGGATCCAGACGAGGGTCGAAGGCCTCTCCCCTTTCGAAGACCTCGACTCCGATGAGATACTCTTTGATCTGCGTTCCTCTCCCCGCCAACACCTCTTCCACCGTGTAGCGAAGAAACGCTCGTTGGCCCTGCGCGGACCGGAACGTCCGGCTAGCCAGGATCTTCGCAAGCTGCTCGCGAACGATGGAACTATCGAGCTCGTTCGGCGACTGCGGATCCGTGTCTTTGATAGGCATTGCGGTTTCCCCCCGGAGCTGGCTCCTTGGCGGCAACAGTGCCTGTTAGACGTGAACGATTGTTTGCCGACTAGGGCAGAGGAGGATCAGAAAGCGACAGCTTACTGATCACGGTGAAGAAATCATAACAGAAAACTGTTCGTCTTTCAATGGACAGGCTCCAGGTTGAAGCCGTTCAGGCGGTAGTTGACGCTGCTTAAACCGGCGAGTTGGCTCGAACACCAGTCCAGACCTTGATGAACGGAATCTACCTCGCGATCCCACCAATCGCCGCGCCGGCCTGTCTTGTAGAATTCGCTACAGATCTGAAGGTGCTTCGCGAATCCCCCGAGAAGGCGTGCCCGGTAGTGCATCACGAGTGTGTTGACGTCGCCCCCTTCCGAAGCCGCACGAACAACTGCGGATGCCAGGATCGCTTCCCGCACGGCATGTCCCGCTCCGTCCCCGCACAAAGGATCAAAACCCAGCGCCGCCGTTCCGCAGGCGAGCCAACCCATCCCACACAGCGGGTCGGTGATGCGGGGATGGGACGGGAAACTCGCGCCGCCAAAGTCAGCCTCCGCAATTTGCTTTGCGACAAGACTGCTCTCGGCTAGCAGAGATTCGGCCGAATCCCCGACCGAAAGGAGCCATCCGCCACCGTCGACGCCGGGAAGCAGAAACAACCATCCTCGGGCGCAGGATTCGATCCAGCACGCATGTGTATCGGCGCCAGTCCGGAACTTGACGTGAGAAGCGGTCGCGATCCGCGAGCCAAATTGGTGTTCTTGAGAAGAAGTTAGAAGAGGTCGCGCCGCTACGATGGCCCAGTCTGGATCGCCGCCGTCTAACGCCTCATCGGGCGACTGAGGTTGGATGCGATCCAATAGGACTCGCTCGGAAACCACCACGGCGGAATGGGGTAGTACCAAAGGCTCAGTGTCTTGGCTCCAGGCGACGATGCGAGTGGAAATCCGAGGTAGCCCCGCAAACAACCCTTCTCTGCCGAAGACATCTTGAAGGAGCTTCTGAGTCGTCTCGCTCAGCATGATGGCGGGTTGGGTTGGACGATCGACGGTTTCGATCTTGAGACGAATACCGGGCTGCCGTAACAGTTGCGCACAGCAACTGGAAGCCACACCTGCCCCGCGTATCAAAACGTCGGTCACGTTCGTTTCCTTGTTGGTCGGATCAGCAGCCTTAACCTAGTTCAATCCTAGTGCATAGGAAAGCATGTTGAGCCGACTGGGCAGGAATTATTTGGAGGCCTTCTGCAGTATGCTCAGGTCCGAATCACCCAGGCTTTTGGGTTTTAGGGCCGCGGGAAGTGGTGAACGCATCGAGAATCCCACAACCGCGCGAACTGAAAACCCCTCAGACGCGGTTCATACGCGGGTATTATAGTGGCAGCGGCTGGCATTTAATTGATTCACATTCTCTTGTTGGAAGACAACCCGGCTGACGTGTTGTTGTTCGGCGAAGCGTTGCGAACTTGCCCAATTCCTGCTGACATGACGGTCTCACCGGATGCGGAGCATGGCGTAAAACTGCTCCAGCAGAACGATTTCAAACCGGATCTAATCGTCTTGGACCTCAACCTCTCCGTTATGTCTGGGCATGACTTCCTGAAGCAGTGCTGTAACGGAAGAAACGGGCCACCATGCGTCGTGTTCTCTGGTTCTCAGAACGAGAAGGATCGGAAAATGTCGCTGGAACTAGGAGCCAGTGAATACGTTAGGAAGCCCGCCGAACTGCGCTCTTATATAAGCACCGTACACGGTATCGTTGAACGCTGGAGCAAACCGCGCGAAGTCAACGGCGTCTTGATCTGATCGATTACGGAGGGGCACGGTTTCAAGAAGACGTCGGCGCCGTCCCCCATTTACTCAAAAAAGAGACAGTAGTCGCTAGCCTCTGCCCGTCGCCGCCATGGACATGCTGGCGGAATGGCGTGGTCCGCGGCGGGCCCCAAAACAATAGAACCGCCGCAGGCATCTCTCACACCGATACGGATAGAGAAAGCAGGCGCGAGCAATAGAATCCAAAGCCCGGCTCGAAGAGTGTGCCCGCCGAACATTCCTGAATCCACATCTCTGGCAGACCGGAAGGCTCCAGGTGCGCACAAGCAACACTCCGAGCCCAACCAGCAAAAATAGCATTACGATACTAGCGGCGAAGATGCCTTCGCGGGCGAGGACACCAGGGTCAACAGCCATTTCGGTACAGATGGAGTCAGTGATGGACGTTTCAGGACCGGCAGCATCGCCGGTTCAGTGGCTGATTTTCGGAAGCGGCAGCGCCAAGGCCATTCTTCGCTAAGAATCTGCGTCCACCATCGATTCGCGCAAACGGCGCCGCACGTATTCAACGTGCAAGTCCGGTGGTGCAAGATCCTGATACTTCGGTTGAATTGCTCAGCGCTGCCGCCCCTCGTCACTGTCCGGTGGGTTCATCGGCACCTCCTGGTTGAACGTTCCCGGCATCAACTCGCCGGGTATGCTCTTCCCATGTTTGGCTCCGAGGAAATTGTCCTCCTGACGCTGGCGCGTGTCAATGGGTTCTGCCACGCGAGCGACGGCGATCCGCTAGGGGCCGGCTCAGCCGTTCCAAAGATGCTTCATATGAAGCGCGCCCTCAACTTTCTCAGATTCAGTAACCTGATCTCCAGCCTCCTTGACCCGGCGGTGGTATTCCCGACCCGCTTCGCCCAGTTGGTTACTCGGGCCATAACGTCTTCGTTGCCGCAAGTATCCATCGATGAAACCACAGGCTGCGTGTTGCGCCCAACGGGATATGCCGTAGTAGGATTCTTTTGGCACTAATATCAGTTGGAAAAGTGTCGATCACCGTTCTGAATTGCGGCAGGGACTGTCGCAGACCCAGGCGGAGAGGAGACTAACACTGTATGAACAATCTGATATTTCGACTCAAGATTTGGAACGATCAAAGAGGCCAGGACCTGATTGAGTACGCCCTGATGGCAGGCTTTGTAGCTGTGGCGGCTGGCGCGGTTATGCCGGGAGTCGCCACCAGCCTCAGTCAAATATTCTCCAAGGTCGGGTCAGTACTCAGTAACGCCAACGCGAGCTAAAGGCACCGGACCGGGGGAGGAGGTGCACTCCCTGGCGTTTTCTCCCTCAAAGTTCGGGTGACTTTAAGGACATTTCTACTTCATGACACCGGCGGAAAGAATCCATGCAGCGTTGATGAAATCTCAAGCTAAACCGCCTGCGGCCAAGTGCGCGATGCCGCAACCGGCGGAATGGACAGCAACTGCTCCATCTTCAGTCACTGTTAGCGAGGAGAATCTAGCGGTGCTGCTGAGCTCCCTAACTACCTCGTCACAGTAATCTGTGCGGATTGCGCAGTATGATGAAGGCGGAGAATTACGCCATGCACCGCAAATTGAATGTTGTCATCCTCGCCTTCGCTGCCGGTCTGGTCGGCGGATTGGTTCAGAGTTCCATCGCGCCCGTCGCCGTATTTGCCCAAGGTCAAAAGGCCGCTCCAAAGGAAATTCAGGCGCAAAACTTTATCCTGGTTAACAGTAAAGGTAACCCCATGGGACTCTTTGGGTTTGACCCTCAAGGCAAGCCGATCATCAAACTCGTGGACGAGCGTGGAAAGACGATTTGGACTACAGAGGTACCTTTAGTGCCTGGAGCGCCTGAACCAAAGTAGCCCCCAGGCGCAAGAAGATGGCGGCCGAACTGCGAAGAGAAACACGGCATTGCTGTATGTAAGGAGCTGCGGTGATTGCGAGCCAGGAAACGCTGTTCCGTCCTCTCTCCTCTAACTGGTAGCCATGGCTAAGAAACCAATCCCACCAGAAGACGTCATCCGTGAAGAGTCAGAGCCGCCCATCACGGAAACGGAAGAACCACCCAAGAAGAACCCGGACACCATCAACGTGGATATTGATGACGCCATGATAGAGGAGCCGAAGGATGATGCGTTCCGAAAGTCTCCTCAGTCGCTCAATGTCTCAAAGCGACGAAAGAAAGCCTGAGCGTTTGCTCTGAGTTGGCCGCCTGCGAACTATGGATCCGCTTGGCTCGCTAGCAGTATAGCGTGAGAGAGCTGGTACAAACATGAAACTTCGCGGACGTAGCTGGTGTCAAAATACGCGAGAGGAGTGGAGCTATGAAATCCGTAATTGGGGCGTGTCTAGTGGGATCACTCTTGCTCGCTGGGGCAGGTGCTCTATATTCGCAGAAGCCCGCGTTAAAGCAAGGTATCTCCGTTGAGATGCCGGTTGCCGGTCATGCCGTGGAGATGCGCGCTGCAGACGACCAGAATGCTACCGTCGTCGCCATGACGGCAGACGGGAGAGTGTTCGTTGGTGTCGAGCCCACCGAGCTAGCTGCTCTGAGCAGACTGAGTGAGAGGACTGTATATGTAAAGGCCGACGTTCAAGCACCGTATCAAAAGGTACTCGCAGTTTTGGACGCCTTGCGCGGCAAATCGGTTGTGTTGCTTAGTGCCCCTCCCGAAAACGCTGGGCGGCGGGGATATGTACCACCTTACGGGACGAAGCTGATCGTATCTCGGTGAGGGCGTAACGCCGGGAGTTGGGTCGGTTGAGGTGACCTGCCGGGGCATGCGTCGAACGCGCATTCGTACCCTCGAGCCTGGAATTGGTCGAGGGATCGCGATCAGAACTGAACTGAAGATGGCTCGGTGGTTGAGGTCGCGGCGGTATTTGGAAGTAACCCTGGCGGAGGAGTTGGGTGGTTTTTGAGATACCTCGTCAGCCCGCTACGGAGCCATCCATACTTGAAACCATAACCGGCTTGACGCAGATACTGCTTGGCCTCTTGCGGCGGCATCCCGAGAAAATACATTTTGTACAGCGCGGCAATGATAGCGGTCCGATCGCGGCCCAGTTTGCAGTGGAAATACACGGGATGATACTGCTCATTGACGAGCATGGCCAATACCTTATTGACTTGCTTTTCCGATGGCGAGATCGGAGAGGCATTCATGGTCCCGGTAATCAAGGTTATTCCGTATTTTTTCGCCTTCCGCTTTTCAGGGAGACTCATGAAGGGAAGAAACTGTAAATCCACGATGTACTTCACGTGCAGCGACTGAAGAAACCGGTAATCGGCATCGCTTTTCGGTCTTGACCCCTTATAAACGCCGGCATCCACCGAACTGAAATACTTCAGTTTTGAGCCTTCTGTCTGCTGAATGACTCGATCTGGTGTATTTGGCGGGTCAAGGACCTGGCACGGTGCCTGAGTCGTTCCGAAGAACACCAGTAAAAGCCAACAAACTGTTTTCACGATGTCTCCTTTTGAAGCTCGGGAGCAAACTTGCAGCATGAATAGGCCAGCAGGTGAAGGGCCGTTTCTTGAAACAAGCCCGTTAAACGGGAGTATTCGGGGGGGCGGAAGGACGCGGAGCGCCGCTCAGCCGACACTCCTCTTTCCCCGTCGCTACTTCGCCGGCGCGGGGGCTCCCCTGCCCTTTCCCT
>Ga0105242_10002118_pt1 | contig 15657 bp, 12 predicted proteins | sample KBSM24metaG_FD_81521 | JGI IMG/M metagenome (GOLD analysis project Ga0105242, IMG submission 81521) | Miscanthus rhizosphere microbial communities from Kellogg Biological Station, Michigan, USA - KBS M2-4 metaG | ecosystem: Host-associated > Plants > Roots > Rhizosphere > Soil | place... | reverse complement strand
CTCGTTACAGGCAAAGCCGAACATCAAACCCTGGTCGCCGGCGCCGCCGGGATCGACACCCATGGCGATGTCCGGTGATTGCGCGTGAATCGCCGACATCACCGCGCAGGTGTCGCAGTCGAAGCCGTACTTGGCGCGGTCGTAACCGATTTCGCGAATCGTTTCACGCGCGATTTGCGCGTAGTCAATCTTAGCGTTAGTAGTGATTTCACCCGCGACAATGACCAGACCAGTCGTCAAAAGGGTTTCGCAGGCGACGCGAGAAGTTGGATCCTCGGCGAGAGTCGCATCCAACACCGCATCCGAAATTTGATCGGCAATTTTGTCCGGGTGACCTTCGGTCACTGACTCGGACGTAAACAGAACTCCACGATGATTATTACTCAAGTTAACTCCTCCGATACGGATTATTCAGTGCTGATAGGAAAGAATAAACCGGAAACTGAAAGACCGGCCACGATAGCAGTCCGTTTAAATGAGTGTCAAGGAAGGAAGCCGTCAAATGAAGATTACTTCGTCGTTTTCCTCAATGTCTTCGCGATCTCGGCGCTAGGCCGCACACTCAGACCAAAGCCTCGTCGGGGTTTCTTTAGTGGGCTTTCTGTTTGAATGCGCTCCATTCGTGGTCGACGTCTTCATAGGCACGCTTCGCGCTAATCATGTAGAAGAGAAACCGTTTCGACTTGAATAGCTCGGTTACGTAAATGTACATGACGCTCTTCAGAACGAAGGCCAGCTGCATCACCCATAGATCGAAGTGCTCGGGCACTTGTTGGCCCAGCGGATAGGTCCAGTTCAGCAGTGGATAAAACGGCTGAATGACGACATAGAAATACAGAATCATTGGGATGATCGGCAGCAGACCGCTGGCTCCGAGGAGCCGGCTGTCGAGGCGGCTGATGAAAAGCGCCATCGCAATCCCGCCGGCAATCCCGCTCAAGAGATCCGCGCCGAATAAAACCGCCGCCGCGTAATCAGCATGGCCAAACTTTTCGAAATAGATCACGAGCGCAGCTTCGAGCAGTCCAAATAATCCTAAAAGGATCAGCCCACGCCCTAGCGGCAAATTGTCGATGTCGCGGCCGGCGACGCGAACCACCGTCGGCCGATTAAGCACCAGGTAACAAAGGACCAGCATCAAGGCGCTCGCGTTATTAAGGAAGGTTGTAATCACCTGAAGGGCCTGCCACTGCGAAGTAGCGTGGCCCGCGGACAACGCGAGCCCTTGCGAGACAAGTAACGCTACGTAAAGCAGGCACCAGGACGTCAGCAGCAATCTCCATGAACGTCGCAATTGCTGAACGGCCACCAGCGCGCGACCGGTGTCGTAGTCAAGGTCTTTAAGGGGCGGGCTAGTCAGGAAGAAGTCGTAACCAATCGCCACCAGGATCATCAATGCTTCAATGAACGCCAGCTGCGTCGCGACATTGCGCCAGCTGCCGGCGGCGAATGCCAGACCAAAGGGCAGGAGAAGTACCGCAGCGCTTACGAGTAAGGCGACGACCAGGAACGTGTCCCGTCGTCGGTCCCGCATTGTCGTTTGACCGGCAATCGCAGGTTCAGTCGCGCCGGAATGGGTGCGCTCACCGATCGCGTTGGCGCCGGTATTGAATTCCGGAACGCCCACGGTCACCTCACCAGTGAAACAATAGCCCCGCGTGCGCTCCGTCTTGATCAATTCAGCGTCATGCAGCGTGCGCCTCAGCTCGCGGACGGCTCCGTGAACCACGTTCTCGGATGCTCGCGGCGATTGAGTCACGCGATCGAGGAGGACCTTTGTCTTCACAAACTCTCCTCGATTTTCGATGAGCACGCGGAGAATGGTCAGCTCGCCCGTGGTCAATCCGACAGCATGCCCGTCTGAAAGCAACGTCATGCTGCCGTCGTCAGCCACCTGCAAACTGAATCGGCCGAATTGGTACGCCGATCCCGCCGCCGTCGTCGGGTCCGCGATGTGGGTTTCACTCGTCGCCATTGCGTTATCGAATTGCCGAAACGTCAGAAGCAATTGCCCGCGTTAAGGCTTCCTGAAAAGGTTCATGACCAATCTACTCGAACCTTTCCAGCAAGACAAAGAACCTTTTGATTGACCGTGAATGGCTGGTGGCCTAGCTTCCGAACTCGCAGCCAATGTCGCCGATAAGTTTCGGCGAATTGCGAAGAAAGGAGCGAAGCCATGGCAGAAGTGCTGGAAGCGGGCGTCGTCATTGACGCGATGGAAACGCACGAAGAGGAGGCGTCGGCCGGCCTGCGCCGGACGGTTGGATTTTATGGCCTGATGTTCGTATCGCTCGGTTCGATCATCGGGTCCGGCTGGCTTCTGGGGGCTTTGAACGCTGCCAAGGTGGCGGGTCCGGCTTCCATCCTTTCGTGGATTCTGGCGGCTTGCATGTTGTCGCTGCTCGCCATCACTTATGCGGAACTCGGGGCGACCTATCCCGTGGCCGGCGGAGCGGCGCGGTTCCCATACTATTCGCACGGACCGATTGCCGGTTTCACCGCGGGCTGGGCCGCATGGTTGCAGGCAGTCTTCATCGCGCCGATCGAGGTGTTGGCGGTCATCACCTACGTCAACAGCGTCGGCTGGTTCAATCAACACTTCAACATGCTGAACAGGGCAGGGGAGAAGGCTGGACTTCTGAATGGTCTCGGTCTGGCGGTGGCGGTTGTTTTGATGTTGCTGTTTACGACGATAAACCTGGCGGGCGCGAAGTTCTTATCAGATTCGAATGTGATCATCGTGATCTGGAAAACGCTGGTGCCGATTCTCGCGATCATCGTCGTCGCCAGTCTGCAATTCAATTCTTCGAACTTTCATGCGGGCGGCGGATTCATGCCGTTTGGATTTCACGGAGTGTTTGCCGCGCTCACCGGCGGTGTCGTTTTCGCCTTGCAGGGCTTTGAGCAAGCCGTCCAGTTGGCCGGCGAAGCACGCAATCCGAAACGCGATGTGTCGCGCGCGATTCTCACCGCCATGGCTATTGGCGCTTTGCTGTATTCACTCCTGCAGGTAGCGATGATTGGCGGCCTCGATCCGCGAAACCTCATTAAAGGATGGAGCCAACCTTTGGGTACTGATCCATCAGATTACGGGGCCTGGTATACGGTCGCGCTGGCGGTGGGCGCTGGATGGTTAGCGAAAGTCATCCTCATCGACGCGGTGATTTCACCGGCGGGCACCGGCATCGTGTATGTCGCCACCAGCGCGCGGCTTTCGTATGCCTTAGGTGAAGAGCGCGAGTTACCCTCAGTGCTAACGCAGACGGACAAAAGGGGAGTACCGGTCGTCTCAATCCTAATATCAACGGTGGTCGGATTGTTAGCCTTCGGACCCTTCAAGAGTTGGGCCGCACTGGTGAATGTCATAACCGCGGCGACCGCCATAATGTACGCGTTCGCGCCCGTCTCGCTGGCAGCGCTTAACAAGATCGACGGTGACCGGCCGCGGTCCTATCGTGTGCCCGTGCCGTCAGTCCTTTTGCCAGCCGCATTCTGCTCGGCCAATCTCATCATCTACTGGGGCGGATTCGATACGACCTGGAAACTTGCGTGCGCGATGGCCGCAGGGCTTCTACTGTTTGCGGTAGGAGCATGGCGCGCACAAACCGCCGTGCAAGGCTCGCTGCGCAACGCCATCTGGATAGCGCCGTGGCTCTTAGGCCAGGTCGTGCTTGGTTGGCTGGGCCGCTATGGCAACGGCGCACGGAACTTCATTCCTGGTTGGCTCGACATCATTCTGGTAATCGGCTTCGCCCTAACAATCTTCTATTGGGCGACGAGCCACGCCAACGCCAAAAGCATCGTAGCCGCCGCGGTAACGAAAGATTTGCAGACCGAGCAATCCAGTCCCGCAAACCGATAGTCTCCGGAAGATCTCTGAAAGCCTGACCCTTTCCGCGATTCAAATGCACACGGTCGCTGGCCCCCAAGCGAGCAAGAATCTTAAATTAAGTTGCTGAGCGAAGTGTGTGGGTCGACAGCCGGTTAGTGAGGGCGCTTACTGGCGAGCTCGCGCAGCATTTCAAAAAGGTTCTCGGTGTCCAATGGTTTCGTGAGATGAGAAAAGAAGCCCGCCGCTTCAGCGCGCTGCATATCCTCTAAGCGACCGAATCCGGTAAGCGCGATTACCGGCACTTCTTTCCGCGCAGGTATGAGACGTAATTGCCGCAAAAATTCGAAACCGTTCATCGCCGGCATCGATATATCCGTAAGGATCACGTCGAACTCCTTTTCTGAGGCGATCAGTAGTGCTTGAGCACCGCTCGTCGCGGCGGTGGCTGTCGCCCCTTCAAACTCCAGCAGCCTCCTCAACATATCGGTCGTGTCCTCAGAATCATCGACGATAAGAATCCGCAGGCCATTCAGGACGTACGTAGCGGCAATCTTTCCACTGGTCCGAGGTCTCGGCCTGACTTCCTCGCAAAGAGGGATTTTGATCGTGAATTCCGCGCCTTTGCCCGTGCCTTCCGATTTCGCGGTCACCGTGCCGTCGTGAAGCGCCACGAGCCGGCGCACCAACGCCAGTCCGATACCCATGCCGCCGTGCTTTCTTTGACTACTGGCGTCGGCCTGGCGAAACATTTCGAAAACGTTGGGCAAAAACCTGGGATCGATTCCTTCGCCAGTATCCTTAACTACCAGAACGGCAAAGTTTTCTTCGCGGCCTGAACGGATCTCGATCGTGCCTCCGGTAGGCGTGAACTTGACTGCATTGTTTAATAAGTTCCATGCGACCTGTTTTAGCCTTAGGGCGTCAGCCGAGACGAACAACAGTTCTTCGGTTCCGTGTACCCCTAGTTGAATATTCTTAGCTGCCGCATCAGCCTGCACTGTTTCGACGGCGTCATTGATCACGGTGGCAAATGACATAGACGCTCGGTTAAGAGATAGTTTGCCCATTTGCAGCCGCGAGAGATCGAGCAGGTCGCTTATCAGTTGAGACTGCGCGAGGGCGTTTTGCTTGATCGCCTTTGAGGCTTGCCGCAAAGACTCGGACTTGGCCGCCTCCTTGCTCCGTGACAACACCTCGCTGTACCCGAGGATTACGTTAAGAGGGTTGCGAAGTTCGTGGGACATGGTAGCGAGGAACTCGTCTTTGAGAGCATTTGCTTTTTCCGCTTCCGCGCGGGCTTCGCGCTCGCTGGCAAGCAGTCGCCCCCGTTCTTCTTCCGCGCGCTTTTGCCGGGTAATGTCTACCGATACCCCAACAGTCCCGATCAATTTCCCTTGCTCGTCAAAGATCGGAGAATCTGTAACCATCGCGGGAAATGCGGATCCATCTTTCTTTTTAACTTGAAACTCACCCGACCAGCTTTCACCGAGCTTGAGCCGGGCAAGAATCTCCTCTCCTTTTTCCTTTACGGCCTCTGCAGGAGTTAATTGGAGAATGTTCGAACCCACCGCTTCCGACTTTGACCAGCCGTACAGCGATTCAGCAAACGAGTTCCAAAAGATAATTTTTCCCTCCAGGTCAGTTGCGATTACCGCCTGCTCTACCGTATCCAGGAGATGTGCGCGAAAAGCAATTTTCGCTTCCGCTTGTTTTCGTTCAGTGATATCGCGCAAGTAAACCGATAACATTGTTTCCGATGGATATGCGTGCACCTCAAACCAGACGCCCGGCATTATCTTTGACTCGACTTCAAAATGCGCCGGCACCTTTTCTTCCATCGCTTGACGGCAGCGAAGGTGCAGCGTGGTGTTTACAGTTTGCGGGTAGACTTCCCAAATCACCTTACCGATCAGTTCCTCGCGATCCTTGCCGAATAGTTCCTCGACTCGACTATTCAAGTCCAGGAAACGCCATTCGCGATCGAGTTGGTAAAACAGTTCGGTGATACTGGCGAGAATACGATTGACTTTCTGGTTTGATTCGCGCAGGGCATTAAGAGTCTCGTCGCGCTGACGCCAGGCTTCGCCAGTTTCCATTTCATGAAAGCGGGCGTTGTTCAAAGCAATGGCCGTTTGATCGGCAAGCAGGCCCAATTGCCATTGCTCATCCTCTTTGAGCGGAGACTCTCTGATCAACGCGAGGAAGCCATTAAGCGAACCGTTGACTATGATCGGAACGGAGACCAACGCTTCCCCGGAACTCAAGCCAAGACGACTGGACAGAGCGCGAATGGTTGACTCTTCCATTCTCCCAACGAAGTCTTCAACCCCCGATGTGTGTCGTCCGCACGATGCCCTAACCCGCAAGATGCCATTGTTATCGGCGAGCAGTAAGAGGCTTGTTTCCGCGGAAAATAATTCGGCAGCGTTGAGTACGATTAGTCGCAGTACTTCCTTGAAATCCAGCGAGGTGGTAATTGCGCGGTTAATAGCCGCGAACCGTTCGAGTGAATTCCTGGCAGAATGCTGTTTGCTATCCATCGTTCCATAAAGGATTTCTAATTATTATTTCCCGCCGCCTTTTTGATGGCCACGCCACGATTGGAAATGTCAAAAACGTGTTCATGATGATCGTGCGAGCTGCCTCGGGTCTTCACAATACGAATCGTGCGCTGCATCTCGGCCTCGCGGGTAAAGCGAAGCAACACCACATTGTCGCTCATGTTCGAAATCTCTTCGTCGCTGATCTGAGTCACGTCGAAAAGATTATGGAGTTCGTACATCATCATGCAGGTGACACCCTGGGCGGCGAACCATTGCGTGAGCGCATACATGAAGTCAGAAAAACGGCGCGGGTCGTAACTGCTCTTTTTTAAGTCACCCAGCGCATCGATCACCACTCGCTTGACCTTTCCCTCGCGGACCCGCGCGAACAGCTCCGTCGCTACACTATCGAGCTGCATCTCAACCGGGGAACGATACATCAGCTCAAAGACGCCCTTTTCCAATACACTTTGCACGTCCCAGTCAAAGTTCTGCATGATACGTGCCAGTTGCACCGGGTTTTCCTGAAATCCAACATAGACGCCCGGCTCATCATTGAGCACCCCCTGGCGAATAAAGTGAAGGCCCATGATGGTCTTACCTGATCCGGTAGGTCCGGCCACCAGCGTCGTACTGCCGCGCCAGAAGCCTTTTTCGATCATGTCATCCAGTCCCGAAATGCCCGTATCGACGCGCTCTACTTTGGCCTGATAAAAAGGTGTGATTGGCGGGCTCAGCAGACGTGGATAAACGCGGAGTCCCTCATCGCAAATGTCAAAAGCGTGCATTCCGGGTATGGAGTCAGAGCCGCGAAGCTTCTCAACTTTAAGGAATCTTTGTTCGCGCACGCCAGTGGCGTGCTTTACCAGCTGCAAAATGGAATCCGCAATCGCAAACTCCGGCAGGTCGGTCATCATTTCGCCGGCGTACTCCCCAACCAAGAACGTGGTGCACTTATAAGTAGTCAGCAGGCTTGCGAAATCAAAAAGCGTATTGCGCCGCTCCTGGGGATTGTCCATTAGCTCATTCAAAGCCTTGAACGAGTCGATTACGAGGACGCGCGGTTTGATTTTGGCAAGTAACTCGGACGTGACTTCCGGCAGCGCCGTGATGCCGCGCTGTCGCAAAATGAAGCCCAGATCTTCAAACAGAACTGTCCCACCTACCTTGTCAGATTTGAAAAATTTGTACTCTTGCCCGTTGCTGATGAATTTCTCCAGCGGTTCCGACAGCGTGGTCAAGTAGAGAGCAGGGGACTGGTCGGTGGCGTTTGCGAAAACGAGTTGTTCCGCAAGTATTGTCTTGCCCGTGCCGGGCGCGCCCATGATCAAATTGATCGAGTTGAGCGGAAAGCCGCCGCGAAGCACGTGGTCCAATTCATCATTGCCCGTTTTCAAACGTTCCATTCCAAAGTCACCTTCCCACTTTATCCTCATGGATCTTGAGGAGCTTTGCTACCGTTCGAATCAGTCCTTCTTCATCGATGGGCTTGCAAAGAAAGGCATCAGCGCCTGCTGCGAGAGCGCGATCTTCAGCATGCAGATGACTGAATACCAATACGATTATTGAACTGGTCGCGGCTTCACCTTTGAGAGCCGCACAAAGCTGGAGTCCATCAAGTAGGGGGACCAGTATTTCTGTTACTACGATACTTGGCTGTAGCTGCCGCGCGCGTTCGAGGGCTATCAGTCCATCGGCGGCAAACTCCACGCTGAAACCGGCGTCTTCGAGTAGAAAACGCTCGAGTTTTTGGACAGCCGGATTGCGCTCAACCACCAGGATGAGCGCGCGTCTGGTTGGGTCAGGACGTCGGGCGACAATGTCCATAAACTAGTTCCGGGTCAGAATAGTGCTTCGATTATGGTGCTTGGCGCTGGATCTTATAACGTTCAGCCTGACAACTCCATTGAGCGAATCGCTTTTTGTCGTGGCACGACCGACTACGTTTATGGCGCTCCGCCGTACTCAAGGGAAAAGTCAGCGTTGAGTTGACCATTGTAGCGGCCGCGATTATCCGGTCCTCCACATAAGGTTAGACCGAGAGATGCCGTTTTCAGTCAGGGCTCTGGTGAGGTTAGCCCCTGTCGAAGTCTATTTGCTTGAAGATTTACCTTTGCGGAGTCGTGACGTTAATGTCGACTTGAGTCTTTTTCCCACCAAATAATCCACCGCGATACGCTAAGAACGCGGCCACTACCACGATGATGAATATTACCAGCACAGCAACGACTCCCGCGCTGCTACCTCCGCCACCATTTCCGTTGTCAGCCATGATTGTCTCCTTAATTTTGTGAAATCTAAGAAAGCCGGCGACTGGTTGTTTGAAATAAGCGATCGAATGCTGGAAGAGAATCGCTCTGAGCGTTCTGCTGAAATTCGGTTACCCACGCACGAACCGCCTTCGACCATCTGTTTGTATCGGACGTGCGAGTAGAGTCCGTCGAGACTACGCGAGGTTGAGGTTGATCCTTCTTAATGATCTTAATCAATTGTCTTCGCATCGCCTTTGCTCAAATCCGAAAACCTCAAATTCTGCCAACTCTGCCAACTGCGAACGAGGCCAATCAATCGGTGTGCCGAGTCAAATGTGTATGAGTTTTACTAGTCGAGCCGACTCATGAGAGCCACTCGAGTGTCTCAGAACGATGCGATGTGCAGTTGTCGAAAGCAACAATACGCGCCCTCTTGACTACAGTTGTGGTTCTTTTCACGCCTATTGCTTGCATGGCTGCGTTTTCGATTTGCTGCGTCTCGTCGTCTGATCTTATCGAGGCCGGTCATTGAAAACATGTGTTTCCATTGATGAGCAATCACAGTGCCCACGCGGTAGAATAATTGGCCGATGAAAGACTTCTGGAAACGACAGATCGAACGAGCGGACGATCTGGCATCGCAGCCGGGCGGGTCAACCGAGCTGCTCAAGTTTTACGGTCAGCTGTTACGAGCCCAAAAGGAGATTTACGATCGGCTAAATACGGATCGGAACCCGGTTCCAAACGTCGACTTACAAGCTGATTTGCCCAGGATTCGGGCAGTAGTGCCGAGTTTGTTAGAAGCGGTCGCGTTGTTCGGTCCGCCGCCACTGGCATCGGAAGCGAAGGTGTTACTCAATGCGGACAGAGAAGTAATTGAGAAGATCTTGATCGATTATTGGCACAGCCCATCTGACATTCAGTTCTTTGCCAAAGCCATCCTGCAGCCATACGCTTATTGGTTAGTCGAAAGCGGAGTGCCGCTGAGAAATCGTGAACTGGCCGGCGGTGAGCACTCCTGCCCAAACTGTGGTGGCCTTCCTCAGGTGAGTTTTCTTCAGAATAAAGAAAGCACGGCCGAGAGCGGCAATCGGGATTTATTGTGCGCCACCTGTTTACATTCCTGGGAGTTCCGCCGGGTTATCTGCGCGCATTGCGGTGAAGAGCGTCCCACCAAACTCGGCTACTTTCATTCCCCGCAGTTCGATCATATTCGAATCGAGGCCTGCGATTCCTGTAAGCACTACATCAAAGGAATTGATCTCACGCGCTACGGTCTCGCAGTACCGCTCGTCGACGAAATCTATGGAGCGCCACTCGATCTGTGGGCGCACGAACATGGTTACACTAAGATCGAATTGAATCTCGTCGGTGTCTGAACGTGCGCTCCCGTACACCCGCTCATCCCGCGTGATGGAAAAGCAATTCAGGGAACATCACTACCACACAGAAATCTTCTATATGCTAACTTAGGTTACCCCAAGCCTTCAGCACGAAGAATGGAACCACCGGAGCGCTTCACGGGTGGTGTCAGTGGGAGTGTGCACTCAAAGCTGATTCTTCGTGCGAAACATCGGCCCCTAGTCAAAGAGCCCGACCAGACCTCAGGGAGGCTTTGGTAATGGAAGTCTCAAGACGGACCTTCATCAAGACCACTTTGATTGGAGGCACCGGTGTCAGTGTGTTCGGATTCAGCCTCGCGCCTGTTTACGCACAGACGCAGGGCTTGAAGATCGCGCGCACCACGGAAACTCGCAGCACCTGTCCGTACTGCTCAGTAAGTTGCGGTGTGATCATCCACACGCTTGGCGATAAAGCTAAGAATGCAATTCCACAGGTCGTGCACGTCGAGGGCGATCCAGATCATCCGATCAATCGCGGCACGTTATGTCCGAAAGGCGCTTCGCTGGAGCAGGACATTGTCAACGATCGTCGCCTGGTGAAACCACAAGTGCGACGTCCCGGATCGGATCACTGGGACGACATCTCGTGGGATCAAGCAGTTGACGAGATTGCCCAGTGGACCAAGAAGACACGCGACGCCACGTTTATTGACAAGGACAAGGATGGCTACACCGTCAATCGTCTGGAAACGATCGGCTGGATTGGCGGCTGCACTGACACAAACGAACTTAATTTTCTCGCCGTCAAGACCATGCGCAGCCTGGGGGTCTGCTATTTCGAAACGCAGGCCCGTGTTTGACACGGTCCCACGGTCTCCAGTTTGGGGCCCACCTTCGGACGCGGCGCGATGACTAACGGCTGGATCGACATCAAGAACACCGACATGATGTTGATTATGGGTGGCAATCCAGCCGAGAACCACCCGTGTGGCTTCAAGTGGCCGGTGGAAGCGAAGCTCCATCGCAACGCAAAGATGATTGTTGTCGATCCGCGCTTCACGCGCACGGCAACACAAGCCGATCTGTTTCTCCAGATTCGTGCTGGAACAGACATCGCGTTTCTCGGCGGCTTGATCAATTACGCGATTGAAAATAATCGCATCGCGAAAGACTATTTAATCAACTACACCAACGCTGCTTTCGTCGTGAAGGACGGATTCAAACTGCCAGAGGACGGTTTGTTCTCCGGTTTCGACGCGGCCAGGACCACCTACGACAAGTCAACCTGGAATTACGAAGCAGGCGGAAAGATTGAAGGCGCGAATGCGGCGACTGCGGCATCATCACAGTCAAATCCGCAGGCGGCTGCTTCCAACGGCGGTGGAAAAGATTCCGAAAAGAGCGGTGAGAGTGGCGGACATCAAGCGGCCGGCGGACCTGGCGCAACCGGACAAGGCGGTCCGAAACCGCCGCCAATGCTCCCGCCGAATGTGGCCTACGATCTTTCCCTGCAACATCCGCGCTCAGTTTTTCAACTACTGAAGCAGCAGTACTCGCGCTACACGCCTGAGATGGTCGAGCGCATCACCGGCATTCCCAAAGATCAATTTCTCAAAGCAGCTGATCTGTTCACGTCGATTCGTAAAGACGGAAACATGAAGAAGGCGGGTACGATCATCTATGCCGTCGGCTGGACCCAGCACACCTTCGGCACGCAGATCATTCGCACGGCGGCGATCCTGCAACTGCTACTCGGTAACGTTGGTCGCGCGGGCGGCGGCGTGAATGCTCTGCGCGGTCATTCAAATATCCAGGGCGCGACGGACATGGGCGGCGTGTTCGATATCTTTCCCGGCTATCTAAAGCCCGGCCAACCAACCGATACCGATCTCGCCGGCTATCTGAAACGCACCACGCCTACAACGTCGAAACCAAACGAGTGGGACTCGTACAACTATTGGTCCAACACACCAAAGTTCATGGTCTCGTTTCTCAAATCTCTCTACGGCGATTCAGCCAGCAAGGAGAACGACTACAACTATCACTATCTGCCGAAGATCGATCGCAAGTTCGATTGGACGAATATGTGGGATGAGATGTACCAAGGCAAAGTAAAAGGTCTGTTTGCCTTCGGCATGAACGGCGTGGCGATCGGTCCCAACTCGCGCAAGAACATCGAGGCGCTGAAAAAAGCTGACTTCCTCGTCGTCTGTGATCTTTATCCGGAAGAAACTGCGGAGTTCTGGAACGCCCCAGGCACAACCAAAGACCAGATGAAGCAGACAAAGACGACTGTGTATCGTCTGCCAGGGGCAGGGTTTGCGGAGAAGGATGGCACCTTCGTGAACTCTGCCCGTTGGTTGCAGTGGAAGTATGTCGCCGTGCCGCCGCCCGGCGACGCGAAAGTCGATCAAGAGATCCTGGCGCGCATCTTCCTGAAGGTGAAAGAGCTCTATCAGAAGGAAGGCGGCAAGTATCCTGATCCCATCGTAAACCTGGCTTGGGCCTACACAACTCCGGAGAATCCTTCGCTCGCGGAAGTCGCCAAAGAGATCAACGGCAAAGCGCTCGCAGACCTCACGCTCGACACACAGCCCGGGGTGACGATCAAATCGGGCCAGCAGCTGCCCGGGTTCGCGTGGCTGAAAGATGATGGCACCACCGCCTGCGGCAATTGGTTGTATTCAGGTTCATGGACTGAAGCGGGCGCGCAGATGCAGCGACGCGGCACGGAAGATCCATCGGGCCTGGGCATCTTTCCGAACTGGGGCTACTCGTGGCCGGCGAATCGACGAGTGATGTACAACCGCGCTTCCTGTGATTTGAACGGCAAGCCCTGGGACAGTGAACGCCGGCAGATTTGGTGGAATGAGGCGCAGCAGAAATGGGTGGGGAACGATGTGCCGGACTTCAAAGTCGATTCCAAGCCCACGGATCACATGGGCCCGTTCATCATGAATCCTGAAGGCGTCGGGCGCATCTTTGGCCCACTCGCCGCCTTTGCCGATGGACCATTCCCCGAACACTACGAACCGGTCGAGAGTCCGATCGCCAATCCACTTCATCCACAGCAATCGAACAATCCGGTCGCCAAGAAATTCACCTCGGACATGGACAAACTCGGCACGGTCGAGCAGGGGTTCAATGTGGTCTGCACCACTTATCGTCTGACCGAGCACTATCACTATTGGACCAAGAACAATCCGATGAACGTGCAGCTCGTTCCGGAACCATTTGTCGAAGTGCCGGCGAAGTTGGCGGACCAGATGGGCATCACCGGTGGTGAGAAACTGAAAATCAGCAGCGCCCGCGGCACTTACATCGGCAAGGCCATGGTCACTAAGCGCATCAAGCCGATGATGATCGATGGCAAGGAGACTTATCAGATCGGGATTCCAATTCACTGGGGATATCGCGGCATTGCGGAAGACGAGGGCAAGACGGGGTTGACGCCGGCGAATCAACTTTCGCCCGCGGCGATAGATCCAAACGCTTACACGCCGGAGTTCAAAGGTTTTCTGGTGAAGATTGAGAAGGCATAAAACGGAAAGGAGAAAGGATGCTCAAAGACAACGCAGCAGTAGCGACGATCGGAGTAAAGAAAATCGACAACGCAAAGAAGTTTTATGAAGGAGTTTTGGGTTTCAAATCCACGCCCGACGACGGCGGCCCTGAAGAGGTGGCCGTCTATGACAGCGGCGGATCGAAGCTCTTCGTCTACCAGTCTGAGTATGCCGGAACAAATAAAGCGACGGCGGCAACCTGGGTGGTTGACGACGTTGATGGCACCGTGAAGACGTTGAAAGGGCGCGGCGTCAGCTTCGAACACTACAAGTTTCCCGATACCAAACTCGAAGGCGACGTGCACGTCTCCGGCAAGATGCGCGCCGCGTGGTTCAAAGACCCTGACGGAAATATTCTCGCGATAGTAAACAGGGGTGACCATTAACCGGCGGGAGTCGTATGCCAAATCCGCGCACGTTTCAGATTCAGGAAATTTCAGCGCACCCGGGGCCGGTGCCCGGAGCAGGTACGCGCCGCGAAGACGAGGTCTGCAAGTACATCGATGTGACCACGTGCATCGGCTGCAAAGCCTGCGAGGTGGCCTGCGTGGAATGGAACGATCATCCATTCCGCGAGACCACCTTCAATGACACTTACCAGACGATGCCCACCACCGAGTGGAATTACTACAACCTGATCAAGTTCGTCGAAGACCAGCGCGATGACGGCAACTTGATGTGGTTGCTGCGGAAAGACCAGTGCATGCACTGCGCAGATCCGGGATGCCTGCGCGCGTGCCCGGCGGACGGCGCCATCATCAAATACAGCAACGGCATCGTCGATTTTCAGCAGGAGAACTGCATCGGTTGTGGCTACTGCATCTCTGGTTGTCCGTACGATATTCCGAAGTTCCATCCCAAGACCAACAAGGTCTACAAGTGCACGCTTTGTTCTGATCGAGTCGGCCAGGGACTTGAACCCGCGTGCATCAAGGCGTGTCCCACCGGCTGTCTGAAATTCGGGACTAAGTCCGACATGGTGCAGATTGCGGGCTTGCGTGCAAAGCAACTGCGCGAAGTATCAGGGTTCGCTGACGCCGGTGTTTACGATCCACAGTCGATCGGCGGTACGCATGTCATTTACGTCTTGCACGATGCGAAGAATCCGCAGCGCTACGGGTTGCCGGCGAATCCCGTGATTCCACCGAGCTACACCGTGTGGAAGTGGTTAGCGAAGCCAGTGGGTCTGTGGCTGGGGTTGCTGGGAATTTTCGCAGTCTTCTTCCATCGCGTTTCGGTTGGCCCAAGGCTGCCGCAACCGGAAGAACCGCCGGTCGTGACGGAACATCCCGATCCGGTTGAGGCCAAGCGAAAGGAGCAGCCATGAGCGCATCGGTTGAGCGGTTCGATGAGCGAGCGCGGCGCGAGGCAGATCGCGTGGGCGAGACGACCGTGCATCGGGGCGAGCTGCTGCGCCATCCGGTTTACACGCGCGTGTTGCACTGGTCGGTCGCGATCTTTTTCGTTTTGTCACTCGCTTCCGGGTTCGCGATTTATTCGCCCTGGCTGTATCGCTGGTTGACACCGCTATTCGGCGGCGGAGCGAGAACGCGTCTGCTGCATCCGTGGTTCGGCCTCCTCTTCGATCTGTTTTTCTTTTTTCAATTTCTGAACTGGCTCACACCGATGGCCTGGACCGCCGCAGATCGACGCTGGGTCAAACGCCTTAAGGAGTACACAACCCATCAGCATCGAGTAGAGCCGGAGGACGTCGGCTTCTTCAACGGCGGACAGAAAATCTATTTCTGGCTGATCGTTTTGAGCGGCGCGCTGTTTTTGATCACGGGTCTGTTGATGTGGTTCGACCATATGATCGCCCGCTGGGTCGTGGCCGTGAGTTACGTCATCCATGACCTTTCGGCGTTGTTGATGTTGGCGGGATTCATAATTCACATCTACGAAGGCACGTCGCACCAACCCGGAACGCTGCATTCAATGATTGACGGTACCGTCACTGAAAGGTGGGCCTGGACCCACCATCCCGCCTGGTACCAGGCCGTTACCGGTCGCGATCCCCAAAAATCCTACGAGCGCGAGAAGCGACGTCAGGCTGAGCGAGCCCGCGCCAGAGAATCCTGGGAACGCGAACAAGATGCGCGCGAGAATTTGTAATCCCCCCGCATT
>Ga0105242_10002117_pt1 | contig 15659 bp, 11 predicted proteins | sample KBSM24metaG_FD_81521 | JGI IMG/M metagenome (GOLD analysis project Ga0105242, IMG submission 81521) | Miscanthus rhizosphere microbial communities from Kellogg Biological Station, Michigan, USA - KBS M2-4 metaG | ecosystem: Host-associated > Plants > Roots > Rhizosphere > Soil | place... | reverse complement strand
GGCCCGACATGCACCTGGTAGCCGTGGCCGCCGGCCGGCGAGGAGCCGTCGTAGCGGACCGCGATCGGCAGGAAGTGGAACATCAGGTTGGGGTAGGCGACCTCGTCGTTGCTCCGCGCGAACCCGCCGCCCTCGAAGTGGTTCGTCGCGCCGGGGCCCTTCCTGAAGAAGAGCCACTCCGCGCCGACGAAGGGGCGGCGCCACATCTTCATGTACGGCGCGACCGAGACCGGCTGCGTGCATGCGTACTGCACATAGACCTCGAGGTGGTCCTGTAGGTTCTCACCGACCCCGGGCAGGTCGGCCACGACGTCGATCCCGTGCTCCTTCAGGTGGGTCGCGGGCCCGATGCCCGAAAGCATCAGCGTCTGCGGTGAGTTGATCGCGCCGCCGCAGAGGACGACCTCGCCGGCTCGCACCTGCTTGGGGGCGCTGCGGCCGACGGTGTACTCGACACCGACCGCGCGGGAGCCCTCGAAGAGGATCCGCGTGACGAATGCACGGGTCTGCACGTCGAGGTTCGGCCGGTGCATGACCGGGTGCAGGTAGGCGCGCGCGGCGGACAGGCGCTTCCCGTCGTGGATGTTGCGGTCGAACGGCGCGAACCCCTCCTGGCGGTAGCCGTTCACGTCGTCCGTCAGCTCGTATCCAGCCTGCTGCGTCGCCTCGAAGAACGCGCCGAACAGCGGGTTGGTTGCGGGGCCGCGTTCTAGCACCAGGGGTCCGGAATGGCCTCGGTACGGGTCGTCGCGGTCGGCGGCGAGACACGTCTCCATCCGCTTGAAGTAGGGGAGGCAATGTGCGTAGTCCCACGTGTCCATGCCCGCGTCCGCGCCCCAGCGCTCGTAGTCCAGCGGGTTGCCGCGCTGGAAGATCATCCCGTTGATCGAGCTCGAGCCGCCGAGGACCTTCCCGCGCGCGTGATAGATCCGTCGCCCGTTCATGTGTGGCTCGGGTTCGGACTCGTACTTCCAGTCGTAGAACCGGCTGCCGATCGGGAACGGCAACGCCGCGGGCATCTGGATGAAGATGTCCCACGGGTAGTCGGAGCGGCCGGCCTCGAGGACGAGCACGCGGTTCCCGCGGTCCGAGGAGAGGCGGTTGCCGAGGCAGCTCCCCGCGGAGCCGCCGCCGATGATCACGAAGTCGAACGTCTCGGTCATCTGGCCGCCCCCTTGCGCGTCGGTGCTCGTCTCGCCGGAGCATGCCATGGGATGGGCGCGCCCTGCGCGCCGGGTGTTGTCGAGGCGGCAACCGCCGTGTTGCGCTCCTCGCGCCGGTGGCACACCATCGCCCCGTCGGCTCGAGGTGAGGGGGTCACGTGAGCGACGAAGTGCAGCCCGCCGTGTCGTGTCGCAACGTCTGGAAGATCTACGGGCCGAACGCCGACAAGATCGTTGGCACCCCTACCGCCGACCTGCCCCGCGCGGATCTGCTCGCACAGACGGGCTGCGTCGCGGCGGTGCGGGATGTGTCCTTCGACGTGGCGCCGGGCGAGGTCTTCGTCGTGATGGGGCTGTCCGGGTCGGGCAAGTCCACGCTGGTGCGGATGCTCAACCGCATCCACGACCCGACGGCAGGCGAGGTGTGGGTCGGCGGCGACGACATCATGAAGCTGGACGATGATCGGTTGCGCGACCTGCGACGCACGAAGATCTCGATGGTGTTCCAGCATTTCGGTCTGTTGCCACATCGCCGGATCGTCGACAACGTCGCGTTCGGCCTCGAGATCCGGGGGGTCGACAAGGAGGAGCGCGAAGCCAAGGCGAGCGAGGTGCTCGAGACCGTGGGCCTCGGCGGGTGGGGCAACTCCTATCCGGATGAACTGTCCGGCGGGATGCAGCAGCGCGTGGGTCTCGCGCGAGCGCTGTGCACCGATCCCGAGATCATGTTGTTCGACGAGCCGTTCAGCGCGCTGGACCCCTTGATCCGCCGTGACATGCAGGACGAGGTGATCCGGCTGCAGCGCGACGTGCGCAAGACGATGATCTTCATCACCCACGACCTCGCCGAGGCGCTCAAGCTCGGCGACCGGATCGCGATCATGAAGGACGGCAAGTTCGTGCAGGTGGGCACCCCGGAGGAGGTCGTGGCGCACCCGGCGGACGACTACGTCGCCGACTTCACGCGCGACGTGCCTCGCGCACATGTGCTCACCGTACGCGCGATCATGCACGCCGCGAACGGCGAGGGCGACTACGCGGGTGACGTCGCGGCATCCACCATCGTGCAGGATCTACTGCCGCGGGTGGTGAACGAGCAGCGGGCATACCGCGTGGTGGACGGCGGAGCGCAGATCGGGGTGGTGGACCGGACCGCAGTGCTCGAAGCCATGATCGAGGAGCACTAGGTGGCGAGCCAGGTCGGCGCGGGCCGGCCACTGCGCGCGCTCGATCTCGAGGCACCTGCCGAGCGGCAAGCGGTCGCCCATCAAGGAGAGCACCCGTGGACCCGTCGCCTGATCTGGGCCGCGGTGATCGTCGCCATCATCGTGATCGGGCTCGTCGCGTTCACCGGTGGGTTCCCGCAGTCGCTGACCGTCGACGCCGCGAAGCCGTTCAACGCGTTCAACGATTGGGTGATCGAGCATCAGCGGACGCACCCGCTGTTCCACTACGTGTTGGTCCCGTTGAAGGACGGCATCAAGACCGCCGTCGATCAGATCGTGCTCGGGCTCTCGCGTCTGACGTGGCTCGGTCTCACCGTGGCGGTCGCCGTGATCGGCGCCCTCTTGGCCGGTTGGCGTACGGGCATCGGGGCCGCGGCCGGCTTCTTCCTGATCGGGGTCCTGGGCCTGTGGCCCGAGAGCCTCGACACGCTGGCGCTGGTGCTGCTGTCGGTGGCGGTGGCGCTCGCGATCGGGATCCCCGTCGGCATCCTGTCGGCGCGACATCCGGCTCTGGAGAAGGCGCTGCGGCCGGTGCTCGACGCGATGCAAACCGTGCCGGCCTTCTCCTACCTGGTCGCCGTCGTCCTGTTGTTCAGCATCGGGGCGGCGACCGCCATGATCGCGACGGTGATCTTCGCGCTGCCGCCGGCCATCCGGCTGACGAGTCTGGGGATCCGCCACGTGCCCGAGAGCTCGATCGAGGCCGGCGAAGCGTTCGGTGGGACGACGCGTCAGATCCTGCGGAAGGTGCAGCTGCCCCTGGCGCGGCCCTCCATCATGCTCGGCGTCAACCAGACGATCATGATGGCGTTCGGGATCATCGTGCTCGCCGCGAGCGTCGGGTACCCCGGTCTCGGCCTCAGCGTCTACAAGGCCTTGCAGACGCAGCGGGTCGGGGAGGCCCTCGCCGGCGGGCTCGCGATCGTGGCGATGGCGATCGTGCTCGACCGCGTCACGTACGGCTGGAGTCAGCGGGAACGACGGACGCGCGGGGTCTCCACCGTGCGCGTCTTCGGCTGGACGATCTCTCGCCGGATGGCGACCGTCCTCGGCGCGGTCGCGATCATCGTCGCCGTGATCATCGGCAGGCAGGTCCTTCGCCAGCAGGACTTCCCCGATGCGTGGGTCGTGTCGATCGCCGGATCGGTCGACCGTGCGTCCGACGCGATCGTCCGGCACCTCGGCGGCTTCACGACCGGAGTCACCGACGTGTCGGTGCGGTTCGGGCTCGATCCGTTGCAGAACCTCCTGCTGGGCTTGCCCTGGTGGATGGTGTGCCTCGGCGCTGCGGCCGCCGCGTACGCGGCCGCCCGCCGGGTTCCCCTCGCGATCGCCTCGTTCGTGTGCATCGCTGCCATCGGATTCGCGGGGATGTGGGAAGCGGCGATGGACACGTTGTCACAGGTGATCGTGGGCGTCGCCGTGTCCGTGGCGATCGCGATCCCACTGGGCATCTGGGCGGCACGCAGCGATCGCGTGCAGCGGGTGCTGCGGCCCGTGCTCGACGCGATGCAGACGCTGCCGCAGTTCGTGTACCTCGTGCCCGTGATCGCGCTGTTCCACGTCGGACGGGTACCCGGGGTGATCGCCGCGCTCATCTACGCGCTGCCGCCGTGCATCCGACTGACCGATCTCGGGATCCGGCAGGTGCCGGCGGACCGCGTCGAAGCCGCGGTCGCGTTCGGCGCAACCGACGGCCAGCTCCTGCGCAAGGTGCAGCTGCCGCTTGCCAAGCCGTCGATCATGCTCGGCGTCAACCAGACGATCATGATGGTGCTGTCGGTGGTGATCATCGCCGGCCTGATCGGAGGCGGCGGGCTGGGTCTGCTGGTGTTGCAGGGCCTGAACCACGATCCGGGCGCCGGCCTGGTTGCCGGCCTCTGCATCCTGTTGCTCGCGATCGTGATCGACCGCATCACCCAGGCGATGGGCCAGCCCGGTCGGCGCCCCACGACCGGCGATCACGCGATCGGATGGTTCTTCGGTACGTCCCGCGCCCGTCGTGCGGCCGTATCACAAGGAGGAGACGAGATCCCCGGGGATATCCCGGATGGAAAGGGGGAAGGATGAGGCGAGGGAGGCGGAACGTTCGCATCCTCGGGGCGGTGTCGGTGGTGCTGCTCCTGGCGGCGTGCAGCGACGTGTCGAGCTCGAGCAGTGGCGCGGCCGGTGGCACGAGCGGGGCCCCGGACAACTCGGGAACCACCATCAACTTCTCGGTCAGTCCGTGGCAGGGGTCGGCGGCGAACGTCGCCGTGGCGCAGAAGCTGCTCGAGGACAAGCTCGGCTACACGGTGAAGACCACGGACATCGATGAGTACGCGCAGTTCCCGGCGCTGGCCAATGGGGACCTCGACGCGACCCTCGAGGTGTGGCCGTCTGGTCACGCGAAGGACTTCAAGAAGTACATCGAGTCCGGGAACGGCGTCGTCGACGGTGGCCCGCTCGGTGTCACCGGCCAGATCGGGTGGTGGATCCCGACGTACCTCCTGGACGCGCACCCCGAGCTCGCGACGTGGGAGGGCATCAAGGGCAACGAGTCGATGTTCCAGACGTCGGAGTCCGGAAGCGCCGGTCAGCTCCTCGACGGTGATCCGAGCTACGTGACGTTCGACCAGAACATCGCGGACAACCTCGGCCTGAACCTGAAGGTGGTCTACGCGGGCTCCGAGGCCGCCGAGCTCACCGAGCTCAAGACGGCGTACAACGCGCAGAAGCCCATCCTGATGTACTTCTGGACGCCGCACTGGGCGCAGGAGAAGTACGACCTGACGATGGTCAAGCTCCCCGACGTGACGGACGCCTGCACGCAGGCGGCGGCCGACGGTACGGACGCCTACGCGTGCGCGTACCCGCCAGACGCCCTGTACAAGGCCTTCAACCAGGACCTGCAGACGAAGGCTCCGGCCGCGTTCGCGTTCCTGTCGCAGATGCAGTGGACGAACGACGACCAGAACAAGGTCGCGCTCGACATCAACGACGGGATGGCCCCGGCCGACGCGGCGCAGAAGTGGATCGACGCGAACCCGGACGTCTGGCAACCCTGGGTCGACGCCGGCTTGGCGGCCCAGCCCGCCTAGTCGCTCGATCGCATCCGTCGGATCGTCCCGGCGTCGTTAGGGCGCCGGGACGATCGATGGATCGCAGCCGTTCAGGTACCTCTTCCTCCGCAGCGTGGCGGCCTTGGTCGTCTTGAGCGAGACGAGTTCCGCAGCTCGTTGGGATCGTGCACGAGGTTGTACAGCTCCTCTTCTTGCGTGCCGTTGTCATCGTCGTAGCGGGCGAACATCCACGACGCCGTGCGGAAGCAGCAGTAGTCGGGCATTGGTCGGCTGCCGTAGTGCTTGTGCTCCAGCAACACGCCGGAGCTCGACAGCGTCCCGGTCGCGGCGAGGAGCGGCTCCAGCGACAGACCGTCGGACGGTAGCTGGGTGGCACCCGCGAGATCCAAGATGGTCGGCACGAGGTCGACGTTCATCACGACCTTGGGGATGAGTCGCGGGACGATCCCCGGGCCGCTCATCAGGAAGGGGACCTTGATGGAACGCTCGTAGGGCACCAGCTTGTAGTCCCATCGGTGATCGCCGAACGTCTGGCCGTTATCGGACAGGAAGACGAAGATCGTGCGATCCAGCACGCCCTCGTCGGCAAGCGTCTGTTGGAACGTCCCGATCCAACGATCGACCGAGAGGAGCGAGACGTATTGCTGATTCCATCTGTTCGCGAGCGATCGGGAGACCCAGTCGGCCAGCGGGGGGAGGGCCTGGATGTACCGCGGCTTGTCCGAGACGTCGCGCTCGTTGTAGGCCGCGGTCGAGAACTGGGTGGTCGTCGTCTGCCCGGTGTCGACGGGAGCGCGCTTCGTGGGACCGTGGGGAGCGTATGGCGAGTAGTACAGGAAGAAGGGCGTCGACGGGTCGAGCGTCCGCGGTGAGGATGCACACGAAGTTCGGTAGAGGAACGGCGCGAGCGTGGGGGGACGGCAGGAGGAGCGCGGAGACCGCCACCACCGCCACGATCATCGCTCGTTTTGCCCATCGCGGCCACGCCAGGCAGAAGTTGTGGCTGAGGTCAACGCCCGAGACGGTTGCCGCCCACGCAACCCCGGCGTTGCACGAGCAACACGGTGCGGCATCATCGACCTCGTGGCTGACCTGCCCACTCGCGCACAGACGGTGATCGTCGGCGCCGGCATCGTCGGCGCGTCCGCGGCCTTCCACCTGGCCGACCTCGGGATCACCGACGTCCTGGTGATCGATCAGGGTCCGCTGTTCGCGACGGGAGGGTCGACCTCCCACGCGCCGGGCCTGGTCTTCCAGACGAACGGGTCACGGACGATGTGCCGGATCGCGCAGGATTCCGTCGCGCTCTATGACTCGCTCGACGTCGATGGCGAGCCGGTGTGGTTCGGGGTCGGCGGGCTCGAGGTCGCGACGACGCCCGAGCGGATCGAGGAGCTCAAGCGCCGGCAGGGGTTCGCTCGCTCGTGGGGTCTCGACGACACCGAGCTGTTGTCGCCGGAGGAGTGCGGGGAGCGTTCGCCGTTGCTCGATCCTTCCAGGGTGCTGGGCGGCTATTGGGTGCCGAGCGACGGGGCCGGCAACGGCGTCAAGATCGTCGAGGCGCTGGCTCGTCGCTCGCGAGCCGCGGGCGTCCGGTTCGAGGGCGGGGTCACGGTCACCGGCTTCGACACCACGGGGGGTCGCATCCACGCGGTCGAAACGTCGACGGGCCGCATCGAGTGCGAGCGCGTGCTGTTGTGCGCGGGTCTCTGGGGTCCGACGGTCGGCGCGATGGCCGGCGTTCCGATCCCGCTGGTCGCCGTGCAGCACCAGCTCGTGTGGACGGACCCGGTGCCCGAGCTCGCCGGCCTGGCCGGTACGTGGGCACAGCACCCGATCGTGCGCCATCAGGACATGTCGCTGTACTACCGCCAGCGCGAGGACCACTATGGGGTCGGCAACTACCGGCACGAGCCGATCGTCACGCCGCAGGATCGGATCCGAGCGCCGGGCGGCGCGATGCAGCCGTCGCTCATGCCGTTCACTCCGGATGACTTCGACCTGTGTGAGCGCGAGACCGAGCGACTGTTCCCTGCGCTCGCGGGGCGCATGCGCCCGAGCGACCCCGCGCGTTCGATCAACGGGATGTTCTCGTTCACGCCCGACGCGGGCTCGGTGGTGGGCGAGAGCGCGGACGTGCGCGGCCTGTGGCTCTGCGAGGCAATCTGGGTGACGCACGCGGCCGGCATGGCGCGCCAGGCTGTGGAATGGATGGTCGAGGGTGAGCCCAGCTATGACCTCGCCGAGGCTGACGCCAACCGGTTCTACCCGTTCCAGACGACGGCCTCCTACGTGGTCGAACGCGGGAAGCAGCAATACCGCGAGGTGTACGACATCCTGCATCCGCGGCAGCAGCCGTCGAAGCCGCGGAACCTCCGATCGACGCCGTTCCACGATCGCCACGTCGCGCTCGGTGGGCGTTTCATCACCGGCGCAGGGTGGGAGCGGCCGCAGTGGTTCGAGGCGAACCTCGATCTCGTCGGCGGCGTCACGCACGAGTGGGCGCGACGCGTCGGCTGGGCGGCGAAGGAGTGGTCGCCGATCGAGGGCGGCGAGCACCTGGCGGTGCGAGAAGGAGCCGGCCTGTTCGACCTCACCGCGTACGTGAAGCTGCGGGTGCAGGGTCCCGACGCGCTCGCGTTCCTCGAACGTGTCTGCGCGAATCGCATCGACAAGCCGGTCGGCAGCGTCGTCTACACGGCGATGCTCACGCCCGGCGGCGGGATACGCTGCGACCTCACCGTGACCCGTCACGACGAGGACGTCTTCATGGTGGTGACCGGTGGCGGCTCCGGCATGCACGACCTCGCATGGCTCCGGGGCCAGGTCCGCGACGGGGAACAGGTGCGGATCTTCGACGCCTCGAGTCGCTCGTTCGTCCTGGGACTCTTCGGGCCGCGCGCCCGCGACATCCTCGAGATCGTGACGAGCGACGACGTGTCCAGCGCCGGCATGCCCTACGTCACCGGCCGGTCGATCGAGATCGGTGAGGTGCCCGTCTTCGCCCAGCGGATCAGCTACGTCGGGGAGCTCGGCTGGGAGCTCTACGGCCCGTTCGACATGGGCGCGCGCGTCTGGGACCTGCTCTGGGAGGCAGGTCGCGAACACGGCCTGGTCGCCGCCGGCCTCGGTGCGTTCGACTCCCTGCGTCTCGAGAAGGGCTACCGACTGTGGGGCCAGGACATCGGCACCGAGTACGACCCGCTCTCGGCCGGCCTCGGGTTCGCTGTCAGGTGGGAGAAGGACTTCCAGGGCAAGCAAGCGCTCGAGCGGATCCGCGACGAGGGGCCGCCGAATCGCCTGTCGGCCATGACGTTCGACGATCCGCGCGACGTCGTGATGGGCAAGGAGCCGGTCTGGCACGACGGCCAGGTGGTGAGCTATGTCACGAGCGCCAACTACGGCTACTCGATCGGTCGCGGGATCGTCTACGGCTATCTGCCGACCGACATCGCGAACGAGGGCACGCCGGTCGAGGTCGAGTACTTCGGCCGGCGGCTCACCGCAACGGTGGCGGCCGACCCGCTCTTCGATCCCAAGGGAGTGCGACTCAGAGCATGAGAGGAACGCCATGAGCGAGGAAGAGATCGTCCTGTCGGAGTTGCCCGACGAGGAGCTCGTCAAGCAGATGCACGACGACCTCTACGACGGGCTCGCCGAGGAGATCCACGAGGGTACGCAGATCCTGCTCGACCGCGAGTGGAGCGCGGAGAAGGTGCTGAACGACGCGCTCGTCGAGGGCATGCGGATCGTCGGGATCGACTTCCGCGACGGGATCCTGTTCGTGCCGGAGGTGCTGCTGGCCGCGAACGCGATGAAGGCAGGCATGGAGCTGTTGCGGCCGCTGCTCGCCGAGACGGGCGCCGAGCGGGTCGGCAAGGTCGTGATCGGCACGGTGAAGGGCGACATCCACGACATCGGGAAGAACCTCGTCGCGATGATGCTCGAGGGCGCGGGGTTCGAGGTGGTCGACCTCGGCATCAACAATCCGGTCGAGGACTACCTGGCCGCGCTCGAGGAGCACAAGCCCGACATCCTCGGGATGAGCGCGCTGCTCACCACGACGATGCCCTATATGAAGGTCGTGATCGAGGAGTTGTCCGCCAAGGGCCTCCGCGACAAGTACATCGTGATGGTCGGCGGGGCGCCGCTGAACGAGGAGTTCGGCAAGGCGGTGGGTGCCGACGCCTACTGTCGCGACGCGGCGGTTGCCGCCGAGACGGCGCAGGCGTTGGTGCTCGCCAAGCGCGCCATGGCCTCAGCGTCGTAGCCGGGCATCGTCCAGGATCTGTTCGATCGCGCGGCGAGAGAGCTCGACGAACGCCGGGTTGGTCTCGCGGTAGTAGGGGATCACCATCGCGGCTTGGTGCAGCGCGATCCCGCGCCCGCGGGACCAGGTTCCCTCGTCGGGATCGAGCATCGAGCGGAACACTCCCTTGCCGACAGGTCCGAAGACGCTCCACGCGGGCATGAGGTCGGTCGCGGGGTCACCGACACCGATGAACCCGAAGTCGATGACGGCCTCCAAGCGCCCGTCGCGGACGAGCAGGTTCGGCCGGAGCAGGTCGCCGTGGATCCACGAACGCTCGCCATCCCAAGCCGGAGACTCGAGCGCCTCTTCCCACACCCGCATCGCCGCGTCGACATCGATCACGCCGGCCGAGCCTTCGATCGCCTCCCGCGTGTCCTCGTCGAGCTCGCGCAACGGGTCCCGGCCCCCCGTCGGCGCCCCATCGACGACCGCCAGGGATCGGAGCTCGAGCACGAACCGCGCGAGGGTCTCCGCGGCCGACCGCTCGTCATCGACCAACGCATCGTCGTAGGGGGCGCCGTCGATCCATCGGTACACCGACCACAGGAACGGGTAGGAGCCGTCGGGCGTTCCTTTGAAGATCGGCTCGGGCAGGCGCACGCTCGTGAGACGACCGGAGAACCAGGGGATCCACCGCCACTCCCGCTCGATGTCGTCGCTCCACTCCTGCAGGAGCGGCAGTCGCGCGACGTATCCATCGCCGATCCGGAACAGCGCGTTCACGGTCCCCGTCGACTCGATGCGGCGGATGGGCAGGTGCGCGATGTCGGCGAACTGCTCGGCCACCAGTCGCCGGACGGTCTCGTCGTCGACGGCGACCTCATCGTCGTGCATCCTCTTCACGCGACGCAGCGTACCCAGCTGTGGCGCGCCGATCTCAGCCTTCGTCGACGACCAGGCTCGCTTCGACGCCGCCTTCCTTGCCCCACTCGTCGTCGTCGTAGATGTCGACCACCGGCGCGGTCCTTCCGTCGGGCAAGGTCACGTGCTCGCCGAGGTCGATCCGATCGCGCTGGTCGGTGATGATCCCGATCTCGCCACCGGCCATGTCGAGCAGTCGATACGACGGCATATGCAGGAAGGTACCCGGCGTGGTCGGCAACGCGGTTGCCGACCACGCAACCCCCGCGTTGCCGCCGAAGCGGCGTGCCTCATCATCGGGGGGTGGCAGAGCTGACGGTGATCAAGTGGCGCGACATCCCGATGCAGATCGTGGTCCGCGACGAGGCCGGGGGGTCCGCTCGCCGGCTGCTGCCGGACCGGTTCCAGGAAGCCGTCGATGCCGCGGCGATGGTGGCGGGGCTGATCGGCTCGGACGATTACACCGCGCAGATGGCGATGGATCGCAGCGACGTCGGCGACGATCTCGAGGCCGAAGCCCAGGCCGCAGAGGATGCCGTGCTCGCGGAGTGGACCGAGGAGATCCTGAAGGTCGCGATCCGTGCCGGTGGATACAAGGGCGGCGCCGACGTGGCGGGTGACGCCGAGGCGGTCCGTCCGTCCGCCGAGGAGTAGTCGTGGTCGACACGGTCGTTTCCAGCGCCACCCGCGAGCACATCATCGGCTCGGGCCGACCGTTCACGATCATCGGGGAACGGATCAACCCGACCGGCAGGAAGAAGCTCGCCGCCGAGATGTCCGCAGGCGATTTCTCGACGGTCATCGCCGACGTCGACGCACAGGTGCGGGCGGGCGCGCACATGCTGGACGTGAACGCCGGCATCCCGCTGGCGGACGAGCCCGGCATCCTGGCCGAGACGATCAAACTCGTGCAGTCCTTGACCGATGTGCCGCTGTCGATCGACTCCTCGATCGTCGCCGCGCTCGAAGCGGGGCTCACCGTCTACGAGGGCAAGCCGCTGGTGAACTCCGTCACCGGGGAGGACGACCGGATCGAGTCGGTGCTGCCGTTGGTGGCGAAACACGGCGCCGCGGTCGTTGCGATCACGAACGACGAGACCGGCATCAGCGAAGACCCGGATGTGCGGTTCGCGATCGCGGAGAAGATCGTGCACGCCGCCGCCGACCACGGGATCCCCGCGAACGATGTCGTGGTCGATCCGCTCGTGATGCCGATCGGCGCGATGCGCACGGCGGGGCAACAGGTGTTCCGCCTCGTGCGACGCCTGCAGGACGAGCTCGGCGTCAACACGACGTGCGGGGCGTCGAACGTGTCCTTCGGGCTGCCCAACCGCAACGGCATCAACGGCGCGTTCCTCTCGATGGCGATCGCGTGTGGCATGACGAGCGCGATCACCTCGCCGCTGCACGAAGAGGTGAAGCAGTCGACGATGGCCGCCGACGTCCTGATGGGCACCGACGCGCACGCCGAGGCCTGGATCCGGCGCTACTCGGACCGCGCGGCCGCCGCCAACCCCGAGGGAGCCGGCCGCCGCCGCGGCGGCCGCGCAGCGCGCGTCGGTCCACAGAGCACGCCGTGAGCGCGGCCGCGCACACGATCGTCTTCACGCCGTCCGGCCGGCGCGGGGAGGTTCCGGACGGCGCGAGCGTCCTGGACGCCGCCCGGGCGCTGGGTGTCGACCTCGACTCGGTCTGCGGCGGACGCGGGATCTGCGGCCGCTGCCAAGTGGTACCCATGGAGGGCTCGTTCCCGAAGCACGGATTGACCAGCGCGTTCGACCATCTGATCCCATTCACCGAGCCCGAGGAGCGCTACCGCGAGCGTGACGGCCTTGCGTCGGACCGCCGGCTCGGCTGTCACGCGAAGATCTGCGGCGACCTCGTGGTCGACGTGCCACCGGAGTCACAGATCCACCGGCAGGTCGTTCGCAAGGAAGCCGATGCCCACGCGATCGGCGTCGACCCGATCGTGCGGCTGCACTACGTCGAGGTGCAGGGGCCCTCGTTGACCGACCCCAGCGGCGACCTCGAGCGCGTGCTCGCTGCGCTCGAGCGCGACTGGGACCTCACCGATCTCCAGGCCGATCCGATCGTGCTGCCCGGTCTGCAACAGACGCTTCGGGCCGGCGCATGGACGGCGACCGTGGCGGTTCGCGACGGGTCGCTCATCACCGCGATCTTCCCCGGGTTCCACGATGTGGCGCTCGGCATCGCGTTCGACGTTGGCTCGACGACGGTCGCCGGACACCTGTGCGACCTGCACACCGGCGACGTGCTGGCCAGCGCCGGAGCGATGAACCCGCAGATCCGCTTCGGCGAGGACCTGATGAGCCGGGTGAGCTACGTGATGATGCATCCCGGCGGCGACGCGGAACTGACCGCCGCGGTCCGTGGTTGCATCGACGAGCTGGTGGGCGACCTCTGCGCGCAGGCCGACGCCACGCACGACGATGTCCTCGAGCTCGTCATCGTGGGGAACCCGATCATGCACCACCTCGTGTTCGGCTTCGATCCGACGGAGCTCGGGGGTGCGCCGTTCGCGCCGGTGACCGATCAAGCGCTGACCGTGCCGGCACGCGACGTCGGCGTGACGGCCAACGCCGGCGCGCGCGTCTACGCCCTGCCCCTGATCGCGGGCCACGTCGGCGCCGACACCGCCGGGATGATCCTGAGCGAGGCGCCGCACGACCAAGAGACCGTGAACCTGCTGGTCGACGTGGGAACCAACGCCGAGATCGTGCTCGGCAACCGAGACAGGATCATGGCCGCGTCCAGTCCCACAGGTCCCGCGTTCGAAGGCGCGCAGATCTCCTGTGGCCAGCGTGCCGCACCGGGCGCGATCGAGCGCGTTCGGATCGACCCCGAGACCCTCGAGCTTCGTTTCCGAACCGTCGGCAGCGAGGTCTGGTCCGACGAACCGGGCGCACCGACCCCGACCGGGGTCTGTGGCTCGGGCATCATCGAGCTGATCGCCGAGCTGTATCTCGCCGGCATCCTCACCACGGATGGCGTGATCGACGCGGCCGCGGCCTCACGAACCGATCGGGTGATCGAGGACGGACGCACGTACTCCTTCGTGGTGCACGACGCCGAGCCACGACTCGTGCTGACCCAGAATGACGTCCGCCAGATCCAGCTGGCCAAGGGGGCGCTCTACGCGGGCTGCCGCCTGCTGATGGACCATTACGGCATCGACCAGGTCGATCGCATCCGACTCGCCGGCGCCTTCGGCGCCCACATCGACCCCGTGCACGCGATGGTGCTCGGGCTCGTACCGGATTGCGACCCCCAGCACGTCACGAGCGCGGGCAACGCGGCGGGAACCGGGGCGAGGATCGCCCTGCTCAACCGCGCCGCTCGGACCGAGATCGAGGACGTCGTGCGGCGCGTCGAGAAGATCGAGACGGCCACCGAGCCCCGGTTCCAGGAGCATTTCGTCGGGGCGATGGGCATCCCACACGCGACCGATCCGTTCCCGCGGCTCGGCGCCCATGTTCGCCTGCCCGAACGGGCCGCTCCGACCGCGACCAGGCGTCGACGAACCCGAGAGAGGAGCACCTCATGAGTGACACCCAAGCCCGCGGACGCCGGGGTGGCGGGCGCGAAGGTCGTCGCGCCGCCCGACTGCACGAGGTCGTCGAGAAGGTCCCGTTCATCACGCGCACGCTGACGCCGTTCGAGGTCCTGTCCGAGGAGGGGCTCGAGACGGTCGAGCACAACGCGGACACGATCCTCGAGACCGTCGGGATCGAGTTCCGCGAATCGCCCGACGCCCTCAAGCTGCTCGAACAGGCCGGTTGTGCTGTCGAGGGCGAGCGGGTGCGTTTCCCGCGCGGCCTTGCACGCCAGCTGGTGCAGGCCACGGCACCGCGCGAGTTCGATCAGCACGCGCGCAACACCGACAACACCGTTCACCTCGGGGGGATGGCGACTGTGCTCGCGCCGGCGTACGGCTCGCCGTTCGTCCGTGACCTCGACGGCGGTCGGCGCTACGGCACGATCGAGGACTTCCGGAACTTCGTGAAGCTCGCCTATTCGACGCCGTTCCTGCACCACTCCGGCGGTACGGTGTGCGAGCCCGTCGATCTGCCGGTGAACAAGCGGCACTACGACATGGTCTACGCGCACCTGCGGTACTCGGACAAGCCGTTCATGGGCTCGGTGACGCACCCGCTGCGCGCCCGCGACACGGTGGACATGGCGCGGATCGTGTTCGGCGCCGACGCGCTCGAGGAGCGGCCGTACGTGATGAGCCTCATCAACGCGAACAGCCCACTCGTGTGGGACTCGACGATGCTCGGCGCCGCACGCGCCTACGCCGAGGCGAACCAAGCCGTGATCATGACGCCGTTCATCCTGGCCGGGGCGATGTCGCCGGCGACCGCGGCCGGCGCGGCGACCCAGACGCTCGCCGAGGCGATGGCGGGCATGACGTACGTCCAGCTGGTGCGTCCGGGCGCGCCGGTCGTCTTCGGGTCGTTCGCGTCGTCGATGTCGATGCAGTCGGGCGCGCCGACGTTCGGCACGCCGGAGCCGGCGCTCGTGCTGTACGCGCTCGCTGCCTGTGCGCGCCGGCTGGGCGTGCCGTTCCGCTCCGGCGGCTCGCTCACCGCGTCGAAGGTCGCCGACGCGCAGGCCGCCTACGAGAGCGCGAACACGCTGCAGCCAACGATCCTCGGCGGGGTCAACTTCGTGCTCCACGCGGCCGGCTGGCTCGAGGGCGGCCTCGCGATGGGCTACGAGAAATTCGTCCTCGACCTCGATCAGTGCGGGCAGATGCACGCGCTCGCCAAGGGGATGGATCTGTCCGAGAACGGTCAGGCGCTCGACGCCATCATCGAGAACGGCCCGGGCCAGCACTTCTTGGGTGCGGCCCACACGCTGGCGAACTTCGAGACGGCCTTCTATCGGTCGCCCATCGCGGACAACAACTCGTTCGAGCAATGGGAGCTCGACGGTTCGCTCGACGCCAACATGCGGGCGAACGCGATCTGGAAGCGGATGCTCGCCGAGTACGAGGCGCCCCCGATGGACG
>Ga0105242_10002113_pt1 | contig 15667 bp, 14 predicted proteins | sample KBSM24metaG_FD_81521 | JGI IMG/M metagenome (GOLD analysis project Ga0105242, IMG submission 81521) | Miscanthus rhizosphere microbial communities from Kellogg Biological Station, Michigan, USA - KBS M2-4 metaG | ecosystem: Host-associated > Plants > Roots > Rhizosphere > Soil | place... | reverse complement strand
GCCTCGGGCACGCTGGCACAGATCATCCCGCCCTCCCTCGTGCTCATCATCATGGCCGACCAGCTGGGCCTCTCGGTGGTCGACGTGTCATCGAAAGCGATAATTCCCGGCATCACGCTCGCGGGCCTCTACGCGCTCTACACGCTGGGCGTCACGTTCCTCAAGCCCGGATGGGCGCCGGCGCTGCCGCCCGAAGCGCGCCGCCTGCGCGAGCCGAGCGGCTCGAGCGGCGTTCCCTCCACGCTGGTGGTGGCGATCCTGTCGGCCGCCGCCGCGGTGCTCTTCGACAAGTTCTACTACGTGCCCACCTATCCGGAGGCGGCCCTCGACGAGCGCCTGGTGCTCGCGGCGGGTGCGGGCGCGGCCTTCGCGCTCGCCGCCGCGATCGTGAACCGCACGTTCAAGCTGGGGCTGCTGTCGCGGCTGGCGGAGCAGGTGGTGTTCGTGCTGATCCCGCCGCTCGGGCTCATCTTCCTCGTCCTCGGCACGATCTTCCTCGGCTGGGCCACGCCGACGGAGGGCGGGGCCATGGGCGCCTCGGGCGCGCTGGTGATGGCGCTTGCGCGCCGGCGGCTCTCGCTCAAGCTCACGCGCCAGGCGATGGAGACGACCGCCAAGCTCTCGACCTTCGTGGTGTTCATCCTCATCGGCGCGCGCGTCTTCAGCCTCACGTTCTACGGCGTGAACGGCCACGTGTGGGTCGAGCACCTCCTCACGAGCCTGCCGGGCGGGCAGCTGGGCTTCCTCATCGTCGTCAACATCATCGTCTTCCTGCTCGCGTTCTTCCTCGACTTCTTCGAGCTCTCGTTCATCGTGATCCCGCTGCTCGGCCCGGTGGCCGAGAAGCTCGGCATCGACCTCATCTGGTTCGGGGTGCTGCTGGGCGTGAACATGCAGACCTCGTTCATGCACCCGCCCTTCGGCTTCGCGCTGTTCTACCTGCGAAGCGTGGCGCCGGCGCGCGAGTTCGTGGACAAGCTCACCGGCAAGCGCACCGCGCCGGTGACGACCGGCCAGATCTACTGGGGCGCGATCCCGTTCGTGGTGATCCAGGTCATCATGGTGGGATTGCTGATCGCCTTCCCGCAGATGTCGCTGGTGTACAAGTCCGACCAGCCGACCGTCGATCCGAACAAGGTGAGGATCGAGATCCCGGCCGACGAGCCCGTGAAGAACGAGCAGGAAGACCTCATCAAGCAGCTGGGCGGCGGCGGCGCGAAGACCGGCGACGCGCCGAAGGAAGAGCCGAAGAAATCGCCCGAGGAAGAGCAGCAGGACGACCTGCTCAAGCAGCTGGGCAGCGGCAAGAAATGAAAAAGGCCCGCCGGGAGGCGGGCCTTTCGAAAGTGCTGCGACCTACTTGATCTTGTAGATGGTGTGCATGAAGTCGTCGTAGCCCTTCTCCGCGACCTGGAACCACAGCAGCTGCTCCTCGCGGAACTTGACCATCGAGTCGTAGATCTTCTTGAACGAGGCGCTCTTCGCCGAGAGCTCGCCGTACACCTCGAGCGACGCCTTGTACGACGCGGTGAGCATCTCGTTGGAGAACTTGCGCAGCTGCGTGCCGCCGGCGATGAGGCGCTTCAGCGCCGCCGGGTTCTGCGCGTCGTACTTGGCGAGCATGTACGTGTTGGCTTCCCAGCACGCCGCCTCGACGATGTTCTGGTACTCCTTCGGCAGCTTCTCCCACTCACCCGTGTTGAAGTAGCTCACGAGCTGCGGGCCGCCTTCCCAGAAGCCGGGATAGTAGTAGTACTTGGCGATCTTGTTGAAGCCGAGTTTCTCGTCGTCGTAGGGGCCGACCCACTCCGCCGCGTCGATGGTGCCTTTCTCCAGCGCAGGATAGATGTCGCCGCCCGGGATGAGCTGCGGGACCACGCCCAGCTTCTCGAGCACCTTGCCCGCCATGCCGCCGATGCGCATCTTGAGGCCCTTCAAGTCCGCGACCGACTTGATCTCCTTGCGGAACCAGCCGCCCATCTGCGCGCCGGTGTTGCCGCACGGCACGCGGTGCATGTTGTAGCCCTTGTAGAACTCGGCGAAGAGCTCGTTGCCGCCGCCGAAGATCTGCCAGGCGTTCGTCTGGCGGGCGTTGAGGCTGAAGGGGATCGCCGTGTCGAGCGCGAAGGTGGGCTCCTTGCCCCAGAAATAGTAGGGCGCGGTGTGCGCGGCCTGGATGGTGCCGTTCTGCACGGCATCGACCACGCCGAACGCGGGAACGATCTCGCCCGCCGCGAACACCTGGATCTGGAACTTGCCGCCCGTCGCGGCCGCGACGCGCTTGGACATCACCTCGGCGGCGCCGTAGATCGTGTCGAGCGATTTCGGGAAGCTCGACGCCATGCGCCACTTGATTTCCGGCATCGCGCCCTGGGCGAACGCCGGGGCCACGCCCGCGGCGAGGATGCCCGCCATCCCGGCGCCCGCGGTATTGATGAATTTCCTGCGCTGCATTGCTCCTCCTCTGGGGGTTGTTCGGAGACAAGACCGCGATAGGTTAAACCAAACCGGGGACAGACCCCTTTTCCCATCTGCAGGAACGAATTTCCCGCAAATGGGAAAAGGGGTCTGTCCCCTAATCGCCGGCGATGGTCATCCGGTCGATGAGGATCGAGCCGCAGTGCTTGGATCCGCGCCACACCGCGTCGCTGCCGACCGCGACGATGCCCGCGAACATCTGCAGCAGGTTGCCGGCGATGGTCACCTCCTCCACGGGGTACTGGATCTTCCCGCCCTCGACCCAGAAGCCCGCCGCGCCGCGCGAGTAGTCGCCGGTCACGGGGTTCACGCCCTGGCCCATGAGGTCGGTCACGAGGAAGCCGCGGTCCATCCTGCCGAGCAGCCCCTCGAGGTCGAGGTCGCCCGGCTTCACCAGCAGGTTGTGGTTGCCGCCCGCGTTCCCGGTGGTCTCGAGGCCGAGCTTGCGCGACGAGTAGCTCGACAGGAACCAGCCACGCAGCACGCCGTCCTCGACGACATTGCGGGGCGCGGTGGCGACACCCTCGGCGTCGAAATACGAGCTCGCCATCTCGCCCTTGAGGTGCGGGTCCTCGCGGATGTCGATTCCCGGTGCGAAGACGCGCGTGCCGAGGCGGTCGATGAGGAACGACGAGTGGCGATAGAGGCTCGAGCCGCTCGCGGCCGACACGAAGTGGCCGAGCAAACCGGAAGCGATGTTGGAATCGAAGAGCACCGGCGCCTCGGTCGTGGGCAGGCGGCGCGCACCAAGACGGCGCACGGTGCGCTCACCCGCGATGCGACCCACCAGCTCCGCGTTTTCGAGCTGCTTTGGATCGCGGTGCGACGTGTACCAGTAGTCGCGCTGCATGCCGTTCTTGTCCTCGGCCACGACGCTGCAGCTGATGCTCGCCTTCGAGGTCGGGAATCCCGCGAGGAACCCGCGGGAGTTGGCGAGCACGAAGTCGCTGTCGTAGGCGCCGACGGTCGCGCCCTCGGTATTGCCGATGCGCCTGTCGACGGCGAGCGCGGCCGCTTCCGTGCGCCGCGCGATCTCGATCGACTCCTCCACCGTGAGGCCCCACGGGTGATAGAGCTCGAGGTCGGGCACGTTGCCGCGGAAAAGGCGCGCGTCGTCGGGAAGCCCGGTCGCGTCGTCCTCCGCCGTGTGGCGCGCGATGGCGCACGCGGCCTCGACGGTGCGCTCGATCGCCTCGGGCGAGAGATCGGAGGTATTCGCGTTGCCGCGGCGCTTGCCGAAGTACACGGTGATGCCCATGCCCTTGTCGCGGTTGTACTCGACGGTCTCGACGTCGCCGCGGCGAACGGTCACGGACTGGCCGACGGCGGCGGAAACCTCGATTTCCGCGTCGCTGGCGCCACGGGCGCGGGCGGCGTCGAGCGCACGGCGCGCGACGTCGGCCATGCCGTCGCGGGTGAGCGGGAGCGAGGTGGATGCGATCGGGTGGTCAGGCATAAGGGTGGGAACCGGGAGGGGGCGAAAGGTTCTACACTTCGCACCGATGGAAGAAGAAGATTTTATCAGCAAGAGCCAGCGCAAACGCGACTCGACCGCGCTGCAGAAACTGGGGGCCGAGCTCGTGAAGCTTGCGCCCGAGCAGCTCGCGCGCATCGACATGCCCGAGAACCTGCGCGAGGCGATCCTGGAATGCCAACGCTTCAGCAAACATGAGGCCGTGCGCCGCCAGATGCAATACATCGGCAAGCTCATGCGCGACCTCGACGCGGGCCCGGTCGCGCAGCAACTGGCGCAGCTGCACGCGCCATCGCGGGCGCAGACGGCGGTGTTCCACCGCGCCGAAGAGTGGCGTGCCGACATCATGGCCGACCCGGCTGCCATCGATCGATTCGCGACGGAGTTTCCGGAGGCGAATCCCCACCGGCTGCGCTCGCTCGCCGGCAAGGCCAACGAAGAGCGCGCCGCGGAAATGCCCCCGAAGCATTTCCGCGAGCTGTTCCACTTGATCAACAAGATCCTGCAGGACCACCACGCACGAAACCAGCATGAGTGACCCCGTACGAATCGGCCTCGTCGCCACCAGCGACCGCGCCTCGCAAGGCGTCTATCGCGACGAGGGCATCCCCGCGCTCGAGCAATGGCTCGCGGGCGCATTGCAGAATCCGATCGAGTTCGAGAAACGCCTCATTCCCGACGAGCAGGCCGTGATCGAGGCGACGCTCAAGGAACTCGTGGACGAGCGTCAATGCCACCTCGTCGTCACGACCGGCGGCACCGGTCCCGCGCGGCGGGATGTCACCCCCGAGGCGACGCTCGCCGTGGCCGACCGCGAGATGCCGGGTTTCGGCGAGCAGATGCGCCGCATCAGCCTCGAATTCGTGCCGACGGCGATCCTGTCGCGCCAGGTCGCGGTGATCCGCAAGGGCGCGCTCATCCTCAACCTGCCGGGCCAGCCCAAGTCCATCCGCGAGACGCTCGAGGGCCTGAAGTCCGCCGAGGGAAAGCCGGTCGTCGCGGGCATCTTCGCCGCGGTCCCCTACTGCATCGACCTCATCGGCGGCCCGTACCTCGAGACCCGCGACGAGATCGTCAAGGCCTTCCGCCCCAAATCCGCCATCCGACAACCGAAATGATCCTCCCGCACATCGAGCTCGTCACCGGCGCCGACCCCGTCGGCACCGTCATCTGGATGCACGGCCTGGGCGCCGACGGCTGGGACTTCGTGCCGATCGTGCGCGAGCTGCCACTGCCCGAGAACCTGCCGCTGCGGTTCATCTTCCCGCACGCGCCGGTGCGCTCGGTGACGATCAACAACGGCGCGCAGATGCGCGCGTGGTACGACATCGCCATGAGCGACATCGCGCGCATGCCCGACGAGCGCGGCATCCGCGAATCGCAGGCCTACATCGAGATGCTCGTCGACCGCGAAGCCGGGCGCGGCATCGACCCGGATCACGTGATCCTCGCGGGCTTCTCCCAGGGCGGGGCGATCGCGCTGCAGGCGGGGCTGCGCCACAAGGCGCCACTGGCGGGCATCGTCGCGCTCTCGACCTATCTCGCGCTCGAGGAGTCCCTCGACTCGGAGGCGGCACCGGCCAACCGGGACACGCCGATCTTCATGGGGCATGGCACGCAGGACCCGGTGGTGCCGGTGCAGCTCGCCGAGCGCTCGCGCCAGGCGCTCGCCCAGCGCGGCTACAAGGTGCAGTGGCAGACGTGGCCGATGCCGCACTCGGTCTGCGCCGAGGAGGTCGAGGCGATCGCGCAGTTCGTCATGGACGCCTTCGGCGGCGAGGAGCCCGCAGCGCGCTCCTCCATCATCCTCACGCCCTAGGTCGGCTGCGGGGCGGGCACGCGCACGCGCTCGAGCGTGGCGCGCAGGTTGGCGGGCAACTCGGCGACCGGACGGCGCGTCTCGCGATCCACGTACACGTGCACGAAGTGGCCCTGCGCCGCGGCCTGGTCGCTGCCTTCGGCGAACATCGCGATCTCGTAGCGCACGCTCGAGCGGCCGATGTGAGCCACGCGCAGGCCCGCGGTGACGGTCTCGGGATAGGTGAGCGGCGCGAGGTACTGGCACGACACCTCGACCACGAGGCCGATCACCGGGCTCGCCTGGATGTCGAGCGCGCCCCGCTCGATGAGATAGGTATTCACCACCGTGTCGAAGTACGAGAAGTACACGACGTTGTTCACGTGCCCGTAGGCATCGTTGTCCATCCAGCGGGTGGTGATCGGCAGCAGGTGCGGATAGTCCGCGCGGCGCTGCGGCTCGGCGCGCGCCATCAGCCCTTGGCGTCCTTCCCGGCGGTCGCTTCTTCGTGCACCGGCGACCTGAACGGCCGCGCGGTGCGGGCGAAGGCGCCCGGCACGATCGACAGGCCGCCACTGATGAACGACTCGACCTCCTCGCGCCGCTTCAGCGTGTCGTGGTATCCCAGCTCGATGAGCTCGTTGCAGTAGCCGCGCTCGAAGAGCAGGTACGACGCGAGGTTGGCGCCGCCTCGGCGCATGGCGCCCACGGAACGCAGCAGGAATCGGATCGCCCACGGGAGGCTGCCCACGTGCTTCACGGCGATCGCGTCCAGCGGCTGGCTGGGCGTGAGCACCAGGACGTCGACGTGGTGCAGCGTGAGGCCCATCTTCGCCAGCGCATCCGGCGGCACGCAGCTCACCGTCTTGTTGATCCGTTCCAGCCGCTCGATGTCCACCGCGAGGCTGTCCAGGAAGATGGAGTTCATCACGTGGCCCGCGATCTGCGCGAGGGTGGGGAAGAGGTCCCCGCGCGTGCGCTCGGGCGAGTCGCCGTGCTGGATCTTCGCGGTGCCCACCACCACGACGCGGTCCGCGCCGAGGTGCAGCGCGGGGCTCACGGGTGCGACCTGGCGCATGGAGCCGTCGCCGAAGAACTCGCGGTTGAGGTGGTACGGCGGGAAGAGGAACGGAATCGCGCTCGACGCCATCAGGTGCGCGACGTTGATCTTGGTCTTGATGCCGATGCGTTGCGAGCGCCGCCAGCCCTCGAAGCGCTCGGCGCCCTGGAAGAAGCTGCAGCTCTGGCCCGAGGTGTAGCCCGAGCAGGTGATCGACACCGCGTCGAGCGCGCCCAGCGAGATGTTGCGCTCGACGCGGTTGAAGTCGAGGTAGCGCGACAGCAGGCTTTCCAGCGGGCGGTTGTCGAGAAGCGAGATGCGCCGGTTCTTGAGGAAGGCGCCGAACAGGAATCCCGCGAACCAGCGCGAGCTGTTGGCGAACACGCCGGGGAAATCGGCGCGATAGACGTGGCGCGGCTCGAAGTTGCGCCAGACGTCGAGGAGCTTCTCGACGGCGACGCCGAAATCGTCGCAGTTCACCGCAAGCGCGCCCGCATTCACGGCGCCGGCGGAAGTGCCGCAGATGATCGGGAACGGATTGGGCTTGGGGTCCGGCAGCATCTCCCGGATCGCCTTCAGCACCCCCACCTGGTAGGCCGCACGGGCGCCGCCGCCGGCGAGCACCAGGCCCGCCCTGCCGGCACCGCTTGAGTAGGCTCCCGTCGGTGAATCCATGCGCGCCTTTTGGCCCCCGGACCCCCTCACGAGCGCCCCGCGGCGGCCTTTCCCTTCTCCCTGCGTACGGGTGTACCCGTAGAACGGGCGTTTTGCAACATTTCCTGGGCGTGGCGGCGGGTGGTTTCCGTGATCTTGAGGCCCCCCAGCATGCGGGCCACCTCGTCGACGCGGCCCTCGGATTCGAGGGGTTCGACGTGCGCCACGGTGCCGCCGGAGCCCGCCTGCTTGCTCACGCGAAGCTGCGAGCGGGCGTGGACCGCGACCTGCGCGAGGTGCGTGACGGATAGCACCTGGTGATGGCGCGAGAGCGACTGCAGGAGCTGCCCCACGACCTCCGCGACACCGCCGCCGATGCCGGAATCGACCTCGTCGAAGACGAGCGTCGGCACCGAGGCACCGCCCGACAACAACACCTGGATCGCGAGCGAGAGGCGCGAGAGCTCGCCGCCGGAGGCGACGCGCGCGAGGGGCGCCAGCGGCTGTCCGGGATGCGCGGCCACGAGGAGCTCGACGGATTCGAGCCCGCCCGACGACGGCATTTCCAGTGTCTCGAGGCCCACCTCCAGCCTGCCGCCGCTCATGGCGAGGCGCTGCATGGTGCGCGTCACCTCCGCACCCAGTTTCTTCGCGGCGTCGCGGCGCGCGGCCGAGAGCTTGCTCGCCTCCGCGCGGAAGGATTTCTCGGCGCCGGCTTCCTGCTCGCGCAGCTTCTCGAGGCTCTCCTCGCCGCCCAGCTCCGACAGGCGCGCGCGGCGCTCGGCGAGCGCGGCCGGCAACTCGGCGGGCTCGACGCGGTACTTGCGGGCGCTGTCGAACACGGCCTTGATGCGCGAGTCGAGCTGCGTGAGGCGGCCCGGATCCACGTCGAGCTTCTGCAGGTACCGGCGCAGGTCGTGCGCGGCCTGGCTCGCGTGGACGCCGGCGGTCTCGGCATCCCGGCGCGCGTCTTCCAACGCGGGATCGAGCGCGGCCGCTTCGGCGAGACGCGTGGCCACGTGCGAGAGCTGCGCGGTCGCCGACGATTCCGCATCGTCGAGCGCCTCGGCGCACTCGCTCACCGTGGCGATGAGCTCCTGGGCATGGGCAAGGCGGCGGTGCTCGGCCTGGTCCTCGGCCCACTGCGCCGGCTCGAACGCGAGCGCCTCGAGGTCGCGGATCTCGTGCGTGAGGAGCTCTCGCTCGCGCGCCGACGTCTTTTGCGCGCCTTCGCGCGCCGTGCGCTGCTCCACGAGGCGCCGCCAGGCCGAGAAGCGCGAGGCGACCTCGCGGGCGAGCGGCTCGCAGCCGGCGAAGGAATCGAGCAGGGCGCGCTGGCGGTCGCGCTTCATCAGCAGCTGGTGGTCGTGTTGGCCGTGGATGTCGACGAGCATCTCGCCCAGCTCGCGCAGCTGCGCGGCGGTCGCGGGACGCCCGTTCACGAATCCGCGCGAGCGTCCGGACGAATCGATGGTCCGCCGCACGAGACACGCGCCATCGCCTTCGTCCAGCTCCTGCGCGGCAAGCCACGCGCGCACGCCGGACGATTCGGCGGCATCGAAATCCGCGCTCACCTCGGCACGCTGCGCGCCGGCGCGCACGACACCCGCATCCGCCCGCCCACCGATCGCCAATGCCAAGGCATCCACCAGAATCGATTTGCCGGCGCCGGTCTCACCGGTGAGCGCCGTGAATCCCGATCCCAGCTCCAGGTCGAGCCGGTCGACGATCACGTAATCGCGGATGGAAAGCGCGCGCAGCATGGCCGACTCAGGAGGCGCGTTCGGTCCAGCGCAGCTTCTGGCGCAGCATCCCGAAATACCGGTAGCCCTTCGGGTGCAGCAGCGTCGCGGGCTTGGGGGCGGCCTGCACGTGGACCACGTCGCCGGGCTCTAGCTGCAGGTGGGCCTGGACGTCGAAGTTGACGCGCGCGTCGTGCCCGCGGACCAGCGTGATCTCCACCCTGGAATTGCTGCGGATCGCCACCGGCCGGTTCGAGAGCGTGTGCGGCGAGATCGGCACCAGCGCGATCGCCTGCAGCGCCGGATGCAGGATCGGCCCGCCCGCCGAGAGCGCGTACGCCGTGCTGCCCGTGGGGGTCGCCACGATGAGGCCGTCGGCGCGCAGGCTGAAGATGAACTCGCCGTCCACGGTCACCGCGAACTCGATCATGCTGCCGATGGCGCCGCGGCTCACCACCACGTCGTTCATGGCGAGCGCGGAGATGAGGGCCTTCTTGCCGCGGTGAACGGAGCCGGAGAGGAGCAGCCGCTGCTCGGGCACGAAGTCGCCGTCCATCACGGCGCCGATCGCGGCGGCCACGCCGTCGGCGGGAATGTCGGTGAGGAATCCCAGCCGCCCGAGGTTCACGCCCACCAGCGGCACGCTGTGCTCCGCCATGAGGCGCGCGCAGGAGATGAGCGTGCCGTCGCCGCCCACGACGATGGCGAGGTCGGCCTTCGCGGGGATCGATTCGAGCTGCAGGACCGCGTCGGGCTTGCCCTTCCAGGCGCCGGCGGTGGCCGGATCGAGGACGATCTTCGCGCCGTGCTCGCGCAGCACCGAGGCGAGCTGGTCGAGGATTTCCGGAAGGCTCGCGGCGTCGCTCTTGCCGACGACGGCCACGGTCTTGAAGGCGGCGGGCATGACCGCAATTAGAACATGTCGGACTTGCGTAGAATACTTGCCCAGATGCTGTCGCACCGCGCACAAAGCCTGCTCAAGATCCTGGTCGAGCGCTACATCGCCGACGGGGAGCCCGTGGGCTCGCGCGCCCTGTCCCGCGCCCTCGCCCTCGAGCTCTCGCCCGCCACCATCCGCAACGTCATGGCGGACCTGGAGGAAATGGGCTTCGTCGCGAGCCCCCACACCTCGTCCGGCCGCGTGCCCACGCCCAAGGGCTACCGCTTCTTCGTGGATACCCTGCTCACCGTGCAGCCGCTCGAGGAGCTGGAGCGCCAGCAGCTCGCCAAGCAGCTCTTGCCCGACGACCCGCACCGCGTGGTGATGGCGGCGTCGCAGATGCTCTCCGACCTCACCCATTTCGCCGGCGTGGTGGTCTCGCCTCGCCGCCGCGGCGCCATGCTGCGCCACATCGAGTTCTTCGGCCTCACCGAGAAGCGCGTGCTGCTCATCATCGTCGCCTCCGACGGCGAGGTGCAGAACCGCGTCCTGGTGACCGACCGGGCATACAGCCCCTCGCAGCTCGTCGAGGCCGCCAATTTCATCAACCAGCACTACGCCGGGATGGAGTTCGACCAGCTGGGCTCGCGGGTGCGCAACGAGCTCATCGACCTGCACCGCGACATCTCCGACCTCATGAAGGCGGCGATCGCCATGGGCAGCGAGGCCCTGCGCCAGCCCGCCGACGGCGTCGTGATCTCCGGGGGCCGCAACCTGCTGGAGTTCGAGGAGATCTCGACCGACATGCAGCGGCTTCGCAAGCTCTTCGACCTCTTCGAGAGCAAGCAGCAGCTGCTGGACCTGCTCGAGCAGAGCGAGCGCGCCGAGGGCGTGAAGATCTTCATCGGCGGCGAGTCCAACGTGCTGCCCCTCGACGAATGCTCGGTGGTGACGGCGCCCTACGAGGTCGACGGCCAGGTCGTCGGCACCGTGGGCGTGATCGGCCCCACGCGCATGGCCTACGAGCGTGTGATCCCGATCGTGGACGTCACCGCGAAGCTCGTCTCCTCCGCCCTTTCCCAACACTGACCCTCGATGGCCGACCCCGCACCGGGCGTGTTGCTGGTGAATCTCGGCACGCCCGACGAGCCCACGACCGGCGCCGTGCGCCGGTACCTGCGCGAGTTCCTGTCGGATCCGCGCGTGGTGGAGCTGCCGCGGGCGCTGTGGCTTCCCCTCCTCTACCTCGTGATCCTGCCGCTGCGCGCGCCCAAGAGCGCCGCGAAGTACCGGAAGATCTGGACCCAGGACGGCTCGCCCCTGCGCGTGCACACCGAGCGCCAGGCGCAGATCCTGAAGGGATCGCTGGGCGAGCGGCTGCGGGCGCTGGTGCCGGTGGTGGCGGCGATGCGCTACGGCAAGCCCTCGATCGCCGCCGGCCTCGCGGCCCTGAAGGAAAGGAACGTCGACCGCGTGCTGGTGATCCCCATGTACCCGCAGTACGCCGGCAGCGCCACCGGCAGCGTCGAGGAGGCGGTGGCCAAGGCGATGAAGAAGTGGAAACCCGCGCCCGAAGTGCGCGTCGTAAAGGAATTCCACGCGCACCGCGCCTACGCCAAGGCGATCGCCAAGAACGTGAACGACTACTGGTTCAAGCACGGCCGCCCCGACAAGCTGGTAATGAGCTTCCACGGCATCCCCAAGCGCTCGGTCGAACGCGGCGACCCGTACCAGGCGCAGTGCGTCGAGAGCGCGAACCTGATCGCCGCCGAGCTGGGCTGGAACGACGGGCGCGCGATCACCACGTTCCAGTCGCGCTTCGGCGCGGCGGAATGGCTGCAGCCGTACACCGACGCGACGCTGCGCCAGCTGGGCAAGGATGGCGTGGGGCGCGTCGATGTCGTTTGCCCCGGATTCACCGCCGACTGCCTCGAGACGCTCGAGGAGATCTCGATCGAGGGGCGGCACGCGTTCCTGGAGGCGGGCGGCAAGGAGTTCCATTACATTCCTTCCACGAACGACACCCCCGCCTGGATGACCGCGCTGGCGATCATCGCGCTCGAGCGCCTCGAAGGCTGGACCCCGAATCCCCGTCCCAAACCGGAGTTCTGAATGATTGCGCTGCTTATCCGCTGGCTGCTCAACGCAGCCGCGCTCTTACTCGTCGCCTACCTTTACCCGGGTGTGGCCGTCGCCAGCTTCTTCTCGGCGATGGTGGCCGCGCTGATCCTGGGCCTCGTCAACGCCGTGGTGCGCCCGATCCTGGTGATCCTCACGCTGCCGGTGACGCTCGTCACCCTCGGCCTCTTCCTCTTCGTCATCAACGCGCTGCTTTTCTGGTTCGTCGCGGAAATCGTCCAGGGTTTCCATGTCACAGGGTTCGGTGCCGCGCTGGTGGGCTCGATCCTGTACAGCCTGGTCACGCTGGTCATCAACTGGCTGGTGGCGCCCCGCCGAAAGTAGCCAAAACCCCTTGAAAACTAGGGGCTTGCCTCCATTTATTGAATCAAGTAACTGATTTATAAGGATTATTCAAGTGACTGATGCCGAGATGTCGGGACCGGGCGAGCCTCTGGGCACCCCGCAACCCGTTCCGGGGTCCGCGGACGCCGCCGACCCGCGGCTGGCCGAGCTGGAAGCCAAGCTCGCCGCGGCCTATGCGGAGCTCGACAAGGCCCGCGACGACCACCTGCGCGCCCGCGCGGAGATGGACAACGTCCGGCGCCGTGCCACCGAGGACGTGGCCAAGGCGCATCGCTTCGGGCTGGAGTCGTTCGCCGGGGCACTGCTCGCCGTGAAGGACAGCCTCGACGCGGCGCTCACCGTCGAAAACACCTCCATCGAGTCGTTCAAGGAGGGCGTGGAAATCACGGCGAGGCAGCTCGACGCGGTGCTGGAGAAGTTCGCCATCAAGGCCATCGTCCCCGAGAACGAGAAATTCGATCCGCACCGGCACCAGGCGATCAGCCAGGTCGAGAGCGAGAAGGAACCGGGCACCGTCGTCTCGGTCCTGCAGAAGGGCTACCTCCTCCACGACCGGGTGCTGAGGCCGGCCCTGGTGGTCGTGTCGAAGGCGCGGGAAGAGGCCGCTTGATTCGGCGGGAAATACCCCTACATAACGTACGAGTTAGCGAACACGCTGGGGACCCGGGATACGGGACAGCGACATAAGAGGAAAACGAAAATGGCAAAGATCATCGGCATCGACCTGGGCACCACGAACTCGTGCGTGGCCATCATGGAAGGCGGCAAGCCCAAGGTCATCGAGAACAGCGAGGGCGCGCGCACCACGCCTTCGATCGTCGCCTATACGGACAACGACGAGATCCTCGTGGGTGCTCCCGCCAAGCGCCAGGCGGTCACCAACGCGAAGAACACGCTCTTCGCGGTGAAGCGCCTCATCGGCCGCAAGTTCCAGGAGGGCGAGGTCCAGAAGGACATCAAGCTCATGCCCTACCCGATCGTGGCGGCCGACAACGGCGACGCCTGGGTGGAAGTGCGCGGCAAGAAGATCGCGCCGCAACAGGTTTCCGCCGAGGTGCTTCGCAAGATGAAGAAGACCGCCGAGGACTACCTCGGCGAGCCGGTCACGGAAGCCGTGATCACCGTTCCCGCGTACTTCAACGACTCGCAGCGCCAGGCGACCAAGGACGCCGGCCGCATCGCGGGCCTGGAAGTGCGCCGCATCATCAACGAGCCCACCGCCGCGGCGCTCGCGTTCGGCCTCGACAAGAAAGAGGGCGACCGCAAGATCGCCGTCTATGACCTGGGCGGCGGCACGTTCGACATCTCGATCATCGAGATCGCGGCCGTGGACGGCGAGCACCAGTTCGAGGTGCTGTCGACCAACGGCGACACCTTCCTGGGCGGCGAGGACTTCGACCAGCGCGTGATCGACTACATCGTCACCGAGTTCAAGAAGGAACAGGGCGTCGACCTGTCGAAGGACGTGCTCGCGCTCCAGCGCCTGAAGGAAGCCGCGGAGAAGGCCAAGATCGAGCTGTCGAGCTCGCAGGCCACCGACATCAACCTGCCGTACATCACGGCGGACCAGTCGGGCCCGAAGCACCTCACGATGAAGCTCACGCGCGCGAAGTTCGAGTCGCTCGTGGACGACCTCATCGAGCGCACCATCAAGCCTTGCGAGATCGCGCTCAAGGATTCGGGCGTGAAGCTCTCCGACATCGGCGACGTGATCCTGGTGGGCGGCATGACCCGCATGCCCAAGGTCGTGGACAAGGTGAAGGAGTTCTTCGGCAAGGAGCCGCGCAAGGACGTGAACCCGGACGAGGCGGTCGCCGTGGGTGCGGCGATCCAGGGCGGCGTGCTGCAGGGCGACGTGAAGGACGTGCTGCTCCTCGACGTGACCCCGCTTTCGCTCGGCATCGAGACGCTGGGTGGCGTGATGACCAAGCTCATCCAGAAGAACACCACGATCCCGACGAAGGCGCAGCAGGTCTTCTCGACGGCGGACGACAACCAGGGCGCGGTCACCATCCACGTGCTCCAGGGCGAGCGCGACATGGCGAGCGGCAACAAGAGCCTCGGCCAGTTCAACCTCGAGGGCATCCCGCCGGCGCCGCGCGGCATGCCGCAGATCGAGGTCGCGTTCGACATCGACGCCAACGGCATCCTGCACGTGCACGCCAAGGACAAGGCGACCGGCAAGGAGAACAAGATCACCATCAAGGCGCAGTCGGGCCTGTCCGAGGAAGAGATCCAGCGGATGGTGAAGGACGCGGAGGCGCACGCCGACGAGGACAAGAAGCAGCTCGAGCTCGTCACCGCGCGCAACCAGGCCGAGGCGCTCACGCACTCGATCCGCAAGTCGCTGAAGGAATACGGCGACAAGCTGGACGCGGGCGAGAAGGACAAGATCGAGGCGGCCATCAAGGACCTCGAGGGCGTGGCCAAGGGCGAGGACAAGGAAGCGATCGACGCCAAGGTGCAGGCGCTGGCGACGGCGTCGCAGAAGCTGGGCGAGAAGATCTACGCCGACGCGCAGGCGAAGAATGGCGGCGGTGCCGGTGCCGAAGGCCAGCCGGGCCCGCAGGCCGCCTCCGGCGGCGGCGAGCCGCAGGAGAAGACGGTCGAAGGCAACGTGGTGGACGCGGAGTACACCGAGGTCAAGGACAAAAAGTCCGCGTAGGGGTCAGACCCCGGTTCATGCGCGTGCTCGGCATGATTGGCAGGAGAGTTCACGAAACCGGGGTCTGACCCCGGTTTTTGTGTTTGCAACTGGAAAGACTGAATGGCGACCAAGAAACGCGATTACTACGAAGTCCTTGGCCTGAACCGGGATGCCTCCGAGGAGGACATCAAGAAGTCGTACCGGAAGCTCGCCATGAAGCACCATCCGGACCGCAATCCGGACAGCAAGGACGCGGAGGAGAAGTTCAAGGAGGCCAAGGAAGCCTACGAGGTCCTCTCGGAGGCAGAGAAGCGCCGCGCGTACGACGCGTACGGCCATGCCGGAGTCAATCCGCAGATGGGCATGGGCGGCGGCGGCGAGGGACCGGGGTTCGGCGGCTTCGCCGAGGCCTTCGGCGACATCTTCAGCGACATCTTCGGCGGCGGCCAG
>Ga0105242_10002111_pt1 | contig 15674 bp, 12 predicted proteins | sample KBSM24metaG_FD_81521 | JGI IMG/M metagenome (GOLD analysis project Ga0105242, IMG submission 81521) | Miscanthus rhizosphere microbial communities from Kellogg Biological Station, Michigan, USA - KBS M2-4 metaG | ecosystem: Host-associated > Plants > Roots > Rhizosphere > Soil | place... | reverse complement strand
TGAAGCCCGACGTGATTGTCATGGACATCTCGATGCCGGGGATGAACGGGCTCGTGGCGACACGCACGCTGAAGAAGCTGCAGCCGGGGGCGGCGATCGTGACCCTGACGCGCCATGCCGACGATGCGTATCTGCAGGAACTGCTGCGCGCGGGCGTGTCGGCCTACGTGTTGAAGCAGAGCGCGCCCACCGAACTGCTTCAGGCGATTCGTGCGGCCGCCGCCGGCGGGCAGTATCTCGATTCCGCGCTCACCGCCCGGGTCACCGCGGCGTTTGTCGGCAAGCCGGGGAAGCGGGTGAGCGGGCAGGCGAACACGGTCAGCGAGCGGGAGTCGGAGGTGCTGCGGCTGATCGCCTCCGGCTACAGTAACAAAGAGATCGCTGCGCGCCTGTCTCTCAGCGTCAAGACCGTCGAAGTGCACAAAGCCAACGCGATGAGAAAACTCGGCCTGAATGGCCGGATCGATATCGTGAAGTACGCCGCGCTCAAGGGCTGGCTGGACAACGCCTGATTCGATTCCACCCTGCTGACCTGTAAGTACTTACAGTCCTCCCTTAGGGATCTTCCCTAGTCTCGCGTGCGATGTTCCTGATTGGCGTGCTTCGGCGCGAACAGTAGAGTCGCCCCCATCGTGCTGAATTCCCCTCAGAAGGCAACGATGGAGACCCTGACGAGGCTCTTCAACGAAACCTCAGGCCTCGCAAAGGGTGGTCGTGCATGTCCGCGTCCGTCGAAAGCCGATCTCGAACATGAGCGGCCTTCCGTGAAGACTTCGAGCCTGCCCCCGGCAGAATGGACGATTCTGCGTACGCTGCCCGTCAATGGGCTTCTCATCGGAGCCCTGCACCTCACCGCCGCCGCGATGGCGCGGATCGACAAGACCGTTCGAGCACCGGTCGTCTGGTGGGCTCCGGAGCAGGTCGTCGACGTCCCGGACTTGACCACGGGCACGCTGGTGATTCGCGATGTCGATCGCCTCGACGAACAGCAGCAGGACCGCCTCGGAAAATGGATTTGTGCGCACTGCCCCCGTGTCCAGGTGCTGGCGCTCGCTCGCACGCCGCTGTTTGCGCGCGTCACGGACGGCCGGTTTTCGGCCGCTCTTTATTCCCGGTTGAATACGGTGGTGGTTGAAGTGCGCGGGTTGGCAGATCTGCCGTAGCCCATCCAGGTGAAACGCGAGCGCGACATGAAGACATCGTCACGTCTTACCGCGATCGCATCGATTGCGGTGGTGTATGTCGCCGCCGCCAAGCTTGGCTTTACTCTGGCGTTGACGGCGGAGCAGGTGACGCCGATCTTCCCGCCCACCGGCCTCGCCCTGGCGGCGCTGCTCGTGTTCGGTCCTCAGGTCTGGCCCGGCATTCTGCTGGGCGCGTTTCTCGCCAACGTCACCACCCACGAGCCGGTGCCCGTCGCGCTCGCGATCGCGATCGGGAACACGCTGGAAGCGCTGATTGCCGCGCGGCTCCTCCGTCGGTTTGCGCGCTTCGAGCAGACACTGGACACGCTGCAGCATGCGCTGGGCCTGGTCCTGTTCGGCGCGGTGGCGAGCACCGTGGTCGGCGCCACCATCGGCGTCACCGGCCTCTGTCTCGGAGGCGTGCAGCCCTGGACGACCTTCGGCCCGTTGTGGCTGACGTGGTGGCTCGGCGATGCCGCCGGCGATCTGCTGATCGTGCCGGCGCTGCTGACGTGGTACGCCTGGCGCGACGCTCCGCGCCGTCGCATCGGCGAGCTCGGGCTGCTGCTGGGCGGTCTGGCGTTGACCTGCGCCGGCGTGTTTGCCGGCCCATTCAGGGACGCGGCCGCGGCCCACTATTCGCTCGAGTACATCGTGTTCCCGTTCCTCATCTGGGCCGCGATTCGATTCGGTACCGCCGGCGCCGCAGCCGCCAACATCGTGACCGCCTCGATCGCCATCTGGGGCACGGTGCACGGTTTCGGTCCGTACTCCGTGGGTGATGTCGGCGTCCACCTGATCTTCCTGCAGCTGTTTCTGGCCGTCGTCTCGGCGACGGGCCTTCTGCTCGGCGCGACCATCTCGGAGCGCACCGCCGCGCTCCGGCGCCGCAACGCCGAGCACGCGGTCACGCGGGTCCTCGCCGACGCCGTCAGCGGCGAGGAAGCGATCCGGCGCATCATCGACGTCATCAACACCGATCTCGATTGGGACATCGGGCTCTGGTGGTCGGCGGATCCGGGGGCGCGGCGGCTGCGCTGCGCGGAGATCCGCTGCCAGACCGCCACGCGCTGCCCGCAGTTCGAGCACATCAGCCGGACCCGGACCTTCAATCCGGGCGAATGGCTGCCGGGCCACGTGTGGGCGTATGCCGCACCGCAGTGGATCCCCGACGTGCTGAAGGAGCGCAGTGTTCCGCGGCTGCAGGCCGCGGCGGCGGAAGGGCTGCACGGCGCCTTCGCGTTCCCGATCTCGGTGGGCCATGAAGTCCTCGGCGTGTTCGAGTTCTGCTCGCGCAGCGTCCGTCGCCCCGACGACGATCTGCTGTGGATGTTCACCGCGATCGGCGCGGAGGTGGGGCAGTTTCTCTCGCGCAAGCGGATGGAGCACCAGATTCAGGAGAGCGAGGCGCGCAAGGCCGGCATGCTCAACGCCGCGCTCGACTGCATCATCACCGTCGATCAGCACGGCCGCGTCGTCGAGTTCAATCCGGCGGCGGAGCGCACCTTCGGCTATCGCTCCTCGGAGATCGTCGGACGCCGCGTGGTGGATGCCCTGGTTCCGGAAGCCGAGCGCGCACGGTGTATCGAGCAGCTGGAGCACTGCCGCGCGTCGGGAGGCGAGAGCGTCACCGGCCGCCGCCTCGAGGTGATCGGCATGCGGGCGGACGGGACGAGATTTCCCGCCGAGCTCTCGATCACGAAGATTTCATCGGCCGGCGGACCGCTGTTCACCGGGTTCCTGCGCGACATTACCCGGCAGAAACGGCGGGCCAACCAGCTCGCGTTCCGCGCCACGCACGACGGCTTGACCAAGTTGCTGAACCGTTCGGCCTTCATGGATCGACTGAAGGAGGCGGTGCTCCACGCGCGGGAGGTCGGCGGGTCGATCGCGATTCTGTTCATCGATCTCGACCACTTCAAGGCGCTCAACGACAGCCTCGGGCATCTGGTCGGCGATCGCCTGCTGGTCGAAACCGCCCGCCGGCTGCGGCGATGCGTCCGTCCCGGCGACGCGGTCGCGCGCCTCGGGGGCGACGAGTTCGCGATCCTGCTCGAACGCGTCATCGATGCGGAAGCCGTCATCGCGATGGCGGACCGCGTCAAAGCGGACCTCGATCGATCGTTCGCGCACGCGGGCGGCCAGGTGAACATGTCGGCCAGCGTGGGCATCGCCATGAGCGACCGCGACGGCGATCGGCCGGAAGACCTGCTCCGCACGGCGGACGCCGCGATGTATCGCGCCAAGGCCGCCAGCGCCGGCCGCAGCGGCATCGCCCGGTAGCGTCTCGAGCGCACCCTCCGTCGGCCGCCGACACCGCCTCCATCCTGACCTGAAAGATATTTTCTGCTTTCCACCTAAGGAAATGTACGGACGCCGGCATGCGGCGCAATCCGCGGCCGATGCCGGCGTTCCTTGTGTGTTCCTGTTTGTGGAGGGGTTCGATGAAGAGTGGACGATTCGCGGCGAAATTCCTGTATTCGATCATCGGCGCACTGTTGCTCGTGGGCGCCGGGTCGTCTCGCGCGCTGGCGCAGGATGACCATTCGCACATGATCACGGCGGCGCACCACGATCCGACGCCGGAGCAGAAGAAGCAGCAGAACGCGCTGGTCCAGACGGTCCGGCGGGTGACGGCGGAGTTTCAGCACCGCCCGGATGCGGACTATGTCCTTCAATTCGGCTGCGTGAGCGGCGGCGAGTTCGGCGCGATGGGCCTGCACTTCGTCAACGGCGGACTGGTGGACGGCGAGATCGACGTCAACAAGCCCGAGATCCTGATTTACGAGCCGTTGCCGGGCGGGCGCATCCAGCTGACGGGCGCGGACTATCTCGTGACCAAGGAAGCCTGGGAGGCCGACCCGAAGCACACCGCGCCGCCGGAGCTCTTTGGCCAGCTCTTTCACCTGTTCGACAGCCCCAATCGGTTCAACCTCCCGGCGTTCTACACGCTGCACGTCTGGGCGTGGAAGGACAATCCCAACGGCACGTTCACGAACTGGAATCCCAACGTGTCGTGTGACGCGTTCAACGGGGAGAAGTAAGCCGCAGACTCCGTTTTCAGCCGTCTGTTCTCGCCGCCGAGAGCAGACGGCTGTTCGTCCTCGCCACGGAAGTCGATACTGTCCCGCCTGACTTCCCACTCCCCGCGTACGAACTGAATCTCTCCGATCGAAATGGCAGCACGATTCCCGCCACGGCGAGATCGTGCGTGCCGCATCCCCAAAAGTTCCTGCGCGCATCGTCTCGCGCGGCGGCCGTTCGCTTACTTGCTTCACCGGCTGTTTACGCGCTGCGAAACTGAGATCGCGGTCCTTTCGTCGCAGCAGCTTTCATAACGCTCCAATTTGTCGCAATGCGTCGGTGACCACAAAAGGGTCACCTGTCTTGCATGACGATCAATGACCCGCGACTGAGCGTTGCCCACGCATAAATAATTTGTTCAGCGGTTGAGACGAAAACCGTCGGACCGGCGTCTGAACAAAAAAAGTAGCGAACACGCAGCATGGACGTGCTTATACAAGAAATCGAACGAGAGGAGCCCACACTCACCCAGGTCGCCTTCACCCGCCTCCTCGAATGGCTGGACGACGGAACCGATTCGCACGGCGAGACGTACCTGGAAATGCGCCGGCGGCTGGTGGCGTATTTCGATCGGCGAAATCGACCGACCGCCGATGCGTTGGCCGATGAGACCTTCAATCGCATCGCCAAGACCCTGGAAAAATGCGGGTCGATCGCGACGACCCCCCCGGCCCGGTACTGTTACACCATCGCCCGATTCGTCCTGCTCGAGGATCTTCGCCGCGGGCGGCGGTCCGTGCAGTTCGACGAGGTGCGCGGTTCGAAGTCGATCGAATGGGGCCGCAGCGACGCGGTGGACGAGGCGGCGTCCGCCCACGAGCGGCGCCTTGATTGTCTCGACCGCTGCCTGCTCACGCTGAAACCGGACCAGCGGGAGCTGGTCGTGGACTACTACCGGGACGCGCAACGGCAGCGAATCGACCGCCGCCGGGAACTGGCCGCCAAACTCGGCATCACCATGAACGCATTGGGCATCCGGGCGTGCCGTATCAGGGGTACGCTCGAGGCCTGCGTGGACACCTGCTGCAAGGCCCGTTGAAAGATTCGGGGGTCTCGAGCCCTATACGGGTGGGCCACGTTCAGGGTGTATATGTCTGTGCCGGGTGATTCGATTCAGGACGATCCGCAGCTCGTTCGCTATTTATTGGGGCTTCTGCCCGAGGAAGAGGCCGAGCGCCTCGACGAGCAAAGCATCGTCGTCGACGAGTTTGCGGCCCGTCTCGAGTGCGTCGAGAACGATCTCGTGGACGCCTATGTCAGCGGCGCCCTCGAGGGCGAGATTCTGGCGCGCTTCGAGTCGTTCTACCTCGCGTCGCCCCGCCGGCGCGAGAAGGTCAGGTTCGCCGAGCGCTTCCTTGCCGCTGCGGGTCGCGCCGGTGGCGTCCGCGCGCCAGCCGTTGCGCCGCCGGCCGCGGCCCCGGCCTCGGAGTATCAGCCGGCGCGCGCGGATGTCGGTGCGCACACCGCGCCACGCTGGCTGATGGCCTCGTCGTTCGCGGCAGCCGCGATGCTGCTCGTCACCTGCGGCTTTCTGCTCCTTCAGGACGCCCGACTGCGGCGCGGATTGAGCGATGCGCAGCGGGAGGGCGCGGTCCTCGGCAGCAGGGCGCAGGCCCTGGCCGGTCAGCTCGACGACCAGCGCGCCGCGAACAGCGCGACGATGAAGGAGCTGGAGCGCATTCGCGCCGCGCAGCCGGCCGCGCCGAGCGCGTCGATTGCGGCGGTCGCTCTCGTGCTGCTGCCGCAGGCGCGCGGCGTCGGGCCGGTGCCGGCGATCGCGCTGGAGCCCGGTTCGGGCACGGTGGCGTTCGAGCTGACGCTGGAAGCCGCCGATTTCGCGCGCTACGAAGTGGCGCTCAAGGATCCCGCCACGAACCGGATCGTGTGGCGCAGCGGCGTCCTCGCGCCGCGCGCGACCAGTCCGGCGACGATTGCGGTGGCCGTTCCGGCCGGCGTGCTGAAGCCTCAGCACTATTCGTTCGACCTCTCCGGTCGCCACGCGACCGGAGCCTTCGACATCGTCGGGAGTTACGCCTTCCAGATTCAGTCGCGTTAGCCGCCACGCTCGATCTCACGCGGCTCCAAGAGCTGAAAGTGATGCGAAAGACCCTGGTTTGTACGTCGCTCGCGATCATTTGTGCCTTGTCCGCTGCGCTCCTGGCCGGCACCGGATCGCAACGGTCGCCTGACGCGACGATGCTCGAGCCCGATGGTCTCATCGAACGCCGTGTGGCTCGCGGCGAGGAACACCGCTACCTGCTCGCGCTGACCGAAGGCCAGTTCGCCCGCCTGCTGGTCGAGCAGAAGGGCATCGACGTCCTGGTTGACGTGCACGATGCCGACGATCGCCCGATCGACGAGTTTCAAGACGAGCTCAGACCCCACGGAACAGAGACGGTCGACGTCGTCGCCGAAAAAGAGGGGCGCTACGCGCTCACCATCAAGGTGGCCGACGGAGCGATTGCGCCCGGCGACTATACGATTCGCCTTCAGAGCCTGCGCCCCGCGACCGGCGATGACCGCGTCATGCAGGAATCGCGTTCGCTGCGGACCGCAGCCATCCGACTGCAGCGTCTGGGGCGCTTCGCCGAGGCGCGGCCGATGTTCGAGCGTGCGCTGAGCCTGAGCGAACCGCTGCGCGGCCCCGGCGATGCCTACGTGGCGATGGTGATCGGCGAATTGGCAGGCAACGCGCTCGAGCAGCACGACAATGTGCGGGCCGTCGCGCTCTACGAGCGGGCGATCGCGGCCTTCGACGCCCTGTGGGGCGCTGAACATCCGTTCCCGGCGATGGCGCGCACCCGTCTCGCGTTGCTGCGGGAACGGGCCGGCCAGCGACGGCAGGCCGAAGACCTGGTCCGCCCGGCGCTGACGGTGATCGAGCGGTCGCTCGGACCGGATCATCCCTGGTTCGTGCGATGCCTGGTCACCCTCGCCAACCTTCGCGACGATGCCGGCGACAGGCAGGAAGCCGAGGCGATCAATCGCCGCGCGCTCGCCATCCTCCAGAAGATTCAGCTGACCGGCACGATGCTCGAGGCGACGCTGCTGAACAACCTGGGGGATCTGCTTCGCCAGAAAGATGACAACGCGACCGCCGACGCGCTGTTCCGCCGCTCGCTCGAAATCGGCGAGGCCCTGCAGGGCCCGGACAGCTACTTCGTGTCCACGGCGCTGCAGAACCTGGGCATCGTCGCGCGCGAGCGCAAGGCCTATGCGGCCGCGCAGGACTACTACGCGCGCGCGCTGGCCGTCCGCGAGCGGCTCGTCGGCGCCGATCATCCGGACCTTGCCGGGCTGCTGAACAACCTCGCCAACGTCTATCGCGCCAAGGGCGAGAACAGCCTGGCGCTCGCCATGCATTTCCGCGCGCTGCACCTCTGGGAGCGCGCCGCCGGGCCATACGCGCGCGAGACTCTCGTGTCGGTCGGCAACATCGCGCGGACGTTTGCGTCGATGGGCGACATCGCCAACGCCCTCACCTATCAACGGCGAGCCGACGCGATTCTGGAAGTGCAGATGTCGCTCGATCTCGCGATCGGATCCGAACGGCAGAAACTGGCGTTCGCGCGCAGCATCTCGGAGAGGACCGACCGGACGCTGTCGTTGCACCTCCGCCAGGCGCCCGGCGATGACGACGCTGCGTCGCTCGCGTCGCTCGTGCTGCTCCAGCGCAAGGGCCGCGTCCAGGACGCCATGACCAACGTCTTCGCCGCCGTCCGGCAGCGTGTCGCCGATCCCGCCGATCGCGCCCTGATGGATCGGCTGAACGAAACCACGGCGCAGCTCGCGAAGCTCGTGCTGCACGATCCGGAAGCCTCGCATCCGCCGAGCGGCGAACAGTCCGTCGCCGGGCTCGAAGCGCGCAAGGAGGAGCTCGAGGCGACGCTGAGCGAGCACAGCGCCGAGTTCCGGGCCCAGATGCGGCCGGCGACGCTCGAGGCCGTGCAGGCCGCGATGCCCGACGACGCCGCGCTGCTCGAGTTCGCGGTGTTTCGTCCGTTCGATCCGACGGCCGAACGGAACGCCGAGGCGTACGGCCCGGCGCGCTACGCGGCCTACGTCGTGCGGAAGCACGGCACGCCGGTCGGCGTGGACCTTGGCGCGGCGGCCGACATCGACGAGCTGATCGGCCGCTTCCGCGACACCCTGCGCGATCCGGCAATGGACGTCAAAGCCCGCGCGCGCGCGCTCGACGAGCGCGTGATGCAGCCGCTGCGTCCGTCGATCGACGGCGCGACCCGTTTGCTGATCTCGCCCGACGGTGAGCTGAACCTCGTGCCGTTCGAGTCGCTGATCGACGCGCAGGGCCGGTATCTGATCGACCGCTACGCGACGAGCTATCTCACCAGCGGCCGCGACCTGCTGCGGATGCAGATTCCGCGCGCCAATCCCGGCAATCCCGTCATCGTTGCCGACCCGTTGTTCGGTGAGCTGACCGCGGCTGAGGAACGGGCGCGGCGGACGCAGGCGTCGGCGCTGGCGCGCCGCAGCATCACCAGCGGCACCGCGTTGTCGAGGCTCTACTTCGCGCCGCTGTCAGGGAGCGCGGCGGAGGCGCGCACGATCAAGACGCTCTTCCCGGAATCGACGCTCCTGATGGGCCGCCAGGCGACCAAGGCGACGGTCGCGCAGGTCAGGGCGCCGCGCATCCTGCACATCGCGTCGCACGGGTTTTTTCTGAACGACGATCGCGATCAGTCCGCGGCCGCCAAGAACCCGCTGCTGCGGTCCGGGCTGGCGCTGGCCGGCGGCAACCTCGGGCAGGGCGACGGCATTCTGACCGCGCTCGAAGCGTCCGGCCTGGACCTCTGGGGCACCAAGCTGGTGACGCTCTCGGCCTGCGACACGGGCGTCGGCGAAATCCGCAACCATGAAGGCGTCTACGGACTGCGGCGCGCGTTCGTGCTCGCCGGCGCCGAGACGCTGGTGATGAGTCTCTGGCCGGTGAGCGACTACATCGCGCGCGACGCGATGGTCGGCTACTACACGCGCCTGCGCGCCGGGCTGGGGCGGGGCGAGGCGCTGCGGCAGGCCAAGCTCGCGATCCTGAAACAGCCGAACCGGCGGCATCCCTACTACTGGGCCGGCTTCATTCAGTCCGGCGAGTGGGCCGATCTCGACGGCCGGCGTTGATCCGAATCAGCCCGGCCCGGACCTGTCTCTGTTTGATGTTGTCGCGGCCACGCCTGCGCGCTACATTTTCAGGCGGTGCCGTGAGATGTCACGCCCGGACGCTCCCAACTCCGACGCCCAGCTGTTCGACGCCGCGCGCAGCGGCGACGTAGACAGGCTCGTCGCGCTGCTCGATCGGCACCCGCAGCGTCTGCACGCGCGCGAGGCGCCGTACGACACGACGCTGCTGCACGCAGCCGCACCGCATCTGCCGGTGGTGAATCTGCTGCTGGAACGGGGACTGAACGTCAACGCGCGCGAAACGGGCGACAACACCTACCCGATGCACTGGGCCGCGGCCGGCGGTCACCTCGACGTCGTGCGGCGGCTGGCCGACGCCGGCGGCGACGTGATCGGGCACGGAGACGACCACGAGCTCGAGGTCATCGGCTGGGCCACCTGCTGGGACGCCGGCGACGACGCGGCGCATCGCGCCGTGGCGGAGTTTCTCGTGAGCCGCGGCGCGCAGCACCACATCTTCTCCGCGATCGCGTTGGACCTCCGGGACGAGGTGCGGCGCATCGTCGAGGCCGATCCCTCAGCGCTCAACCGGCGGCAGAGCCGCAACGAGAACCACCGGACGCCGCTGCACTTCGCGGTCATGAAGAACCGCCAGGAGATGATCGCCCTCCTGCTGGAGCTCGGCGCCGATCCGCTGGCCGTCGACGGTTCGGGACAGCCGGTTGCGATTTATGCGACAGAGCCGGATACCGATCGGCGCGTGATGGAGAAGGTCCGGGCGATGACCGCGGCCGAGCTGATCAGCGCCGCCCGCGGACACCGCCCGCCGCGCGGCAACACGGTCGATCTCCTCGCGCTTCTGGCACTCTCCGAGTGGGACACGGCGGCGCAGCTGCTGCGCGAAAGCCCCGGACTGATTGCCCCGGGCGGCGGTGTGCTCCACCTGATGGCCAAGCGCAACGCGGTCGCGGCGGTGCGATGGCTGCTCGAGCATGGCGCGGATCCCAACGGCCGCTGGGCGCATTGGGACGCCGACGTCACGCCTCTGCACCTGGCGGCCCGGCACGGACACGCCGACAGCGTGCGCCTGCTCCTGGACGCGGGCGCCGACCCCAGCATTCGCGACAGTAAGCACGACGCCGACGCGATCGGCTGGGCCGAATTCTTCAAGCAGGCGGACATCGCCCGTATGCTCAAGCCTCACAGGGAGGACGTCCAGTGAACGCCAGAACCGTACTGTTGGCCGCTTTCAGCTCGCTCCTCGGTACGGCAGCCCTGCCGCCGGCGTTCGGCCAGGCGCCGGCGGCGGAGCAGTTCGAGGTCGCCTCGATCAAGCCGAACACGTCCGGCGACGGCAAGGTCCTGATTCAGATGCTGCCGGGCGGCCGGTTCGTCGCGACCAACGTCACGCTGCAGCAGCTGATTCGGAACGCCTATCAACTCCAGGAATTTCAAGTCACGGGCGGCCCGAGCTGGATCGGCCATGACCGCTTCGACATCGTCGCGAAGGCCGGCGCCTCGGGTCGCGGTCAGCTGATGCTGCGGGCATTGCTCGCCGACCGGTTCGCGCTCGCCACTCACACCGATGCGAAGGAGATGTCGATCTACGCGCTCATGCTGGCGAAAAGCGACGGCGCCCTCGGTCCGCAGCTGAAGCGATCGGCGTCGGAGTGCGATGCGTCCGACGCCGGCGCCCGCGGCCGGAGTGCGGACTGCGGCATCCGCACCATGCCCGGCACCATCGTGGCGGGCGGGGCGACGCTGACCGAGCTCGCCGACGGTTTGTCGACCGTGCTGGACCGCGTCGTCCAGAACCGGACGGGACTGGCCGATCCATTCGCGTTCACGCTGCGATGGACGCCCGATCAGATTCCACCGGGCTTCGACCGGAAGGCCAAAGCGATGGGGCTGCCGCCCATCGACCCCGAGGGCCCCGGGATCTTCACGGCCGTCCGGGAACAGCTCGGGCTCAAGCTCGACTCGCAGAAGGGGCCGGTGGACATTCTGGTCGTCGATCGCGCCGAGCGGCCGAAAGAGTAGTGCAGGCCTGCCCGACACGGCGGACCTGAAGGTCCGCACTACGACAGCAAAGCGGAAGCGCTCTGACCGCGGTCCGTGGCAGAATGGGCGCCTTGGCCGAAGGGGGGCACCGATGGGGCTGACTGATTTTCTCCGTTCACAATTCATCGACATCATCGAGTGGAACGACGACTCGCGGGATACGCTTTCGTATCGCTTTCCGGACGCCGACAAGGAAATCAAGAACGGGGCGCAGCTGATCGTCCGCGAATCGCAGAACGTTCAATTCGTCTATCTCGGCCAGTACGGCGACCTGTTCGGCCCCGGCAAGTACACCCTCACCACCGACAACATCCCGATTCTGTCGAGGCTCAAGGGCTGGAAGTACGGGTTCGAGTCGCCGTTCAAGGCCGACGTCTACTACCTGACCATGCGCCTGTTTACCGGCAACAAATGGGGCACGTCGAACCCCATCATGGTCCGCGATCAGGACTTCGGCATCGTCCGGGTGCGCGCCTTCGGGACCTACGACTTCCGCATCGTCGATCCGCCGAAGTTTCTGAAGGAAGTCGCCGGCACCGACAATCATTTCCGGCTCGACGAGTTCGCCGACGTCATGCGTTCGCGCATCGTCAGCGTGTTCAGCGAGGCGCTTGCGTCGAGCAAGGTTCCGGTGCTCGATGTCGCGACCCGTTACAGCGAGCTGGGAGATGCGCTCCTGCCGCTCATCAACCCGGCGCTGGGCGAGAAGTATGGAATCACGATGCCGGCGTTCGTGCTCGAGAACGTCTCGGTGCCGCCGGAAGTCGAGCAGGCGATCGACAAGCGCGCGAGCATGGCTGCGGTCGGCAACCTGAACGACTACGTCAAGTATCAGATGGCGCAGGGCATGGAGAAAGGCGGCTCGGGAGTCGCCGGCGTCGGCGCGGAGATCGCCGTCGGGATGTCCATGGCCCAGCAGATGCTGAACCAGCCGGGCGGCGTCATGGCGCAGGCGACGCCTGCCGCTGCCGCGCCGGCGGCGGCCTCCGGCATTCCGGAGACGATGGGCCCGGCAGATGCCGCCAAGGCGCTCGGAGTGTCCGAGGCGGATGTGGTGACGAGCCTCGAAGCCGGCGATCTCAAGGGCAAGCGCATCGGCACGCAGTGGCGCATCACGAAGAGCGCGCTCGCCGAGTTCCTGAAGTAGGCTCGCGTCGCATCCGTCGTGTCTGAACCGACCAATCCCGAGGCGGGTGGATCGACCGACCAGGTCGCGTCCGCCCGCCAGAAATTCCACTGTCCCGCCTGCGGCGCGGAAGCCAACTGGCATCCCGGCAAGCAGGCGCTCATCTGTCCGTTCTGCGGCACCGAATCGCCGGCGAAGCTGACGACGCAAGGCGCCGATACGCTGATCGTCGAGCACGATCTCGAGTCCGCGCTTCGCGCGCTGCCGGATTCGTCGCGCGGATGGCAGGCGCCCAAGATCTCCGTCCGCTGCCAGAGCTGCCAGGCGATTTCCGTCTTCGACGCCGAAGTGGTTGGCCGGCGCTGCGACTTCTGCGGGTCGACCGCGCTCGTCCCGTACGAGGATGTCAAGGATACGTTCCGGCCCGAGTCGCTGCTGCCGCTGAAGATCTCGGAGTCGCAGGCGCGCGATCTGATTCGCCAGTGGTACGGACGCCAGTGGCTCGCGCCCAACAACCTGAACGCGAAGGCGCTCACCGACACCGTCAAGGGCATCTACCTTCCGTACTGGACGTTTGACGCGAAGGCCGATGCGCGCTGGACCGCCGATTCAGGCACGTATTACTACGTGCAGGAGAACAACAAGCGAGTACAGAAGGTGACGTGGACGCCGGCGTCAGGCGAGCTCTCGCACACGTTCGACGACGAGCTGATCTGCGCGTCGGTGGGAGTCGATGCGGGAAAGCTGCGACGGATCGAGCCGTTCCCGACCAACTCGCTCGTGCCGTTCGATCCGGCGTACCTGGCCGGCTGGACGGTGGAGCGGTATCAGATCGATCTGACCTCGGCGGCCGAACGAGGGCGGCAGGCGATGATCAACAAGTTGCGCCGGCTGTGCTCCGAACAGGTGCCCGGCGACACGCAGCGCAACCTGGTGGTCAATGCGACGCTGCACGACCAGACCTTCAAGCACATCCTCGCGCCGGTCTGGTTGATGACCTACGTCTACGGCGCGAAGTCCTACCAGGTCGTCGCCAACGGCGTCACCGGGACGATTGCCGGTTCGCGGCCCTACAGCTGGATCAAGGTCACCTTGCTCGTGTTGGCGCTGCTGGTGGCGTTCCTCATCTACGCCTACAGCTCCTCATCGTCCTGAGCCTTCAGCCATCGACCGAGCGCGGTCAGGCCGGCGCCGACCAGCCCGCCGCGCGTGACGTCGCCGAGCCAGTGTTCGCCGTGCTCGAAGCTCGCAAACGACGCCTCGACCTCGCGGCGCGCGCGTTCCAGCCGCAGCGGGAGCGCCGGATCGATCGGCCGGTCAGGCCGATCCGCTTCGCGCAGCGCCGCGACCAGCGCGCCGGCCTGCTTCAGGTCGAGCATCGACAGCGGCGAGCCGCAGTGGCCGCACGCCGAGCTCGACGCGAGGTCGATCGCGGCGCCGCAATTCGAGCAGTTGATGATCGGCACGCTCTTGCGCAGATCGGCAACCTGCTGGGCCGATAGCGGCCGGATGAAGTCCTTCTCGCGCAGGAACTCGACGAACGCGATCAGCCGTCCGTGATCCTTCGGGCAGCGCAGATACTGAAACGGCGTGTTGCGCTGCCGATCGTGGGTGGGCACCAGGCGCAGGTGGCATCGCGGGCACGCGGGCCGGCTCATCGAGGCGGCCCGTCCCTCCAGCGCCCGCTCGCCGATGATGCGAAACAACGTCAGCACCGCGCCCGGCGAGAGCCGGAGGCTCTCCTGCGTGTCGAACCAGAACATCTGGCAGGGAAGACAGAGATCGATGGCCACCGTCGTGCCGAGGTGGCCTTCGAGGGTCTGCGTCGTCATCGCGGCGCCGCACGTGGGACAGATCATCGGCCGGGCAACCCGCGGCAGGATGGCAAGGTCGCGATGGCTTGTCAACGGCAGGGCTGCTGTGTTCGTCGTCAGTGACCGATACAACGCGCTGAGGACTTCTGGTTGTGTCGTTCATTCTCGGCGTAGTCGCGCTCGCTCTCAGCTGCCTGCTTCCGATCTGGACCGCTCGCGCCGTACTCGGCGGGGTTGTCACGCTGCTGCACAAGACTGCGCGCCGCGAGCCGATTCTCTAGCACGGCCCTTCTCGGGTAACGCCTTCACGGCCACCGTTCAGGCGGTCGTGTCTCCCTTCCCCCTGTCTGAATCCTTATCTGATCGCGTGCAGCTTCCCTCCGGGAGGGTGAAAGCCCTGGGGCGGTTTGTGCCTATCTAAGCGGAATCCACCGACTGGAGCATTCATCCGTGACCATGTACAAGACGAGACTGTTGATTGCCGCGGCACTCTGCGCCGCGGTTGTGACCCTGTTCGGAGCGGCGACGATCGGCGCCCAGGCGCCGGCCCCCGCGCCCGCCGCGAAGGCCGACAAGAAGGGCGGACCCCTCTTCAGCGTCTCGCACGACGCGACCCTTCAGGGCGACGGGACGACCGAATCACCGCTGGGGATCACGGAGTCGCCGACGGTGAGCGGTTCGCTGACCGTCACCGGCGACATCCAGGCGGACCGAATCTCGAGCCGTTTCACGGCCATCACCGACGGACTGACCATCCAGGGTCCGACACAGGCGAGCACCACGACCGGCAATGCCGTCGAGGCCCGGGGCGGCGACAGCAATCGCACCCCCGGCAGCGGGTTCAGCGGCACCGGGGGGACCGGCCTCGGTAACGCTTTCGGAGGCGCCGGCGTGACCGGCATCGGCGGCGTCAGTCAGACGAGTCTCGGCGGCGAAGGTCTGCTGGGCATCGGCGGCGCGGGCGCTGAAGCCGGCGGCAATGGCGTGCTGGGCCTTGGTGCGATTCCCGGCGGGTTCGGGCTGGTGGGCGTCGGCGCCACCGGCAACGAACGGGGCGGCGGTGGCCTTGCGGCGACCGGAGGCGGCGCTGTCCTGGGTGACGGAGGCGCCGGCGTTCAGGCGCGCGGCGGTGCGGGCGACGGCGCCGGACACATCGGCGGCGCCGGGATCACGGCCACCGGCGGCATCGGCGAAAACGGCGCGGCCGCCGGTCTCGCCGGGCGGTTCGAAGGAGACGTGCTGGTTACCGGCAAGCTGGTGAAGGGAAGC
>Ga0105242_10002110_pt1 | contig 15676 bp, 15 predicted proteins | sample KBSM24metaG_FD_81521 | JGI IMG/M metagenome (GOLD analysis project Ga0105242, IMG submission 81521) | Miscanthus rhizosphere microbial communities from Kellogg Biological Station, Michigan, USA - KBS M2-4 metaG | ecosystem: Host-associated > Plants > Roots > Rhizosphere > Soil | place... | reverse complement strand
GGCTCGCCGACCGGCCAGCTCTCCATCTCGGCGCGGGTCACCTCGCGGATCAGCTCGCCGTAGCGCTGCACCCGCTCACCGTGGAACGGTGGCAGCAGCAGTTTGCGCTGTCGCATGTGCGGCTCGTCATCGAGGGTGAGGACCGAGGTTGGCCCCAGCGCCGGCTCCAGCACGGTCGCGTTTGCCTCGCCGGCGTGGAAGACAGCGGGGGAGCCGGTGAAGACGGCTTTGACCAGGTCGGGCCGGGCGACGTAGACGATCCGCCCGAAGTAGGGGAACCTGACGGTGAAGATGTCGCCGTAGCGGCGTTGATGCTTGGAGAGGAAGCCGAGCGGGTCGTTCGCGTACATCAGCGCCTGTGCCAGCGCCGGAGTCCGCGGTCCCGGTGGCATCGTCTCGCCACGGCTGAGCGGGGGGTGGGGGAGAGTCGCCTGCTCCATGCGCCCAACCTTACGGGAAGGTTGGCTGCCCAGCCAAAGGTCCGCCCGAGCCGGTTAGAAGACGATCGTGCGGTCGCCGTCGAGCAGGACGCGGTCGTCGAGGTGCGCCATTACCGCTCGCGCCAGCACCACCCGCTCGATGTCGCGGCCGATCCGAACCAGGTCGCCGACCTCGTCGCGGTGGCTGACCCGGGTTACGTCCTGGTCGATGATCGGCCCGGCGTCGAGTTCGGCAGTGACGTAGTGCGCGGTGGCGCCGATCAGCTTGACGCCGCGCTCGTGGGCACGCCGGTAGGGATCAGCCCCAACGAAGGCGGGCAGAAAGCTGTGGTGGATGTTGATCGCTGGGGCGCTGAGCTCGCGTAGAAAACCGTCGGAGAGGATCTGCATGTAGCGGGCGAGGACGAGCAGCTCGACCTTGCCGCCGAGCAGATCCAGCACCCGCCGCTCTGCCTCCTCCTTGCCGCCCGGCTCGACCGGGACGTGGTGGAAAGGGAGGCCGACCGCTTCGACCTGGGCGGCGTGGTCGGGGTGGTTGGAGACGACCGCGACCAACTCGCCGCCGAGCTCGCCGTTGCGCCAACGCCAGAGCAGATCCGAGAGGCAGTGGTCTTCGCGCGAAACCATCACCGCGACGCGCTTGCGGTAGCTCGAATCGGCGAAATGGTGCTCCATCTCCAGTGGCCCAGCCAGCTCGGCGGCGAAGCGCCGCTCGACTTCCTCGCGGTCGCCGGCTGGCACCGCCTCGAAGACCATCCGCATGAAGAAGCGGCCCTCCTCGGTGGAGTGCTGGTCGGCGTCGACGATGTTGAGGCCTGCTTCGGCGAGATAGCCGCTGACCGCGGCGATTAGGCCCGGCCGGTCGGGGCAGGCGAGCAGGAGGCGCGTCGTCGGGCCCTGGGTCACCGCAGGATCATGGCGATTCGGGCTGGCGAGCACCGAATTCCGTTCTCTCCGAAACAGCGCATTCGTGCCTGAACAAGTGACGATCGTCTCCAAGTCAGCTTGCAAAGTGATGCTGGTCACACTCAGCAAGCGCGGATCCCTCCAGGGTCCCGCGCTTGCTCACGAAACGCTCACATATTGTCCCTGTCCTCGCGATCTCCCTCGCCGTCCCCGCCACGGCCCTCGCCGCCAGCGGCAGTGACGACGAGGTCCCCCGGGTTGCCGTCGGTGACGCGCAGGAGCTGACGATCGCGCCGCTGCAGCAGCCGATCGACCGCTTCCAGCGCCTTGTCCACGTCGTCGCCCAGCGGATCCGGCTTGAAGAACGGGCCGCCGCCCGCCGCCAACGCCGCGAAGCCTTTGCCACCCTCCCCGGCGGGGTCTCCCTGGCGACGCTGGAATCGATCGCCGCCTGCGAGTCCGGTGGCGACCCGACCGCGGTCTCCTCCGACGGCACCTACCGCGGCAAGTTCCAGTTCGACTACGGCACCTGGGAATCCGTCGGCGGCAGCGGCGACCCGGTCGCCGCCTCGGAGGCCGAGCAGAACTACCGGGCGGCGCTGCTCTACTCGCGCTCCGGCTCCAGCCCCTGGCCGATCTGCGGCTGACAGTAGCCGCCGCGGCTGCCACGATGCGGCCGATGCCAGAGGACCAGGTTCCCGCACCCGACCCCAAGGGGCCGCAGCGCAAGCCGCCGAAAGAGGCCGTCGCCGAGGCGAAGGTGCGGGCCCCCAGCAGGGGTAACCGCAAGCTCGAGAGCTTCCTCGAGGCCGTCAATGGGGACCAGCAGGTGCGCGCCTGGTGGTACATGGCCCAAGTCAACGCCGAGCGGCTCGGCATGTCGGATCACTCGTGGGTTCACATGCAGATCGTCCTCAACATCGGCCTGCGGATCCTGCGGTTGCTGGTCCGGGCTGGGGTTGAGCCGGCGATGGTCAACGATCACGGGATGTCGCCCCGGGACGCCGAGGTCGTCGTTGCCGGTGGCGCTCTCCTCCACGACGTCGGCATGTCGATCCACCGTGCCGACCACGAGGAGTACAGCCTCTTTCTCGCCGGTGGCGCCCTCGACCGGCTGCTCGCCGGCGCCTACAAACAGCCGGCCCGGACCGTCGTCGCCAGCGAGATCCTTCACGCGATCATCGGCCACCGCCGCCGTGGCGAGCCCTACACGCTCGAGGGCGGGGTAGTGCGCGTTGCCGACGCCCTCGACATGGCCCAGGGTCGCACCCGAATCCCGATCCAGGCGGGCCACGAGGGGATCCATTCGATCTCCGCGGCGGCGATCGACGAGGTCCGGATCGAGGCCGGCGACGAGCACCCGGTGCGAATCGAGATCGACCTCAACAACTCCGCCGGCATCTTCCAGGTCGACGACCTGCTGGCGACGAAGATCCGCGGCACGCCCCTGGAGGGTCGGGTCGAAGTTGTCGCCCGGGTCGAGGGCGAGACCGAGAAACGCCTGCTGTCCGGCTTCAGGCTTGCCTGAACGAACTCAGGAAAAGCGGGAAAGGTCAGCCTTGCGCGCTTCCTTGCGCTTCTCGAGCCGGCCCTGGATCAGCGAGAGGACGATCGGCAGGATCGCAAAGAAGCCGATCACCCCAAAACAGAAGAAAGTCACCGTCTTGTCGGTGGTCGGGCCGGCCAGACCGACGCCGTTCTCGGCGAACGCGGCCGGAGCCGCAACCAGCATCAAGGCCAAGATCAAGAGCAGGGCTGAGGCGACACGCTTCATCGGCTCGGCAATTTAGCGCACGGCCCCGCGGAGACGCGCGCTTTGCCGCAATTTCGGCATCGGCGAGCTGTGAAAATCCTGTTAACAGCGGGATTCCGTAACTCCGCCGCATACAATCCGCCACGTTGCCGGCTGAAACGCCACCCACCCCGAGCTGCGCCAATCGCCCTTGAATGCCCAGCAGAACATCCGCCTTGCGGTGATCGACGGCGATACCGGTTTCGTCACCGTGCTCGCCAAGCGCGCCGAAGCCGCGGGTTGGCTGCTGCGCCAGGTCACCAGCGCGATCCCGCCCGAAGAGCTGGTGGCGATGAAGCTGAACGCCCTGCTTGTCGATCCGACGGTGCTGGGCGACGAGGGTGGCGTCTACTTGGAGCGCGTCTGCTCGATGCTGCCCGAGCTGGGCGTGGTCGTCTGCACCGGTCGCTCGACCGTGGCCCAGAGGGTTCGCGGCCTGCGGCTCGGAGTCGATGACTGGATTACCAAGCCCACTCATCCCGAGGAGGCGATGGCCCGAATCGAAGCGGTCTCGCGCCGCCACCGCCGCGGCCGCTCTGAGGCCGAGTCGGGTCCGCTGGTGGCCGGCGAGCTGGAGATCCGCCCGGACCAGTTCCAGACCTTCGTCTCCGGTGCCAGCCTCGACCTCACTCGCCGCGAGTTCGAGCTGTTGCAACTGCTCGCCGAGGCCAAGGGTCAGGTGCTGGAGCGGGAGGCGATCTACCAGCGGGTCTGGGGTTACGCGATGGCCCACGGCGATCGCTCCGTCGATGTCTTCATCCGCAAGCTGCGCCAGAAGCTCGAGCGCAGCTCGCCTGGCTGGGGCTACATTCACACCCACTTTGGCGTCGGCTACCGCTTCGATCCGGAGCCGCCGGCGGACATCGTTCCCGATGCCCCTCCGGTAGAGATGGCCGCCACCGAGCCGGCCGCGGCGCCAGTCAGCCCGGTCGAGCCACTTCCCGTTCACAGGTAGTTCACAAATGCTTTACGTGGGGGTAACCGAGTGCGGTTTCCCCGCCGCGATGATCGCCGATCATGGCGATCGGGAGCGAGCAGACCTCCGAGCAATCCTCGGAGGGATTGGATGGGCGTTTGGAGATCCGCCCTGAGGAGCACGCCGCTCTGGTCGATGGCAGGCCTTTGAGCTTGACGATGCGCGAGCTGCAGCTACTGGTCACGCTCGCCGCGCACCCTCAGCGGATCATGACCCGCGAGGAGCTCTTTGCCGAAGTCTGGGGCACCGAGCCGCGTCGTGACGACCGCTCCGTAGACGTTTACGTGAGCCGCCTGCGCGCGAAGCTGGGGGAGGCGCTGCCGGAGGTGCAGCTGATCCATACCCACAACGGGATCGGCTACCGCTTCTCGCCCGACGGCTGAGGGCGATGGCGTCCTCCGCGCCCATCCTCTTTTACATCTTTTTCACAACCCCGATACAGGCAGGTAACAAGCTGCCTGGGGGCCGCTGTGAGTGTGGCGATCGGCTCGGCCCAAGGTCGACGCCCGAGTAACGACCAACGATCAAGGGAGACCGATGTCTAGGTTCAGATGGCTCGCAGTCTTCGTGGCGGCAATGGCTCTCGTTGTCGGCGTCGCCGCATGTGGCGACAGCGAAGACAGCGGCAGTGGCTCGTCCGGAAGCGGAAACCTCTCAGGGGAAGTCGCCGGTGCCGGCGCCACCTCTCAGCAGGCAGCGCAGGAAGCTTGGATCGCCAACTTCGAGAACGAAAACTCGAGCGCGACGATCTCGTACGACCCGGTCGGCTCGGGCGGAGGCCGCGAGCAGTTCAACGCCGGAGGGGTTGCCTACGCGGGTAGCGACGCGGCGATCTCCGAAGAAGAAGGCGAACTGAAAGCCGCCCAGAAGCGCTGCGAACCGGGCGAACTGATCGAGGTACCGGCCTACGTCTCGCCGATCGCGATCATCTACAACCTCCCCGAAGTCGAAGAACTGAAGCTTTCGCCGGAAACGCTGGCGCGGATCTTCAACCAGGAAATCACCACCTGGAACGACAAGGCGATCGCCGCCGACAACCCCGGCGTCGAACTGCCCGACACTCGCATCACTCCGGTCAACCGCTCCGATGAGTCGGGGACCACGGAGAACTTCACCGAATACATGTCGGAGGTCGTTCCGCAGGTCTGGACCTATGAAGTAAGTGGCGATTGGCCCGTCAAGGGTGGCGAGGCCGCGTCCGGCACCTCTGGTGTGGTCGAGGCCGTCGGCGCCGGCGAAGGCGCGATCGGCTACGCCGACGCCTCGCAGGCCGGCGAACTCGGCATCGCCAAAATCGAAGTGGGCAAGGAATTCGTCGAACCGACCGCTGAGGCGGCGGCCAAGATCCTCGAGGAGTCGCCCGCGGACAAGGAACTGAGCGCCGACAAGTACATGTTCCCGTTCGCGCTCGACCGCAAGACCGAATCGGAGGGGACCTACCCGATCGTGCTGGTCTCTTACCTGCTGGCTTGCACCAAGTACGAGTCGGCCGGCGAAGCGGAACTGGTCAAGGGCTACCTCGAATACGTGATCAGCCCCGAAGGGCAGGAAGCGGCGTCTGAAAACGCCGGCTCGGCGCCCCTCTCGGCCTCGCTGACGAAGAAGGTCACCCCGGCTGTGGAAGCGATCGAAGCCGGCTAGAGGTATGGCCCGGGTCGATACCACGACCAACGCGGGTCAGCTGCTCGCGGCGGCGTCCGGAGGACGCCGCCGCGTCGGCGACCGCGTCTTCAGCAACACCGCGGTGATCGCCGCGGTGACGATCCTGGCGCTGCTCGCCGGGGTTGCGATCTTCCTCTTCGCTGAGGGCTTGCCAGCGGTCACCGCCAGCGCCTCGGAACTGCCGGAAGGCAAGACCTTCATCGATTACGTCGCGCCGCTTGCCTTCGGCACGGTGCTGGCGGCGGCGCTAGCCGCGATCGTGGCGGTGCCGCTGGCCGTGGCCGCGGCACTGTTCCTCACCCACATCGCGCCGCCGCGACTGGCCCTCACGCTTGGCTACCTGGTCGACCTGCTGGCGGCGATCCCCAGCATCGTCTACGGACTCTGGGGCATCTTCGTGCTCGGCCCGGCGGCGGTGCCGGTGATGAAGTGGCTGGAAGAAACGCTTGGCTTCATCCCGATCTTCGAGGGACCCGCATCGACCACCGGGCGGACGATGTTCGTCGCCGGCTTGGTTCTGGCGGTGATGATCCTGCCGATCGTCTCCGCGGTCGCCCGCGAGGTCTTCTCGCAGACCCCGCGCAAACTCCAGGAAGGGGCGCTTGCGCTGGGCGCGACCCGCTGGGAGATGATCCGGATGACCGTCCTTCCCTTCGGTAAATCGTCGGTGATCAGCGGCGCCATGCTCGGCCTCGGCCGGGCGCTGGGAGAGACGATGGCGGTGACGATCATCCTCTCCGTCTCCGGCATCGTCACCTTCAACCTGATCAGCCAGGCGAACCCCTCGACGATCGCCGCCAATATCGCCCTCGACTTCCCCGAGTCCTCGGGTCTGGCGATCAACGCCCTGATCGCCACCGGTCTGGTCCTCTTCGCGATCACCCTCGTGACCAACTTTGCGGCCCGTGCCGTGATCGCCCGCCAGAACATCGAGTAGATGGCGGTCGCTCGCGGCATCCTGCCCAGCTGGGCCCCCTACGGCGCCTTCGCCGGAGCGGCGCTGCTCAGCGCCGTCGTGCTGCTGGCAGCCGGAAGCTTCACCATCGCCCTGACGCTGGTCTTCGCGGTGCTGGTCTCCTGCGTCGGCCTCTACGCTTGGTCGCGAGCGGTAGAGGGCTCGCGGCGGGCAAAAGACCGCGTCGTCACGCTGGCGATCGCCTCCGCTTTCGGGTTGGCAATGATCCCGTTGCTCTCGCTGATCTTCGAGGTCGCGAAGCGCGGCATTCCCGGCCTCAGCGTCGAATTCTTCACCGACTCGGCGCGTGGTGTGGTCAACGGCGGCGGTGCCGCCCACGCGATTCTCGGCACCCTGATCATCACCGGCGTTGCCGTGTTGATCTCGGTTCCGATCGGCCTGATGGCGGCGATCTACCTGACCGAGTACGGCACCGGCAAACTGCGCCGGGCGCTGACCTTCTTCGTCGACGTGATGACCGGCATTCCCTCGATCGTCGCCGGCCTCTTCGCTTACGCGCTCTTCGAGATCTTCTTCGGGCCGGGGATCAGGCTCGGCGTGATGGGCTCGCTGGCGCTCTCAGTGCTGATGATCCCGATTGTGATCCGCTCCGCCGAGGAGGTGCTGAAGATCGTCCCCAACCACCTCCGCGAGGCGGCCTATGCCCTCGGTACCCCGAAGTGGAAGACGATCACGAAAATCGTCCTGCCGACCGCCTTTGCCGGTCTGGTCACCGGGGTAATGCTGGCGACGGCGCGGATCGTCGGCGAGACGGCGCCGCTGCTGGTCACCACCGGCGTGATCGACTCGATCAACACCGATCCCTTCAACGGCCGCATGCAGAACCTCGCCGTCTACGCCTACAACGAGTACCGCTCGCCGGGCGTGATGAAACAGGCGTCCTACGATCGCGCCTGGGCCGCCGCGCTGACCCTCATCGCTATCGTGATGATTCTCAACGTGCTGGCCCGCTTCGTCTATCGGCGCTACAGGACCGAGATCCGCTGAAAGTGGAAGGAAGGAAGCTGAGAGCCATGTTCGGAGCGAAGAGCGAGACGGCCGAGACGCCGGAGCAGACCGCCGGTTCCAAGCCGCTGGGCGAGACGGCCACGGCTGGTTCCACGCCGAGCCCCGTGTCCGCGATCGGCCGCGGCGCCAAGACGATCGACGTTAGTGACGCCAACCTCTACTACGGCGACTTCCACGCAGTTGAAGACGTGACGATGAAGATCGAGCCAAACAAGGTGACGGCCCTGATCGGCTCGTCCGGTTGCGGCAAGACCACCTTCCTGCGCTCGCTCAACCGCATGCACGAGTTGACGCCGGGCGGGACCGTGAAAGGCGAGATCCGCCTCGACGGCGAGGACATCTACGGGCGCGGGATCGACCCGGTCGAGGTGCGGCGCCTGATCGGGATGGTCTTCCAGGCGCCGAACCCGTTCCCGACGATGTCGATCTACGACAACGTCGCCGCCGGCCTCAACCTCAACGCGGGGCGGATGAAGAAGCCCGACAAGGACGCGATCGTCGAGCGCTCACTGCGCGGTGCCCACCTCTGGGAAGAGGTCAAGGACCGGCTCGACAAGCCGGGATCGGGGCTCTCCGGCGGTCAGCAGCAGCGTCTCTGCATCGCCCGGGCGATCGCCGTCGAGCCGGAGGTGCTGCTGATGGACGAGCCCTGCTCGGCTCTCGACCCGGTCGCGACGCTGGCGATCGAGGACCTGATCGGCGAGCTGAAGAATCGCTTCACGATCGCGATCGTCACTCACAACATGCAGCAGGCGGCGCGGGCCAGCGACATCACCGCTTTCTTCAACCTGGAGAAGTCGGGGACGCCGGGGCGGCTGATCGAGATCGGGCCGACCGAAAAGATCTTTATGAAACCGGACGAGAAAGCGACCGAGGACTACGTCAGCGGTCGCTTCGGCTGAGGCAGGTTAGATCGTGCCGGACGGCGCCCGCACCGAATACCAGGAAGAACTGGCCGCGCTTGAGGCGAGCGCGCTGGGCGGTCTCGACCTCGTCAGCGCCGCGCTCGGGCGCACCTTGGAGGCGGTCGAGCACCAGGACATCGAGTTGGCCCAGATCGTCGTCGCCGATGACGACCGCATCGACGGCCGCTACCTGGAGGTCCACCAGGCCCTAATCACGCTGCTGGCGACGCAGTCGCCGGTGGCGACCGACCTGCGGCTGATCTCGGCCCTCCTGCACGTGCTCAAGAACATCGAGCGAATGGGCGACCAGTGCGTGAACATCTGCAAGGTGATCCCGTTGTCCGGCAACGAGCCGCCGGCCGACGAGGAAATGGTGCAGCTGATCTTGACGATGGGCAAACAAACCCGCACCCTAATCAGCCAGGCCAAGCGCGCCTTCTGCGAACGTGACGTCGATATGGCCCGTGATTTGGTCCGCCAGGACGACGTGGTCGACAACCTCAATCGCGAATGCTTCCGCCTCGCGCTCGACATCGGCGACGACGCCGACCGGCGCGAATGGGCGATGACGATGTTGCTGGCGGCACGGGCGATCGAGCGGATCGGCGACAACGCGGTCGACATCGGTGAGCAGGTCGCCTACGTCGTCACCGGGCTCTTCCGCGAGTTCGAGGACGCATCCCACCCGGGCTCCTAGGCTGATCGTGCCCGGGGTTGAGATCCGGGTCGTCTGGGAACATCTATTGAGAACGACCTCATGCTCTGCGCTGCCATAGACATCGGCTCCAACACCACTCGCGTGCTCGTCGCCGAGCCGATGGATGGACAGTTGAAGAAGGTGATGGAGCAGCGGGCCTACACCCGGATCGGCAAGTCCGTCGGCCCAGCCGGTGAGATTCCCGGCGAGAAAGTCGACGAGGTCTGCGAGGTGGTCGCGACGCAGGTGCGGCTGGCGCGGGAGCTGGGCGCGGTCGAGATCCGCGCCGTCGCCACCGCGGCGGTCCGCGAGGCGAGCAATGGCGAGGAGGTGGCGGCGGTCGTCAGCGACGCCGCCGGCGTTCGCGTCGATGTGCTCAGCGATGAGGAGGAGGGGCGGCTCTCCTTCATCGGCGCGACCAAGACGCTCGGCCACCCGGTCTCGGGTCGAGTCGGCGTCGTCGACGTCGGCGGCGGCTCCACCGAGGTGATCCTCGGCACCGTCCCCGGCGGCGCTGACGAGGTGCGTTCTTGGCGGGTCGGCTCCGGCGCCCTCGCCGATGAGCTGATCGCCTCCGATCCGCCATCGGCGGCGGAGATTCGCAAGGTTCGGGACCGCATCGATGACATCTTCGCCGGGGTCGAGATCGAGCACCCGGCCCAGGCGGTCGCCGTCGGCGGTAGTGCTACCTCGTTGCGACGGCTGGTCGGTGCGGTGCTCGAATACGAGACGCTGGAGCGGGGGATCCGCGTCCTCTGCGGCGACCCCGCCGCCGAGGTGGCGCGGCGCTTCGAGCTTGACCCGCAGCGGGTCCGCATTCTGCCGACCGGCGTCCTGCTGCTGGAGAAGGTCTCGGAGCTGCTCGGGCAGCCGCTGCAGATCGGCAAGGGCGGCCTCCGCGAGGGGGTCATCCTCGACCTCCTCAACGGCAACGCCAACGGTTCCTCGCCCGCTCGCCTCGCCGCCTGACCTCGGCTAGCCTGAGTCTGTGGCTCGCGCGCGCGAGGTGCCGGGGTTCGACTGCGAGGAGGCATTTGGCGCCGCCGCGGCTCGGATCGTCGCGGTCCGGGCGGAAGAGGTCTTCGCCCACGCGAATGGGGTGCTCGACGTCGACGAGCCGGAACGCCTGCACGATATGCGGGTGGCAACGCGGCGGCTGCGGGCGGCGCTGGAGATTTGCGAGCCTTGCTTCCCGGCGAAGCCCTATCGCAAGGCCTTAAAGCGGGTCAAGCGGCTCGCTGACGCGCTCGGCGAGCGCCGCGATCGCGACGTCGAGATCGAGTTCCTGGACGGGTTCCGCGCTGATGCTCCGGCCGCTGACCAGGCGACGTTGGCCGCCCGGATCGAGGCGCTGCGTGAGGAGCAGCGGCAGGCCAACGAGGCGCTGGCGCCGCGGCTGAAGCCGAAGCGGCTGCGCAAGCTGCGGAGGCGGCTGAAGGAGCTGACCGAGGCGGCGGAGCTGTGAAGGCACGGGCGGTCGAGGATTTGGACCCGGCGCAGCCGCTGCGTGCCAACGCGGTCTGCATCGTCGCCACCAGGCTCGCGGAGGTGCGCGCGCTGGCCGAACCGGCGCTTGAGCCTGGCGCGGCCGAAGCGCAGCACAATCTGCGAATCGCCGCCAAGCGGCTGCGCTACGTGCTCGAGTTGACCGGGCCCTGCTTTGGTCCCGGCGCCGCCGAGGCCCGCCGGCTCGCCAAGCAGCTGCAGAACGTCCTCGGCGACCTCCACGACTGCGACGTGATGCTCCCATCGGCGGCTGGCATCGGTTCGCTGGAGACCCTCCTGCACACCCGCCGGGAGCTGCTCTTCAAAGAGTTCGTCGAGCTCTGGCGGGAGTGCGGCGAGGCGACCTGGCTCGAGCTCGACCGCACCCTCGCTTCTTAGCCGGGGATCCGGCGAATCTGCCGGCATTTTCCTGCAATCACCGGATTTTCACGTCTTTTCCCTGCTCGGGCGGAAATCTCCTGGTGACAAGAGAGATCACAACATAGGGAGACACCGATGACTTCCCGAGTCGATATGCACTGCCACTCCACCGCTTCCCAGTTCTCGAAGCTGGGCGTCCAGCGCTCACTTGGTCTGCCCGAGTGCGCGACGCCGCCGCAGGAGGTCTACGACCTCGCCAAGCGCCGCGGCATGGACTTCGTAACGATCACCGACCACGACACGATCGACGGCTGCCTCGAACTGGCGGACCGTCATGACTGCTTCGTCTCCGAGGAGCTGACCGCCCGCTTCGCCGGCGAGCCCCAGGCGGTTCACGTCCTTTGTTACGGGATCACTCCCGGAGACCATCAGTGGCTGCAGGCACATTCCGGCGATGTCGAGGCCTGCGCCGCATACCTTCACGAGAACGGGATCGCCTGCGCGCTCGCGCATCCCTTCTTTAACGTCGCGGCGCCGCTGACACGGCGCCACCGGCGACGGCTCGCCGAGCTCTTCCCGATCTGGGAGGTCCGCAATGGCTCGCGCGCGCCGGAGCTGAACATGCCTGCCGCCCTCTACATGGACACCCGGGGCGGCACCGGCATCGGTGGTTCCGACGACCACGCCGGCGTTGACATCGGCCGCACCTTCACCGAGGTGCCGACCGCTGCCACGCCGGAAGAGTTTCTCCGCCAGATGCAGAACGGCGACGCCGAAGCCGGTGGCGAGCAGGGCAGCGCCGCCAAGTGGACGCACGCGGCGATGGCGCTGGCGACGCGGGCGCTCGGTGATGGCGCCAGCGAGGGGATCGCGCCGGACCCGGCGACGGTCCTGAAGATGGCCGAACGGGTGATCCGCGAGGGCGCCGCCCGCGAGGGCAAGGTGGCGACCGACATCGGCCCCGACGACGCCCGCTGCCTACTCGAGGCCTGGCTCGGCGGCATGGGCCTTGACCTGCGCGGCGGCGAGCTGATCGCCTACCTGCAGTCGGACGGCTTCTCCCACGCCGACCTCTACCGGCGCGCCCGCCGAATCCACGACCGGCGCCTGCGGGTGGCGATCGACAGCGGCTCCGCGGCAGTATCGCGGGGCGACCTCCCGGCGGCCATAGGCGGCCTCTTCGAGGCACTGGTCCCGGCGGTGCCCTACGCGCCCGCGACTGCCTTCCTTGGCGCCGAGAAGGCCAAGCTCTCGACCCACGAGGGAGAGCCGCGCCGGGTCGCCCTGATCTCCGACGGGATCGGCTCGATGCACGGCGTTACCCACACGATCGAGCAGCTGCGCGAGCGCGGCGTCCCGGGCTTCGAGGTCGAGGTGGTCGGCACCGACGCTGGCGTCGACCGTCGCCTGCCCGCCGCCGCCGAGCTGGAGCTGCCCTTCTACGAGGGGATGCGGCTCGGCGTCCCCGGCCTGCCGGACCTGGTCGAGACGCTCGCCGAAGGCCGCTACGACCTGGTTCACGTCACCGCCCCCGGCCCGGCCGGGATCGCGGCGACCTTGCTCAGTCGGGTCACCGGCGTGCCGCTGCTGGCCAGCCACCACACCGAGCTGGTCGCCTACGCCGGCCTGCGCAGCGGCGACGATGGGGTGGAGGCGATCGCCCGCACTGCCCTCGCCGCTTTCTACGGTGCGGCCGGGTTTGTCCTCTCGCCGAGCCCGGCGGCAGATAGATCGCTAATGACGCTGGGCGTGGCCGAGGAGCGCATCGGTCGCTGGGAGCGGGGGGTGGACACGACCCGCTTCGACCCGGCCAAGGCCGACCATGGTGCCTACCCGGGCGAGATCAAGGTCCTCTACGCCGGCCGGATGACCCGCGAGAAGGGCGTCGATCTGCTCGCCGACACCTTCATCCGCGCCCACGCGGTCGACCCACGCCTGCACCTGCTGTTGGCCGGTGGCGGGCCGGAGGAAGAGGAGCTGCGGGCGCGGCTCGGCGATCGCGCCAGCTTTCTCGGCTGGCTCGGCGGTGAGGAGCTTGCTACCGCCTACGCCAGCGCCGACGCCTTCCTCTTCTGCAGCAGCACCGACACCTACGGCCAGGTGGTGCTGGAGGCGGGGGCGAGCGGCCTGCCGGTCGTCGCCGTTGCTGAGGGCGGACCCGCCGCCCTGGTCGAGAACCGCCACACCGGCTTGCTCTGCCGTCCCGACGCCGACCACCTCGCCGGGGCACTGCTGAAGCTCGCCGCCTCGCCAGAGTTGCGCCGCCAGCTCGGCGACGCCGCGGTCGAGGCGGTGCGCGAGCGCTCCTGGGAGCGGGCGCTGGGCCAGCTCGGCGCCGGTTATCGGCGTGCTCTCGACGCTTCCGCCGCGGCGCGGGCGCAGGCGGTTGCCCAGGTCGCCTGAGGCGCCGGGGACGCCCCCGACGCCTCAGTACGATGAACCGATCGACGATCCTGCCCTCTACTCCAACCGCGAGCTCTCCTGGCTCGACTTCAACCAGCGGGTTCTCGAACTGACGGAGGACCCTGAGGTGCCGCTGCTGGAGCGGCTGCGGTTCTGCGCGATTTACGCCTCCAACCTCGATGAGTTCTTCATGGTCAGGGTCGCCGGCCTCTTCGACCAGCTCGACGCCGGGATCGACGCCCGTGGGCCCGACGGCCTCGTCCCGAGTGAGCAAATCGACACCATCCAGGCACGGGTGTTGGATTTGGATCGGCGTCTGCAGGACTGTTTCGGCGGCACGATCCGCCCGGCCCTCGAGGAGGAGGGCCTCCGCATCGTCACCCTCGAGACCGCCAGCGCCGAGGAGCGTCGTGAGATCGACGCCCGCTTCCACGAGCAGGTCTTTCCGGCGCTGACGCCGCTGGTGATCGGCCTCGGCCGGCCCTTCCCTTACATCTCCAATCTTTCGCTCAGCCTCGGCGTGCTGCTGCGCGACCCGGAGACCGCAGTGGAGATTTTCGCCCGCGTCAAGGTGCCGAAGGAGCTGCTCGGTCGCTTCCTGCCGCTGGGGGAGGGGGAAAGGTGCTTCGTGCCGCTCGAGGAGGCGATCGCCGCCAACCTCGATGTGCTGTTCCCCGGTACCGAGGTAATCGATTACGGCTACTTCCGAGTCACCCGCGACGCCGACTTCACGGTTAGCGACGAGGCCGACGACCTCCTTCAGGCGGTGCAGGACGAGCTGCGCCGCCGCCGCTTCGGTGAGGTGGTGCGGCTGGAGATCGCCCCGGGTATGAACCGGAAGCTGCGCGAGCAGCTGATCGAGGCGCTGCGACTGGAAGACCGCGAGGTCTACGACGTCGCCGGGATGATCGACCTCGCCGACATCGGCGCGATCGCCGACGTGCCCGGCCGGGCCGAGCTGCGCTACTCGCCCTGGTCGCCGGTCACCCAGCCGCGCCTCCAGGGCGAGGATGGCGAGGCCGTCGACATCTTCGCCGAGATCCGCAAGGGCGACCTGCTCGTCCACCATCCCTATGACTCCTTTTCGAGTTCGGTCGAGCGGTTTGTTGAGCAGGCGGTGGCAGACCCCGACGTGCTGGCGATCAAGCAGACCGTGTACCGGACCAGCGACGACTCGCCGCTGGTGCCCTCACTGATTCGCGCTTCCGAACGCGGCAAGCAGGCGGTCTGCATGGTCGAGTTGAAAGCTCGCTTTGACGAGGCGGCCAACATCCACTGGGCGAAGGCGCTGGAGGAGGCGGGCGTCCACGTCGTCTACGGCATCCCCGGCCTGAAGACCCACGTCAAGGCGATCTTGGTCGTCCGTCGCGAGGGCGACCGGGTGCGCGAGTACGTCCACATCGGCACCGGCAACTACAACCCGAAGACGGCCCGCCTCTACACCGACCTCGGGCTCTTCACCGCCGACCCGGACATCGGCGCCGATGTCGCCGAGATGTTCAATTTCCTGACCGGCTACGGCCGGCCGGCCGACTACCGCAAGATGCTGGTTTCTCCGACCACGATGCGGAAAAGCATCATCGGGGAGATCGAGGGCACCGTCGCCGCCCACGAGGCGGGGGAAGAGGCGCGGATTGCCCTGAAGATGAACTCGCTGGTCGATGAGGGCTGCATCCGCGCCCTCTACGCCGCTTCACAGGCGGGGGTGCCGATCGACCTGAACGTGCGCGGGATCTGTTGTCTGCGGCCGGGCGTGCCGGGCGTCTCCGAGAACATCCGCGTCGTCTCGATCGTCGGCCGCTTCCTCGAGCACTCGCGGATCTACGCCTTCCGCCGCGGCGAGGAGACCCGGATGCTGATGGGCTCCGCCGATCTGATGCCGCGCAACCTCGACAGCCGCGTCGAGCTGGTCACTCCGGTCGAAGACGCCGGGCTGCGGGATGAACTCCTCGACGTGCTCGGGCGCTGTTTCGCCGACAACACCAACGCCTGGGAGCTCGATTCCGACGGGGTCTGGACGCGGACCTTCGTCCCGCCGGAGGAGC